>Ga0209917_1000404_pt1 | contig 18280 bp, 18 predicted proteins | sample SalPon2_C_H2O_MG_FD_185710 | JGI IMG/M metagenome (GOLD analysis project Ga0209917, IMG submission 185710) | Salt pond water microbial communities from South San Francisco under conditions of wetland restoration - Salt Pond MetaG R2_C_H2O_MG... | ecosystem: Environmental > Aquatic > Non-marine... | reverse complement strand
GAGAACAGTCTCCTCCCCTGGACCGGCGATCATCACGGTATCGGTAAGGACATCTTCAGTTTCGTTGAAAAGATTGACATCGCCTAACGCGAGATCGGCAAGGCTATTCACGATCGCCGTACAGCCGGCTGTGCTGCCGAAGAGTCCAACGCCACACGCGGCGAGGAATCGGCGTCTATTGGTGCTGTTCGAACATGAAGTAAGTGTCTGGTGGAGGGCCATATGCAGCATCAGAGAGCAGGCGATGTCAATATCCCGAGCGTTCAAAACCTGTTTTGAGAAACAGCTATGATATCCTATCAATCGCCGTGATTTTACTGCGTGTTTCAGGAAGACACCAGTATGGCTGCCCTCCAAGCCACCCCGCCCTCAATTAGTGCCGCGATAGCCACATTCATTTGACTTGCGCTCATATGTTGACTAATTGATCTCGTCGGTACCGTCGTGGTTCGCCGGCTTCGAAACCCCGTCGGAAATTACAGGTTGCTGTATGGAGCTGTCCTCTTGCCGTACACATTAATCTCCTACGGCGTGTTCGCTCTCACTGGATCCGGCGCCGCGTTCCTCACTCCGCTTCCCGCTAGTCCGGAACTGCTAGACGGAGTGCTCTCGCAATTCATCACGTTCCTCGCGGCCGGCTGTATCTGGCTCGTTTCGTATCTCCCGACGGTACGAGGTTTCCGCGAAGTACGTGATCTGGAACTTGCCACTAGCACCGCGATCAGCATGCTCCGTTGAACGCCGACGCCGTCTGCGGATCGTATCGCTGATTTCACGGGATTTGGACGCCGTCTGGCGATATGGGGCGTCTCAGGAACCTCGCACAGACGTTTCACGAATTCGCCACGAACCACGTTGAACAAACAGACGTACCCGCTGTCGCCGACGGCGACAACGGGTACGCCAAGTCCACCAAGATCGCGCTCCTTCTGCTCAAAGAGGAGATCAACAAGCCGCTTCGGCGGCTCGAAGACTATCTCAACGAAATGCCGGGAATTCTCGGCATGTTTGATCTTGAGAAATCTCCTGATTACACGTCTTTCAGCGTCTGGGACGACGAATTCCCGATGAAAGAGCTGCGCCGCCTGCTCCGCGCCTCGGCGGAGCAGGCGGGGCTCTCGGGCACTGCGTCGATCGACGCCAGCGGCTTTCAGCGTGACCAAGCCAGCTCACACTACCGGAATCGGGTCGGTTACTCGTTTAACGCGATGAAAACAACGCTGCTCGTTGATACGGAGTCACTTGCTATCATGGACGCTCACTTCACGACGAAGAAAGCCTATGACGGTCATATCGGGCTGCAGGTCTTTCGGCGGAACGCCGAAGACCTGCAAGCCTTACTGGCTGACAAGATGTACTCGTGGAGTGATCTTCGTGAGACCTGTCGTGACAGGTCTACACGACCAGTGATCAAACACTGCGAGCAAAACGCACTCAAGAAAGCTCACAACGCCAGAATTGACGATGATGTCTACAACCAGCGGTCAATGAGTGAGACCGTGTTTGCGATGCTGAAAGACGACGGCGACGAGATCAGCTCCCGGAACTGGCCGTGCCAGTTCCGGGAGCTTACGCGGAAGTGTATCGTGCATAACCTCGAGCAGGCGGCGAGGCTAACTCGCCGCCTGCTCTCCTTCTCCGAATGTATTCGGGAGAGGCATCGCCATCGCCCACCTCATACTTCACGCGGTATCTTGTGAAACTGATGTTTTGGTTGCCGTCCAATTTGGTTCAAATCGAATCGTCCGATCTGAGAATCTACAGCTAAAGCGCCGCTACCGGTTAGAGACTGAATATCAAAAATTCGAGGTTGCCGCCGTCTTGCGTTCAACACAGCAATCGGATACGATTCGTTCGCTCTCTTCAAGAGTGCTTGGCGGATCTCTCGTGGATCAACGGGGGCAACTGTCTCGAACTCGCACTCATCTTTCAGCAGTTTCGCGAGTCTCTGGACGATCTTGTAGTCGGTATCGGCGATGGTGAGCTGGTCGATGGTGTCCTCTAGTTCGCCCTTTGGCTCGCCAAGATGCTCGTCAAATATCTGGATGAGTTCTTCGGCGGTGTCTCGATACTGCTGTTCGTCGGCGTCGATGAACAGCGGAGTAACGGTTTCCTCGTGCGTGCGTGAGTGGGCAAGATCAGCTGTTAGCACTTGCGCTCACCCCCTGTCTGCGCCGTTTGGAAACGTAGTTTTCCATCGCATCCTCGGCGATGATCTCGTACAGTCGAGCTGGTTGGCGTTCGTCTGTCGGTCGGAGAATTCGCCCGAGTCGTTGCGCGTACTGTCGTTTCGATGCGCTCCCTGACAGAATGATTCCGACGTTGGCTGCGGGGACATCGATCCCTTCGTCGAGTACCTGCGAGGTAGCAAGCACCGAGTACTTACCCGTTCGGAACCGCTCTGGGATCTCAGTCCGTTCATCAGTCTCAGTCTGGTGGGCGATACATAGAACGACGAACTCTTGGGAGATCTCATGGGTGAAATCGTTGTTGGCGGTGAAGATGATAGTTCGGTCTTACATCGCTCATCTTGGATCGGTCGACTCATCCCATGCTGAAAACCAACTGCCAGAATTAAACCTCGGAAGTGCTGTTATAATACCCTCACGGTAGATCCTAAGCCGAGAGTTGAAGCTACACTAAGACACCACGACGGAAAGCGCTGGAGAAGTCCATACTACTTCGCCATCATTTTCTAATTGAAATACAAGTTTTCCCCTATTTTGTGAGGTACCACGAATATCGACGAGTGACCCGCCAATCTCTACCTCAAAGAGGTCCTTCGGCGTCTCGGTCGTTCGTTTAACCGCTACCTGATACGTCTCACTCTGCCCGAGCGGAACCTTGTTCAGGTCCCGATCATTGAATACTACCTCAACAGTGCGAGCCGTGCTAAATGGTACTTCAAGAGGAGCGAAGTGCCAGTGGCTGTATTCACCATGCCAATGGACAGTAGTGAGTTGCTCGCCTGCCCCCGGGTCAACTAGCTCAATTACAAACGCCGAACTCAGCGTCACGTCCTCCAGTTGGAGTCGTGGATCAATCGTCTCGTTCCCGTCCCGTTCGGGTCCGAGTTCCGACTGCTCTTCGTCCCCCGTACAGCCAGCCAAAAGAACACCTCCGCCGACGACTTCTAGTAGCATTTGTCGTCGATTCAACGACCGGCTTGGGCTAGTATCCGGGCTCATGGTCGGTTACGCGCTCTCATTGATACTGATCGGATCCATATTAAGAAACGCTGTTTCATATCCTGCGTGCCGAGCTACTTGCGGCGGTGTCTCGACCGTCAATTGAACTTCGTCTTCAGAGGCGATGTCGAGAGCTGCTCCGTAATGTAGCCCGATCTCGTCGTCTATAGTCTGTGTCAATTCCAACATTTTCTCACTATCCCTAAACACCGAAAGTGCCATATCGGGCAGTGGAATGCGATTGTGTGGCGTCCGCGGAGAGACAATTAGATATCCGCCATTATCAACGAAGCGTGAATTCTCTACATATCGGAGCACGAACGTGGCCCCGCCGCTCTGTGGTGTTCCAAGATCCCGACCGGGATACGAATCGGCAACCGGAAGTGCTGGAAACGGCATCGATGACCCCGGCATCCCCTCGCCGTGTTCGTCTCCGCCCGAATGATTTTGCATCATCGGATCAAGCGCTCCTCGCTGCCCCCACTGTTTCTCATCAAGATACTGGATCCCGTTGATCAGTTGTCGCCGAACGTCATCGTTGTATTCGAACTCAAATGTCGCTTTTGCGGAATCTTCAAATCGCCGCTTGAAACCCCCGGTCTTTCTTACGCCGAGCGGATTGAGACCAACCTCGACAGTGTAGGTGCCGTCCGCTGTGAGTTGAATGTTGTCACCGAAATGGAATCCCATTGTCTGTGAGATCATCGGCCAAGGCGCACGCTGATCGACTAGCTCTCCATCCTTCGACACTCGGATTTGCGCGCCAGCGTCAACCGGAAGCACTTTTTGACTGTCCGAGTCCCATATCGCAAACATCAGGTGTACCCCGGGAGCTTCCGGGACGACTTCCTCTACTTCGGTTCCTGTGACAAGCCAGAATCTGTGGGGATAACTGATCATCGGGGAGACGGCGTAGTCACCGGCTTCGACTGCGGAGATGTGGACCATCCCAGCCCGATGGGTGGGGATGTACGCCGCATTCGGTGGGTCTTCTACCTGTGGCCTCTGTGGCATATTCTCGTTGTCGGTGGCCTCGAGGTCGGACGATCCATCGTTCACTGTTGATATACCGTCGGCACACCCAGACAGGGCCATCGCTGCCGCTGCGTTTGTAATCAAGAACCGGCGTCTCGAGAACCGTCTGGAACGGTTCGTATGATGTTTTTGATCGGACATATTGGATTACTAACTCGAATCGAGTGTCGCCTTCGTCTACGGTCGTGGAAGGGCCCGTCTTGATCGCGGTGGGATCAAATAGTTCCCGCGACGGCGGACGAAAATGTACTGAAGGATCCCGTTGTTCAGCCGCTGACCGACGCCTTCTCCGGTTATTTCCGGTCCAGTCATCGCCTCCCGAACACGAACGAACTCGTCGATGGAACGCTGATAGGAGACAAAATGAGCTCCAGGGATACCGTTGTCGACGGTACTGAAATCGCGGCGGAGCAACGGTGGAGTACCATCATCGTCACGGGCCCGAGCTGCTTTTTGCGCGTGTCCGACGACACCCCGGGTGCGGGCGTCCTCCTCAACCCGAGACGCAGCGCCTTCTGCGATCCCGGTCGCGGAACCGAGCTTTTCGCCAACGGGGCCAACACGCTCTTTTTCGGCGTGTTCGGGACTGAACAGCTTGGCGACTCGTTGATCATGGGTGTCCTGTTCGAACCACGACTCTAGCTGCAGAGTCAACGATGAAATATGCAGCGTGGTTCCCTCCTCGAATGAGCCATCACGGATCGTGATCCGGTCTTCCGGTGCTTGGCTCCCGCTGAACCCGGAACGAAAGCCCATGAGAGAAGGAGCGTCTTCCGGGATCGATTCCGGAACCCCTTGGACCTCAGTGTGTTCGGCTGGAAGCCCTGCGCCGACGAACCCAGTCCGCCGGGGCTCGGCACGTTCGAAGACGCCGGAAAGCGTCGCGTCCATCTTCATACCATTCGGCATATCAGTCGTACCTAACAGCGCCTCCTCGGCTTCAATAACCGCTCTCGGATGGTCGCTAGCGAGGTGGATGACCGCATCGAACGTATCGAATTCCGGCGACTCCATTGGTGTCAGTTCTTCGGGGACCGGAATGGGGGTCGGTTCGTTCTCAAACCGATCGAAATACGCCGCCGAGTACCCGACCGTGAACAATATCCCCTCGGGAGCGTACGAGTATGCGCGTTCTATGGAGGTGAGCGCGGACTCAACTTGGTCCGCACTCTCCTCGTCGGGCGGCGCTACGAGCCGTAAGGGAACAAGCACGTGATGCTCCGGCAACAGACGGTTTCCGTCTTCATCTGTGGCGAGGACGTCGTTCCACGCATGTTGACGAGCCGGTCGCTCGCTTGGATTACCGGACGCAATCTCGTTTCTGCCAGTGGCATCCAAACAGGCCGAGAGCCCAGTCACCCCACCGATAGCGACCAGTTTCCGCAAGTAGTCTCGTCGCGAAAAGCGCTGGCTGTCCGGTGACCGCATCAATCCCATTCTAGATCTACTGGATTGTACTGTTTTTGGTCCAATCCTCGAATTGGTTCCACCCAGGTTTAATTCATACGTGACCGAGTCGAATACGCCGAACGGTAGTCGCTACCCGTATTCACCCGGTGACAGATGTATCAATCTGAGCCCAAGGCATGAACCGATCCATCCGATGTAGCAAAATAGAGCCAATCCTCCGAGACCACAGGACCGGCATGAATCTCCGATTCGATGTCGAACTGCCAGACGATGTCCCCGTCCCCCGGAAGTATGGCGAACAGAACACCACTTGTTGAAGCCACGAACACGTGCGTGTCGGTCGCTACCGGCATCGCTGTAACCGGACCGCCGGTCGAAAACCGGAAGCGGCCTTCTGGACCGCCACTCTCGCGTCCGACTGCGTATAGAAAGCCATCGCTCGAACCAACAAAGAGCGTCTCAGGGGCGATTGATGGGGTGGTCTGTATCTGGTCGGCAGCATCGAAGGACCACCGCTCCTCACCGTTGACGGCGTTAAGAGCGTAGACGTTGGTGTCGCGGGAACCAACATATACCGTTCGATCAGCAACCGCAGGCGAGACGGCGACGGCTCCGCGAGTACCGAACGACCACTGTTCGGTTCCATCGCTAGCGTCGAGTGCGTAGACGTTTCGGTCGCTCGAACCGGCGTAAACGGTTCCATCCGAGATGGCCGGAGCCGCAAATATCGATCCGCCAGTACTGAAGCGCCACTGTTGCTCACCGTTCTCGCGATTGATAGCGAGAATATCGTTCCCTACGGTACCAATGTAGACCGACTTGCCGTCAACGGTAGGGCTTGAATCGATCCGATCGCCCGCATCGAAGCGCCACTGCTCCGTTCCCTCATTCATATCAACTGCATAGAGGTGTCTGTCACCGGAGCTAACATACAGTCTCCCGTCGACGACAGCGGGCGTGGTCGTCACCGGTCCGTCAGTTTCAAACGACCAGATTTCAGTCCCAACATATGGGTCAATAGCGTATACGTCACCATTTGTTGAACAACAATACAGCGTATCATTCGCAATCGCCGGGCTCGCGATGACAGGCGACTCGGTTTTAAACGTCCACTGACGGCTGATCTCGGTGTACGGTCCGTCGATATCCGGGATGTATCCAGTGTTTTCGACGTTGCGAGCGAACATGGGCCATGAGTTGGACAGCGGTTCGGGTTTGACCTCTGAGTTGGGCGTCCCCTCTGACTGCTCGTCACTGACGCCTACACAACCAGCAATTGTGGTGCCGATACCGGCGAGTACGGCTCGCCGTCTCAATGAGTTAATATCGACCATGCCGGCTACCACTCAAATAACGGCTCCAATTCATTGTTCGCCCGCCCGTTGGAGTCCCTGAATCATTCGCTGGTTGATATCGGTGAACGAGAAGATTTGTCCCCCATGAGTATCAGTGAACTTACTTACATCGTCCGGGTCGGAAAACGGATGCAGTTCCGGACCCATCCCACCCATCACGTCGCTTTCAGCGACATAGCTGAGGCCCGTCGCATCGCGAAAAGTCTCGGGTGCGGTCGGGGCGGGCATATACGTGTTATTCCCTCGCTCAACCACTTCCCAGTCGGTTGCCGAATAATCGGTAACATATATTGCTGCGGCTTCCCAGCCTCTATTCACCCGCTCGAAATGGTACGGGAAAAGCCCGTGAACGAGCGTGTGGAACCATGCAATATCGTCCTGTCTCTCCGAACCGGAGCTCGTGCCTCCTACCGGCTCTGGCTCATTATGTTTGTAGAATATTTGTCCGTTTGGACCGCCGTGCATGCCGATTTTCATTCCGCCGTGAAAATCCAGCTTGTCGCCCGAGAGATCAATCGGATCGGGGCTGTTCCTGTTGTCTGGCTGAAGCGCGCCGAGACAGCCTGTAGAACCAGTAATAACACCTAAGCCGATTACTTGAAGCGCTCTTCGACGGTGAATCGGTGGCCGGTCACCAATATGGCCCATGCTAACGAGAATTGTAGCTGTATATAATATTCATCTGGTATGAGAGGCTAATCTCAGTACATCACAAAGCTAGTTAGAGGGTGTCATAGAACGGTTCACATGCCCGCTGTATAGCGATCTACGGTAAGAGTAGCTCCAGTTTTTGGCGGTATGCTTCGAACGCAACTGAATAAACGCCCCCTCATGCCACCCATGACACCCGTTCTATGACACCCTGCGTTGTAATCAAAGAGCCAGTGGCGAGGTAGCCGTTTCCGGCGACCGCCGGAACGAAGATCTCCGCCAGCCGGGCCGCGAGTTTCTGGATATTACTACCTGTTATCTAGATTGCAGGAGTGCCGGGATGTGGGATGTGAGCGTGCGGACTTACGCGTACTCCATTGGTCGCATCGAAGTGCTGGACTGGTGATTGGGGCCGTTCGATCCACTTTCCGAATGCTGAAGGCCATGAACTCACGAGTTCAACGCGTTCTACCGCCCGATCGTCTACTCCAACCGTTGGTCCGCAGCTAACTATGTGTTTCCGTCCGTATCCAATTGACCGCTGTGTCCACGTTCACTGGTGTTCGGTTAACCTCGAATCGACGGTTTTGTACGGTTTGAGCACGGCCGGTCCCACCGCGTACGCCCGACTCAGGCAATCTTGAACCACACAGAATACTACTGAGAGTGTTAACCGAACACGGACAATCCACGTTATTCAGTAGTCCGAGAAAGTTGATTGTTGGTGTGGCTGTCTGCCGGTGAGCACGTACGGTGCAATAGTTCTAAAGAACTCTGCGAGGAGGACAAGCAGTATCGGGCCAAGAAAAATACCGTAGAAGCCGAATGCGATCGGTCCGAGTATATACGCAAACATCAGTAGGCCAATATGTGTCCGGTTGCCGCTCACATACGGGCGAATCAGAAAGTCAGGAATCGTATCGACGACCACGAACGCTAAAACGAGAAACAAAATCACGAAGCCGAACGCGCTTGACTGACCACTGGCAACGGCTGCAACCGTGAGAATCGCTCCGACAGGGAGATACACGATTTTCATCCCAACAACTGGAATTAAACTTCCCGCTCCTGTGAGTGCACCGATCAAGGGCGCAAATGGAACTTTCACTGCTCCGGGGGCAACGAGGTTATACCCAGAAAAGACAAGAATCCCAATAATTCCTGTCACAAATGCGTTTAAGATATTACCGAAGAGGATAGAAGATAGCTCATCGTCAACAGCTACTGCATATGACTCAACAACACCTGATTCATCAAAATTATCGAGGAACCAGCCTACGAGCTGCGAACCATCGGTGAGTAAATAATACGTTCCGGCCAGAAGAATGAACCCGTGGAGTGCTGCATTTGCGATGAGGCCCACTGAATCAATCACCGTAGCAACCATCTGCTCTACCCATGTTTGAACTGCGGAATCATTGAGAATTGCTGCCACTTCCTCAGGACTCATTTCCAGTATCTCATTGATCTCTAACCCTACAAGCGGTGCTGGAAGTCCACTTCCTTGTGCCGACTGTAGTGCAGAGAGATAGGATGCGCCAGGGCCGTTTCCACCGACGAGGCGCTGGATTTCGGGTACCACCAGCACAAGGGTATACGTGAGCAAGAAGAGAAACGGAAGTAGGAAGACAGCAATTGTAGTCACAGCAAGCACTTGACGGCGATAGGGAATGTGACGGCCTTGGAGTTGCGATGGAAGCGAGATGTTCTCGAGTTTCCGATAGATTGGGCGGCTTGCATAGTAGAGAAAAATCGTGAATATGAGCGTTGCCTGAAACTGAATTAAGATAAAAACGACAGCAACTAGCAATCCTACCCCTCCAATTCCGAAGAGAATTCGTCGTCGTAGTCTTGCGTCGTAATTCATTCAGCTAATGATTACAACGGTATAAAAAAGGTATGTTGATATCGGAGTGGTGACTTTCGCTCGTTAACCAACAATCGTGGTTGGTTCATTTAGCGCCCAGAAGACGATGCGAAAAACATCATGACGCAATCACCGTGAGAAACCAAGACGACATCTAAATCTGCTTGAACCCAGCGAGAGACCGTCACGGAGGTTGTCCAATGCTTACAAAAAGAGCGATCATCACCGACAATCAAAGAGGAAAAGTAACCACTGCGGCTATCTGAAAAGACGACCAGCACGCCACTCCCACAGTGACTCAACTGATACCCAAACTAATATCCACAGGGCAGTCAGGCTCACCACAAGAACTGTAGTTGAGAGCATCCCGAACGGTTCTACCGTTCTGAATAGGAGGGGTGTGAAAATGAGGATCAGGGCTGCAACGCCTCCCAATCCGGCGAGTGCACATACGAAGTGCTCAATCCGTGAAGGGGTGGATAGCTGATTGCTAGATGGTCTTGCCTCCTGACTGACCGAGGACGGTTTGCTCATACATACCACCTTCTGAATAAACCTTCGTGATTGTCATATTAAAAAGTTTGGTAGCTATTCACACAGTCTGAAGATTATTCCGCTTTCAGGTGGGGAGAGGATGTCAATTACCACTCACTGCGACCGGGGGCGAACACGTTAGTCCGCTCTTGAGCCACGAGGAAGGGTGAACCGACTGACTGTACGGCTCTAAATTCAATCACTCACCCCCATTCGAACCGAATCCATGTTTGCCTCATTTCCCAGCTTGTGGACAACCTCGGTCACCTCTTCGTCTTCATCACGCCCTTATTCGTCTGTGGCGAACTCCCTTATTCGTCTGTGGCGAACTGTTTGATGACTTTAGCGGGTGGATACCCGAATTCACCGACGCCTGATCAAGGATTCCGGTCGGGAACTGCAAGCAACGTGGCCTACATGTGAGTATTCGTTTCAGTCCGGCCGAGCCGTCGATAGAGAACGAACGAGTGAACTGCCTCGGGGTCAAGCCACGAGGTACTCGCCTGCTTTTTCTGTAGACGGTGGTAATGCCTGCGGTGAGCAAGGCAGGGATGAGAAAGGAAATAACGCACTCGTCGATCCGGCGCACGTGTTGAGTTGCTGATTGCACAGTCCGTATCAATTTATTATCGGGGGACGACACGTCCAGCCGTATCGATGGAAACTAGACGACTCAGAGTCTCTCCCCGACAGCAACGGGTGGCGAGCCGACTGCTTCAGGTCGCAATCGTGGGGATTCTCGTCGTCGGACTGCTCACGCGGAACCTGAGTGTCCTCGTAAACGCGGTGCTCGCGCTCGCCATCACGTTCCTGCCTGCCGTGTTGAAACGCGACTACCGGATCAATCTCGGCGCGGGGATCACACTGTGGATCACGCTGGCGCTTTTTTTGCACACGCTCGGAATGCTGGGGTTCTACGGAGAGATCTGGTGGTACGACCACGTCACGCACACCCTCTCGGCCACAATCATCGCTGCCAGCGGCTACGTGGTTGCCCGAGCCGCCGACGAGTGGAGCGACGCGATCTCCCTGCCATCGCGGTTCATGTTCGTCTTCATCCTGCTGTTCACGCTCGGGCTCGGCGTGTTCTGGGAGGTACTCGAGTTCGCGGCCCGGATCGGTGCCAACCTGCTCGGGTTCGCCCCTGTCCTCGTCCAGTACGGGCTCGACGATTCCTTGCTTGACCTGCTGTTCAACACATTAGGAGCGGTGATCGTCGCTGGATTCGGGACGCAAAGGGTTTCCTACCTCGCCGAGACACTCTCCAACAGGCTGGACGAGTATCGTGGGAGCAGACGCACACAGGCCCGGGCTAATCACAACCGTTTCGAGACCACGAGTCTCGACGGTGTCGTCAGAACCGAGACGGTGAACGCACGGCTCTCGTGGGTACTGACTTCGTTCCTCTCGCTCGTCGTCGTCGGAGGCGTGGTCGCCGGGGCAGTGCTTCCATCCGTCCTCGTTGCCGCTGTCGTCGTGCTCGCGCTCGTTCCGGGAGTGGCATACCGTGACCCACGGGTGATGCTCCCGTGGCCGCTGTTACTGCTTACGAGCTTGCCGATCCTCGGTGCCGTCTTCGCGAGTCCGTGGCTCGCTTCCGGGCCAGTGACGTACTTCGCGGTCGCGGCGATTGCACTCGTCGTCGCGGTCGAACTCCATCTGTTCACCACGGTTCAGATGACACCGTGGTTTGCAGTGCTGTTCGTCGTCGTCACTACGATGGCGGTCACGGGTGTGTGGGCTGTCGGTCGCTGGCTCGTCGACCTCTATCTGGGGACGGAGCTACTCCTCGTCCCTGGACTCACGGACACCCAGATCGAGACCGGACTGATGTGGGAATTCGTCTACTCGGCGGCAGCGGGGGTCGTTGCCGGACTAGTCTTCGAACGAGGGTTTCGACGCCGTAGTGGGTGATTCGAATTGAGACGTTCCACTCACTCTGCCTTCTCCCCGTAGTCAGTTTCAAACGTCTGTCAGTTATATGTCAGTACCTACCCCGTATATTATCATTGGAGACGTGCCAACGCTTGTGTCTATGCTCTCGTTCTTCCTCGTCCCGCTTCAATCTGCTGTGTTGAATAGCGGCCTTTGAGCGAGAATGATACTCTGCTCAATCTGAGGCCAGCAGTGTTAGCCGCTCACACGTCGAACCAGCGAGCGACCACCCACAACGAAACCGCTATTCAACAGAGCACTTCAATCTAGCACGGAGTTCACCGAAACTGTGGCAGTAGTCGCTGCAGCAGTCATCGTCGGCGCTGTGATCTGGTACCTCGGGAAGCGCCTGAAGACCCGACTTCGAACGGAGAACGCCGAAGTCGTCCGGGCGGGACTCCTCCTAGTTGTGGCAAGCGTCGCCGCCGTCGTCTTGGTGCTCCGATGGAACGCGGCTGGGACCGCACTCTCGGTCGTTGGTGTGCTTGAATTCGGTATCGAGGCTGGTGTCCGCCTCCTACTTTCGATACTCCTGTTCGTCGCCGCGTACACCGTCACCCGTATCCTGAAGCGATTTCTCCTCGGCAGTGGCAGCTCGAAACACCGCGTCACGTCCGACCACCAGCGTCGGGTCAGCTACTACATCAGTCAAGTCGTGATCTACGTCTTCGCCGTGTTCGGAACGTTCTCACTGTGGGGTGTCCAGCTAAGCGATCTTCTGCTGGGGGCCGGCGTCCTGGGTATCGTGCTGGGGTTTGCGGCCCAGGAGACGCTCGGATCGATTCTTGCAGGGTTTATTCTCATGCTCTCGCGCCCGTTCGCCATTGGGGACTGGGTCCGCATCGGCGATCACGAGGGATTCATCACCGAGATCACCATCAACAACGTCCGAATCCGTAATCTCGACGGCGAACACGTTGTGCTCCCGAACGAAGCCGTGAACAATCGAACGATCATCAATCGCAGTATCGAAGGAAAACTTCGGCTCCAGGTCGAAGTCGGGATCGATTACGACGTTGATCCCGACCATGCCGAAGCTGTCGCTCTGGAGGCAATCACGGAACTCGATGAGATCATGAGTCAGCCCGCCCCGCAGGTACTCCCGGTTCGATTCGACAATTCGGCCGTGGTACTCGAACTGCGATTCTGGGTCGACAAACCGACTCCACAACGGAAATGGCGAGCCACCCAAGCAGTCATCCACGATGTCAAGGCCGCGTTCCGACGGGAGGGAATCAAAATCCCGTTCCCGCAACGTGAACTCACCGGACGGAACGAAACCGGAGGGTTCCATGTCGTCGACGGCAAGTCGAGACGTTCCTCTGAGACGGGTGTAGGGCCTCAGATGTCGTCACCAGACCGAGCCGAATAGCAGTCCACAGATTTAACGACGATTGCTCCCGTCAGGGTTCTCGATTCGGAAATAGATGTCTCGGCTCTGCCAATCACCGATCTTTGGCATCAACTCCCGAATCAAGCCTACTAATCGTCGACCCACGTTTTGATTTCGCCCCAATGACCCGAGTGAATCTGTGGTTCACAGGTCGTTTCGACGAAACGGTTGATCACCGAGTTCCAGACGAGGAGTAGCCCGATGTACCTCCCGAACGCGGCGGCGATAACCCGATGTGAGGTCGAGAGAGAAATCGAGAATGCTGCCGAGAGCCAGAAGAACACTGTTCCGTACGTGGTTGATACAATGATGAACCCGGCATATCAAGACACCTCGAACGCTGGGAAGGTGAGTGCCATCCCGACGCCAGTGACAAGGGGTGCCGCAGCGATTACGGCGGCAAACAGTACTGGCCTTCCAGCGAGCTTGCCAGCGATTAGGTCCGCCCAGGAGCGGCATCGAGAGACAGCACAACCCGTCCTGACTCTCGTTCCACAATGACGGCCTCGTACTCAAGCACGAGCCTTGCGAGCGAGGTGGGCAATCCAGCACCAGCCCGGAGGAGACCGAGATACTTGTTGAACTCGGGATTTCTAACTGTTACGAATTATCACATTCCGCTTTGCTGTAACAGCATGACCGCAGCGAGTGCGGTAAAAATGTCTGGGAGAACAGTAAATAGGCCAATCCCAGTCGGCTCGACGCCGAAAACAACCCACACGATAGGATTTGCCCAAATAGCATACAGCAATAGCGAGACGTTGATGAGCAGCAATGTCCGCGTGAACTGATTGGGAAGACGCCGATAAATGCGGAAATACGTTACACCCACTCCGAGAAGAATCGTTGCGGTGAAGATCGAGACAAACACTTTTGTCAGGATGAACAGATTTCGAATAAGATGTTCTCCCGAGAACGGTTGCTCTAAGAGCATCCAGATAAGGAGTGTCACTCCGAGCGCGACACTCGCCGCTGTAGTGACTAATAGAACCGTTCGTTGGGTCGTCTCTGTCTCATCAAATTTCATCTGTATGCTACTCCCGGTCATTCTGTGTCTCTCCGTCTGATTCCATGTTCACACCTGCCTCTGGTGATGATGATTCAGTTGGTAATATTTCGCTCATATCTGCTTTCCGAGCTACTTGCTTGAGGACGTCCAGATTCTCTTCCATCTGGTCTGTTAGAAAATAAGTCATTCCGTATCCGTCGCCCATCGTGGTTAGTACCCTGTTCTCACAGAGCAGGTCAAGATGATGGCGGGTTGTTTTGTAGTCTAATTCTAAGCTCTCTGAAAGCTGATTTGCGTTCATCGGTGTCTCGTGGAGTGTGAGGATGATGCGAAGGCGGTTTCGACCGCCTCGTGAACCACCAATCAACCACCAGAGAATCCGACGCATCTGTGCGCGACTACAACCGGGGATATAAAAATATGAGTGGATTGGATCAGTAGGATTTGTGAAGACTGATTGGGATAATCGGTCGTTCATGAGAGGTTGCGCCAGCAGGGGCTCAGTTCTATCAACAACAGAATACCCATTCTACTGTGATTGTACTATGCTCCGGCAGCTATCAATACAAGGCCCGTGGATAAGAATATTTGCCGAATTTTACCACACGTACAGACAGACTTGAGCCAGAATTGCACCCAAATTCATCCAGACTGCGTGAGATCGATTCGCTCGGTGAACAGAGATCTAAGGTCCGTGTCAGAAAGCGATGGTGCGGAGTCAAGTTCGGTTACTGGGTCGCGACTCTAGTTGAATTTGGGTGTAATTGTGCGTTGATATGGTCTGACTTCTGGCTCAAGTCCGGCAAAAGAGTAATTCCAAGTAAATACTTCCTACGAGTGCAATGTCAAAACCCGTCTCTCATGAACGCTACGATACACGATATTTAGCACACAGCTATGTTTCTACTATCATCTCTTGGAAATAATGAATCGAGGCAATAGTATGGCTCCCGGCCGCTCCCGCTTAGAACTGGTGGCCTCGCTCATGATACTCTTGATGCTGGTGATCAGCGTATTCGCAGTCACTGCCCCTGTCGTATCTGCTCAGTCGAGTGGGACTGCAATCGCGATATCAAATGTCACTGCAAGCACTCAAACGCCAACGGCGGGCGAGCCATTTTCACTTCGGGTCACGATCTCGAACTATCCGAATAGCCAACGGACCGCGAATATTAATTCTCTCTTCGTTGAGGGTGGTGACAATCGAGAACACATAGGGGGGCTCGGTAAATTGACGAATGGGTCACACATGACTGTATCCGTTCCAATGACAATCAATGACCCCGGACAGAAAACAATCAGTCTCAGACTGTATGGGAATGCCGGAGAGGCAATTAGCGTCCAGTCTCAATACGTCGTGGATGTGCGCGATCCACAACGCCCGATTTTGGGGATTACTGTCACTGAACCCAAGACTGGTGACACGGGAGGTGTCGCAGTTTCCAATCCGGTCGTCGGAGCGACACGGCAGGTGAACGTAACTGTCGCCAATGGAAACACAGAATCACTCCGTAACGTCCAATTGCGTCTGGACGGTGATGCGGATATCAAAAATTCCCGACGGATTAGTGCTTCAATCGCGTCCGGAAACCAAACCAGCCACACGTATCAGGTAAAGTTCTCCCGGTCCGGACAGCAGTCACTCGACGCGACACTTACATATGACACTCCGTCGGGAAAGACACGGACGGTGTCTCAAATTAATACCGTCAACGTTGATGCGGCGACGAGTGATGTGACACTGGATGTTTCCAATCGGATTCGTAACGATTCGTCGGTCATCCTTACAGAACTCCATCAGTTCGGTAACGTAGAACTCGAAGACGTACAGATCCGTGCAGTGAATGATGGGAGCACTGTTGCCAGAGTCCCTATTTCGAATGTTCCGGGCGAGGGGTCCCGAAATGTCACTCTGGATGATAACGATATTCCAGCCGGCAACATCATGATTGTGGCAACGTTCACCGCCGGGACAGACCGACAGACTATCCAACAGAGTCTCCGGTACTCGAAATATTCACCAGCACCAACCTCTGCGATTGCACTTACCGATGTTGGAATCACCCGGGGCGGGGGAACGTTGACCATCGAGGGTGAGGCAGCGAACGTCGGCACCGCACAACTGAATTCGGCTCTGATCAGTGCTGCTAACACGGACGCCGTAACGCCCGTTGGGCCGACAAAAGAATACTTCATTGACAACATCGACTCAAATGAGTTCGAAACGTTCGAAGCGACAGTGAACGCCTCGTCGGATCTTGACCAGATCCCGATTCAAGTAGAGTACACGATCAACGGCCAGCGGGTGTCCAGTACAATCCCCGTTGATATCGGCACCATCGAATCTCAGTCAGACAGCAACAGAGAAGGTGGCTCCCCTTTGCTAGCAATCGGTCTCCTCGTGATCGTGGTAGTCGGGGTTGGGATTGGAGTGTATCGGTGGCAAAAGTAATGAGCATCAACGATAGCTTGCCGGCCGGTTCGTTGGGTGGTCTGATAACCGCCTCATCAAGGATACTCAGATAATGCCACCAGCAATACAGATACACGACGTTACGAAGCGGTTCGGTTCCTTCACGGCCGTCGATCGTGTCGACTTACAGATCGAACAGGGCGAGGTGTTCGGTTTTCTCGGCCACAATGGCGCCGGAAAGTCGACAGTGATCAACATGCTGCTAGACCACATTCGCCCGACAGCGGGTGATCTAGCGGTGTTCGGCGCCGACTGTCAGACGGACAGCGTCGAAGCGCGCAAGCACATGGGGGTCCTTCCGGACGGGTATGGTGTGTACTCCGGTCTCACAGGCCGCCAGCACGTCCAGTTCGCAATGGAATCCAAGGGCGTCGACGGCGAACCACTCAACTTGCTCGACCGAGTCGGTATTACGGAGGCAGCCGACCGTGCTGCCGAGGGTTACTCAAAGGGGATGACACAGCGAATGGTGTTCGCAATGGCACTTGTTGGTGAGCCCGACCTCCTCATTCTTGACGAGCCGACGTCGGGACTTGACCCGGCGGGTGCACGGTCGATGCGTGAAATCATCCTCGAAGAGAACGAGCGAGGGGCGACTGTCTTCTTTTCGAGTCACATCCTCGAACAGATCGAAGCGGTTGCCGATCGCGTTGGTATTATGCACCAGGGTCAGCTTGCAGCCGTCGACACGATCGGCGGACTGCGGGATATGGCCGGCGGTGAGACGAGACTTCTCATCGCGACCGATAACCTCGAAGACCCACACATCGATGCGGTCGAAGCACTGGACGAGGTCGACAAAGCCGGAATCACCGACGAGGGCCGGCTCGCGGTCACGTGTGCGAAGGACACAAAGATGGATGTACTGCTTGCGTTGGACGAACGAGGCGTCGAGGTGCTCGACTTGACAACCGAAGAGGCGTCGCTCGAGGACTTGTTCGTCGAATACACACGGAGAAGTGAATGACAGGATGGCCGACTGTAGCCCGAAAGGATATCCGCGGTCTGATAGGGAGCCGAACTGGCAAGGCCGGCATCGCGTTCGTCGCCTTGGTTTTCGTGTCTGGCGGGTATATCGTTCCAACGACGACGTCAGACCCGACGATGACTGACTACGATGGGTTCATTCGCGGGATCGCGTTGTTTCTCGTTCCCCTGTTCGGGCTGTTGCTTGGCTACCGTGCGGTAGTCGGAGAGCGAGCCGCGGGTCGCTTGACGCTCACGTTGTCTTTCCCACATTCCCGAGCGGATATCGTGTTCGGCAAGATGATTGGACGTGGACTCGTCTTGTTCGTGACGATCACAGTCGGTATTCTTGGTGGTGCAGCACTCATCGAATATCCGTTCGGGCGCGTCGCGCTCGACAGGCTTGTGAGCTATCTGGGTGCGACCCTCCTGCTCGGATTCGCGTTTCTTGCGGTCGGAATCGC
>Ga0209917_1000403_pt1 | contig 18298 bp, 12 predicted proteins | sample SalPon2_C_H2O_MG_FD_185710 | JGI IMG/M metagenome (GOLD analysis project Ga0209917, IMG submission 185710) | Salt pond water microbial communities from South San Francisco under conditions of wetland restoration - Salt Pond MetaG R2_C_H2O_MG... | ecosystem: Environmental > Aquatic > Non-marine... | reverse complement strand
CGCGTTCGACTTGGAGTTTGTCGTAGTCCTCCGTGGTTGCGTCGAGGATGTTCGACCCGGTTGGCTGGAACAAGCCGATGTCGGGGAGTTCGGAGTCTTCGGTATAGTTTCCGAGGTAATCAAGGAGACTGAAATTGAGTGATTCCAAAGTTTGAGTAGCTTCTGTGATTTCTTCGGCTAAGAAGTATAATGCTTGTTCACATTCTTGTTGAGTTTGAATATAATCCTGCATGTTAGATCGATCTCCACTATCAAGGTAGCTTTCAAATCGTGATCTGATAGAAGTAACAAATCCGTTCGACGGCGATTGATGTTTTATATCCGGTATTGGTAGTGATTCAATATCTGCCACCGAAATTCTCGGAAAAGTGTCTGAGATTACCTTATTGGATGTCCTTGAAAATATCCAAGAAATGAGGGAAGAATTGGTAATTGCTGTTATATATTCTGCAGAATATCTTTTTTCTGGAAGAATATTCAAAACTGTCTTGTAATTCACCATTTCTTCATCGGTGTATGATGCATGTATTCGATGATGCCCTGCGTCAGTAATTTCCCTGACCAACACCCGGGAATCAGTGAAATACCTCATCGGCCGATAATCGTGGAGGTGGTCTCCATATTTCACCCATGTTTCACCGTCATGCTGGATGTGGTACCGAGATACATCCTGTCCGGAGATCTCCGGAAAATAGTTGGGTGATTTTTTGTGATCAGAATGAAAGGCACGATTGTCAATTGTCTCTTGGGAATGTTTGGAACTGTTGTATGCTTGAATCCCAATAGAAACATCTGCGATATCTGAGAATCGGCTGAAGTTATCTTGAATCCGATTAATAACTTCTTCTTCGAGATGTGTCATTCTAGTCTCTATGCGCTTTTTTTGATTTTGATGGAAAGATCCTTGATTTGGTGAGTTGACTATCTCAATATTACTAATGCTATCCTTGCTGTTATCTGCAGACCGTATCTCCACTTCGCCCGGCGAAGAATTTTTTACATGAAGAACAATTGTGTCAACCGTCGCACTTTCGAAGACCATCTCTTCGAACTGGGTGATACTTTTAATCCAGCCAGATCGAAGAACGACTTCCCGTAGTTTCTCAGTGTTTTCCATTGTGAGCCATGGCTCCGGAACAATGTAACCGAACTCTCCGTTCTTACGAGAAAGCTCCATACCTTTCTCGATGAATACATGGAAAAGGTCGACAAAATATTCAGGAGAGTCGTATTTATTCCGCAGGTATTGTTCCATCATCCTCTCAGTGACAACATACGGCGGATTGCCAATCACTGCATCAAATCCTGCATCGGATTTTCGCTCACCGTCTTGGTCGTAGAACGCTATCGGGAACTCAAGCTCCCAGTGGAAGAAATGTTCATCCTTGGCCATCCCTTGGGCCGACTGGAACCAGTCCTGCTTCTCGATGTTCTCCCACGCTTCGCTGTGGAGCGCACGAGCCATCCGCTCGTCAGCGTCACTGGGTACCTCAAGCCCAAACGCGTTGGCGGTGTGGACGTTGGCCATCGCGAGGAGTTTCTTATACAGCGGGTCGGCGCGCACGTCGTCATAGACCGCCTCCATCTCCTTTGCGTCCTCCAGCGTCTCATTATCGATGTTAAGCAGATCTTGGAAGCGATCGGTGACGTGCTCCATTGCGCGCTGGCGAGTGTGGTCGAACGACTGCTGGAGGGTTAGTTGGCCGTCTTCCGTAACAGCGTCACCGTCGTCGGCCAGCACGTCCTCAATATCGCTCCCGACGAGCGAGTTGCCCGTTTTGAGGTGGTGGTCGAGGAACGCGAGCGGCTGCTCCGCAGCGAGCGTCCGTAGCCAGAGAGAGACCTTCGCCAGTTCGGTCGCAAGCGGATTGACGTCGACGCCGTAGATACAGCGCTGAGCAACTTTTCGTCGGGCCCAGTTGATATCACGTAGTTCTCCGTCCTTGGTCGTCGGGGCTCGTACCTCGGCATCTTCGGCGTCCATCGCCTGCCGGTCCTGCTTCTCTTGGGCGTCGATGATCTTCCGAGCGAGATAGTCCACCGCATTGACTGGGAAATGCCCACTCCCCATCGCGGGATCCAACACGGTGAGGTCGAAAATCCGATCGGCAAAGTCGTCAGCAAACCCTCCTTCCCGGCTGTGAGTCGTATCCGCGCTCTGGGACATGAGGTCCGTGCGTATTTCGTCGACCAGCGGCCCGAGCGTCTCATCGACGATGTATTCGACGACGTACTCGGGCGTATAGTACGACCCCGTGGCCTTGCGTTCCCCGTCGTCGGTTCGGAGATACACTTCACCCGCCTCGACAGTGATGTCCTCATCCTCCTCAGCAGGGGTGTACTCACCGTCATCGACGGTCAACGGCTCGTCGGCCACGTCGAGTTTGTACTCCAGCAGTCCCTCATAGATGGAACCAAGATTCCGCTCGTCCAGCGAGGAGTAGTCGACGAACACCTTCCCCTTGCCCTCGTCGGCTTCGTGACGAGTGAGTAGTTCAATGACTTCCGCGAGATACGCGTCGCCAGCTCCGTAGTTCGAGAGGAACTGCGACTCGACGGTATCGTCCTTGTCTGGGTTCGTTCGGAATAGGCCACCATTGTACGCTGGGATGTAGAGGTCATCCTTCGGAATGTCCATTCCTCGGCTCCCTTGGTCGATGAGGACGAACAGTTCGTTGAGCTGGTCCCAGAGGCCAGTCTGCCACGTTTGATAGTGCTGTTGGGTTGCGTCCCGGTTCTCAACGACTTCCAGTTTTAATTCGTTGAGGCTGTAACTCTCGCTGTAAATTTCGTTGTCCGTCGGGAGTAGGTCTCGTCCCTCGCTTTCGGCGTAGAGGACGAAAATGAGCCGGTAGAGATAAATGAGCGAACTATCATGAATTAGATCCAAGTCATCCTCGTTTAGGTCGTCGTTCGTGTCGAGGAACCCCTCTGCGAGAACTCGAATCGCCTCATAAATGTTTTCTTGGAGGTCCTCACCAAGCTCCTCAGCGAAGATGCTCGACTCGTCGTACACGTCGTCGAGGAATGAGTCACCGGTCTGGTCGGGGAGGAACGCTTCTTGTCGGAAAAACAGGTAGAACTCCTTGAACGCCTCAAAATCACTCCCCCTATCGACGGCGTCTAGGAGTTCAGGAAGGTCGATCTCGTAGTAGGAGTCCAGTCGGTGACTCGTCGGTCCGTAGTAGAGTCGCCACTTTTCGCCGTTCGTAAGGACCGCCCACTGGGTCGGCGTCTCCTGGAGATAGCGGTGGATCTGATAGCTCGGGTTCTCGAAGTCGCGTTTCTCCTCGCCGCGGGTGTCGAGTTTCCGACCCCATCGCTTGGCGTCGGCGACGGCGATCGACTCCTCGTAGAAATCGTCTCGATCGAAGGCGGCATCTGCGGCATCTGCACTCGGGAAGAAACCGTAGTCCGGTCGCCGGGCGTTCCGCATGACCGTCTCCTCTATTTCAAACGGAATCCCGAGGATGTCGAAGACGGGGCGGATGAAGTTCCGCTCCAGCTGGGCCTCGTTGTAGTCTGCGACCCGGTCCTGTTTGTCGGTCCAGAGTTCGTGGATCTCGTCGTACGCCTCCCGGACCTCGTCTTGGTCGACTTCCTCCCAGGGCTCCGTTTGTCGGAGATGCTCAGTGAGGTAGTGGTTGGAGAAGAGGTCCCGGTTCGTCCGATAGGGGTGAGATTGCTGAGACATTTGTGTTGGACTGACGGCGCCATGGCGGCGCCATCTTTGGATATTCAGACAGGGGCACCCCTGACCTATAACAGTTAATGAAAAAGGGATGTCAGACGGGGTTACTGGCAGCCTTCGCTCGTGTGCGCTCGCACATGCGCAGCGAGCGCGTGAAGCGGGGACGCGCACGGAGTTAAATCTCAGACCAGCACCGGACTTATGTCCTTGTGTAGGGTGCTGGTCTGAGGTAAAAATTTAAGTAGGGTGGCTCGATTTGTGTAAGGCGCAACATGACAGGGTCCCTGCCTGACTCGGACGACGGGCCTCCGGACGACGAGGAACGCATCGCACGACACCTCCGGAAGCGCATCACCGACCGTGTGAGCGGCAATCTTGACGGCGAGGACGCACGGATCAAGCGAGACGCGCCGAGCGACAAATTCTTCGCCGGGGCACTGGCACCCGAGGGGAACAGCGACCTCGAGGACAGTGACGATGACCTCCAGTCGAAGATGGAGCCCAGCGCCATAGGTACCATGACCCGCATTCGAAACGGGTCCGCGGGAGACACGATCTCCATCGATATCAGGGGGAGCGTGTGGGTGCGCGTGAATCCAACCTACGAGGAGATGGACCGACGCGAGGAATACGTCTCGCTGGCAGACCGCGACGACGACGAGACCGAGAACACCACGCTCCTCCCCGTCTTCGAACGCCTCGAACTGGAGGTACCGCCGATCGAGGTGCCCTACGAAGCTATCGCGGGCGGGACCCGGACAACCCCGGAGGTCGTTCGGGAGCGCGCCACCGAAGCGATTCGGCAGGCTGTCGACGATGCTCGCGAACGGGCTGTAGCACGCGACGACATCTACCTCGACAACGGAGACGACAAGCCCGACGAAGACGTCCCGAACCACGTCCTCGAGAACGAGACCGCGTTCAACGACTACCTCAAGGAACGAGACGGCACGCCGGCGATCCCGGACTGGGACCTGTCGATAGAAATCATCGCCACCGAGGATCGGGAGAGCAACGGTGACGAACTCCTGCTCGACATCGAGGTCACGAACACTGGCACGCAGTCGAAGCGGGACTACATCTACACGCTCCGTGATCCGACACTGTTCGAAGTTCAGCTCAACCTACAGGCGAACGGCGACGTGGAGTTCACCCCCTTCACGTTCGACCCCCTCCCCGAAGACTTTCGCTACAACCGGGATCTGTGGGGACACGGACGGAATTGTACGATAAACGCCCCGAATTACAAGGAGACGCTCGGTGATGCCACCCCCGGACGATCCGCACCCCGTGCGGACCCACGCACTGACCATCTTCAAACGGACTTCATCCCCGAGTACCGTCAGCGGGTCTACGAATCAGCTGATCGAGGCGTTAACACCGCGTTCAGCGAACTCGCAGACCTTCAGGGCGGCGGGTACGAGGTGCTGGAGTTGGTTGCGGACGCCATGGACGAGTACCTCGAAACCGCCTACCCGGAGGCCCTCCAGGAATACAGCAAGCGCGGTGACTGGGCAGACGCCGACCGCGAGGACTTCGAGGAGGACAAGGCTGCCTTCAAGCGCGAAATCGTCCGATTTCGACGTGGCATCCGCGTGCTTCGTGAACACCCAGATACGGTCGGGCGGGCGTTCGAACTGATGAACGAGTCCATGGACCGGATGCACGACTTCGACACGTGGCGACTGTTCCAGCTCGTGTTCATCGTCATGCTCGTTCCCGACATCGCGGGTCGTGAGTACGAGGAGTGGGACGAGATTAGCTGGCGTGACGACGAAGACCTCTCGGAGCGCTTTGAAGAAGCCGAGGGCGCCCTCGACGTCGTCGACGTGCTCTGGTTCCCGACCGGCGGCGGCAAATCTGAGGCGTTCTTCGGTGTTGCCGTCTGGAATATGTTCTTCGACCGCATCCGGGGCAAACACTTCGGAGTGACCACATGGACGAGATTCCCCCTCCGACTCCTGTCGCTCCAGCAGCTTCAGCGGATGTCGGAGACCATCATGTACGCCGACCTTGTCCGCCGTGACCAGGACGACATCGGGAGCCGCCCCTCTCGTCCGTTCAGTGTCGGCTTCCTTGTCGGCAAGAAGAACACGCCGAACGCACTCACGGGCTACAACAACGACAACTTCACGCGCTACAAGCAGGACGAGAAGCTCCGAGAGGAGTCGAAAGTCGTCCCCAGCTGCCCGGCCTGTGGGTCCCGGGTCGAGATGCGAGTCACGGAGGATATTCGCCTCGCTCACGTCTGTACCGGGAACCCCTTCGAGTGTGACTGGCAGAAGCGCGAGACCACGGCTCAAGAGGTGTACGCGGAGGACGAACTCCCGATTCACGTCGTCGACAACGAACTCTACCGCTACACGCCGAGCATCCTCGCCGGGACCATCGACAAGATCACCGCAGTCGGCTACCAGCGGAAGATGGCACACATCCTGACGGGGGAGATGGAGTACGAGTGCCCGACGCACGGCTTCGCCAGCCTCGGTGAGTGTACCGAGAAGTACGGCTGTGACATTGACAAGGACGAGTTCGAGCTGATGGCGTCGCCGATAGATGTGTATGACCCGGCCCCATCACTGATGGTCCCCGACGAACTCCACCTGCTCGAAGAGAGCGTGGGGAGTTTCGACGGCCACTACGAGACGGGCGTCCAGACCCTCCAAGAGATCGTCGACGCAGGGAAGACGAAGGTACTCGCACCCACCGCGACGATCACGGCGTACGAAGACCAGGTATACCACCTGTTCCTCCGGCCAGCAGAGCGCTTTCCGTCGCCGGGGCCCTTCCTTCGCGAGAACTTCTACGCGATGGAACAGCCCGAGACACAGCGCTACTACATGGGGCTCATCCCGCACGGGAAGACGCACATCAACTCCATCATCGACGTTCTCTTCACTTTCCACGAGGAGGTACAGAATCTCCTCCGGATGGCGATGGAGTCTCCCGAAGACCTCCTCACGGGTGTCGCACTGGACGGGACCGACACCAGTGAAGCGTTGTCAGCTGACTCTATCGCGGAGATTATCGATATCCTCACGCTTTACAGCACGAGCCTGACCTACCTGCTGTCGAAGAAGGATGGTGACCGGCTGGATCAGTCGTTCGTCAGCCAGCTGAACGCCTACTTCCGTGGGGAAGGTCGTCCGCCGCTCAATTCGGAGCGCATGACTGGGGGGACACCCTTCGAAGAGGTTCAGACTATTCTGGACCAACTCGACGACCCGTGGCAGGAGAACGAGGACGAGTCGCTCCTACACAGCCTCGCAGACGACGAACTCGTCGACGAGGAGGTTATCCCGGACATTATGGAACTCCGGGATGTCCTCGCGGCGGAGCTCGACGAGGATAGAACCCCCCGGACGGAGTTCCGGGTCGCCCTTCGTGCGGCGTCCCCCGAGGTTCGCGAGGGGCTCGCCTGGCTACTCGCGTACCGACCTAACACGGTAACGGCTACCAGCATGATCAGCCACGGGGTGGACGTCGATCGGTTCAACATGATGGTGTTCTTCGGGATGCCGCGTGCCACCGCCGAGTACATTCAGTCCAGCTCCAGGTCAGGTCGCGCACATCCCGGGCTCGTCTTCAACATCCTCCACCCCATCCGGGAACGCGACCTGAGCCACTACCACTTCTTCGAGAAGTACCACCAGTTCCTCGACCGGCTCGTCGAACCTGTCTCGGTGAACCGGTGGGCGAAGAACAGCGTCAAGCGGACGCAGCCGGGGCTGTTCATGTCGCTTCTGCTCAATCACTATATGTACACTGACGATGGGGAACTGATGTACTTCGGTGACCGTGCTGAGGACTTCCTCTCGACGGTGGATGACGCAGACATCGAGAACCTTCTCGTGGACATGTACGGTGGTGCAGAGGTTCCACCAGAGTTCAGTGACAACGTCAGACAACTCACGCGCAGTGCGATTTCTGAGGTACAGCTGAGTGACCGGCAGTGGACGAGCGAACGCCTCCCCGGACCTCCAATGCGGAGCCTCCGTGACGTCGACGAACAGCTCCAGATTCAGCCCGAATGGAAGTACAACGACCTACTCAGCACCTATAACAACCGATAACAATGTCAATGGAACGTAGCAAGTCACAGGTTCTCTACCAGTTCCTGCCAGAGAACACGTTCGACTACAGCGGACAGCGAGGTATATGGAAAACCACGCGACTGGAGACGAACGACGCGAGCGGGACCGTCAGCAAAGATTACATACTCGGACGTGTCCTCGCACGCGTACGTAACTGGGATGGAGGTCAGAACGGCTTCGTCTCGAACAACACCGATCACTACCACTTTGGCGTTCCCGAGAACGTCCGAGCCGAGCCGTTCCCGACCACCTATGAGTGCCAGAAATGTGACAAAGTGCATGGGTACTACACTGCGGACGACGTCATGGACGAGAACCCGAATCTCACCTGTAGGAGGTCCGGCTGTGACGGTCCCCTTGAGCAGTACCAGTTTGTGAGCGTCCACACTTGTGGAGAAATCCGCCGCCTCTACCCGCAGAAATGCCCGAATCACGGTGACCAGCATGTCATCCTCGATCGTCGGAACAGTCAACGTGTTCGGAACTTCCACTGGAGCTGTGACGTCGGTAATTGCTCGTGGGAGACTCCTATCCGGAACTACCAGAATTGCAACTGTGAGTACGAAGCACCCGAAGCTGAGGAGAATGACGGGATGTATACGACTGTCCACCGGGCCGGGAGTGTCTTCTACCCACACTACCTTTCAACGGTGAACCTGCATACCGCAGGTATCGGGCACCTTCGGAATTCCGAGGATGGAGCGAAAAGAGCGATCGCGAAGCTGTTCGAACTATCCGATGCGGACTCGCTTCAGGACGTCAGCCTGCACCAGCGAACCGGTCAGGTGGAGGTGGACGACGAGAAGGTGGTGGAAATCTACACCACTCACGACGACATCACCACGCTTGACCAGGCACGCGAGTACCTCCGCGAGCAAGGGACGCTGGAGAGCCAGACCATCCTCAAGCGCCTCGGGAAGACACTCGCCTTGGAGGCAGACGGCGAAACCTCCGAGCTCACCGAGGCAGGTGATGAAATCCTTCAGTACGTCCTCAGTCGCGAGTCGCTCACGACGGAGACACTGGACGAACTGGAATCGGATGCCCGAGACCGTGGCTTCAGCGACAAAGCAGACCGCATTAACAGCTACCACGACGATCTAGAAGCACTCGGATTCGATGACATCCGCGTCATCGAAGACTTCCCCGTGCAGACGTTCGTCTACGGATACACTCGTGGTAGCCGCGAGGAAGGGGAAGCACAGATCAATGCGTTCTCACAGAGCGCGAGTGATGGTGACGGAACCCCCATATTCGTCGACACGTCCGAAACAGAGGCGGTTCAGTTTGACCTGGATCCTGCACAGGTTCTGCTGTGGCTCGCGCTCAACATCCCTGAAACGAGCGACCCGAGCGCGGTAAACGGAGATATTGTCCTCCCAGAGATCAGCAGCCGTGACCACGCTGCACTCGAGCACGCCAGAAATGAAATCGAATCGCTCTCCACCGATGAGCAGTGGGCATTCCTGCTCAATCACCTTGCGCCAGTCGAACGGTACGGCAAGTTCCAGACGGACCTCGACGATTCGGTAGAGGAACAGGTCACAGAGCACGTGTTCCAGCTGGTCCACACGCTGAGTCACATCCTGTTGAAGCAGGCCAGTACTATCAGCGGATTCGACCGCACGAACCTCAGTGAGTTCCTCTTCCCGCGCGCGCTCTCTGTCGTCATCTACGCGAACAACCGGGAGGAGTTCAATATCGGTGGGATGCACACAATGGTCGAACAGCAACTGGATAACCTCCTCGGACAGGCCGAAACCCACGGAAACGAGTGTGTATACGATCCGGTCTGCTCACAGCGCGGTGGGGCGTGTCTCTCCTGTCTGCACGTGAGTGAGATCAGTTGTTCGTACTTCAACCAGGTCCTCTCCCGAGACTTCCTGTTCGGGAGCCGACCGAACACTGATAAGGATATCGCCGGATACTGGACACTGTAATCGGCCCTTAGCGTGTGCCATCACCGATCTATTCACAATTCATATGTATGACGACAAATCCAAACCGACATGGTTGCCTCTTGCCGTCGCCAAGTACGTGGATTGCGACGAACAGCTCCTCTCCCAGCTCGAAGGGCTGTTAGTCCTTTCCGGTGGTCGTGATGAGCTAGTGACTCCTGTGGAGATTGCGAACGAAACAGATGTTTCCGTTTCCGCAACCACCGACGTATTTCGACAGCTCTCGCAGACTGACGCGGTCACTCGTGAGTCATTCAGGACGAGTATCGAAGACAGTTCCTATCGCATCAACGTCGAAGCATGCCGAAGGACCTTCGAGACAGCCAGGTACGCTGCGCGCAGCATCAATGCATACGAAGCTCGTCAGCCACCCACGACAGAGGCAACACCACTGGTGACGTTTCCCGCGGACCCCGCTTTCGAGGACGTAACCCCGACATCGTTCGGGATTTCATGGCTGATGCCGACCCTCACGCGACAAATCAAGAGAAGTGAGACGTCGATAACGCTGGTCGCCCCGTTCTTTGAAAAGGACGGCTTCGCTCATCTCGAAGACGTGCTGCTCGCGGCCATGGATCGAAATGTGCACGTGCGGATTATCTCCCGGTATCTCACCGACACGGATTCATACAACTACTCGATACTGAAATCGTTCGCAAGGAGAGCAGACAAGCGGGATGTAGACCCGTCACTCCTCACGTGTGTGGACTATACCCGCTGGAGTACCGGGACACCAGCGGCACAACGGCGTCAAGACGGGGCTACCCCTGCGTTCACGCTCCACGCCAAGATCATGCTCTTCGACGAGATGGCAGCGTACGTGGGGAGTGCAAACGTCACGGACTACGGATTTGAGCACTATCTTGAGACCGGGATACTTCTCGAAGGTCCACCTGTCGAGGGGTTCGTGGATCTGGTGAGCTTCCTGCTTAATTCGGAGGCTGCGACAACCGTATCTCTAATCACTTGAGCCATGTTCCCCTCGAAGTAGGTACAATCGGGAGTGAGATGGCACCTGAGACAATCTGGACTGTCGCTTGTACAGGGTGCTCGGGCAGTTCCGGGTAGTCGTCGCGATCAACTGAACCGGTCTTGAAGATCGTAACGAGGCCACGGTCACCGTCAGACCCGGGTTGAGTTTCCATCGGAATCAATACAGCTGGTCAGTAATCGCCCCGGCAGAATATGAGTGTTCCTAGCTAATTCGAGAGATGTATAACGTCACGCGAAAAAGCTGGCCTACCTGCGAGAGGGCTAGGACCGCGAACATCAGCGTCTCGACTGGAAGGGGTAGATGATCTCCCGACGAACTCGACCCCGTCAGCGCCGCCGTAGTTATCGATTCCGTCGGTTGCTAATCTCTGGCCTCACTCTTTAGGAACAATCACAGTCGCATTGATCGGGTCGGGGGTCTTCGGAATCACCGACTCTTCCTCCTGTAACTGCTCGAATTCGCGCTTTCGCTGCCTTCTCAGATCCTCGAGTTCGGATTTTGCGCGACGGATCGGCATCTTCTGATCCTTACCCTCGTCACGCTTGCGCTGGTACTCCTTGAGTCGCGACTCCCACGTCTCGATAGCGTTGTCAAAGTATCGCTCGGCATGTTCTCGCTTGATTTCGACCTCTTTGGTCTTTTCTTCACCGGCGTTCGCAGCCATCTCCTCTGCACGGCGCTGGGCGGATTTCCGGGCCTCTTCGACCAGTTCTTCCGCCTGTTCCATCACTGTCTTCACCGGCTCCATGCTGGCCGCGCTGTCGGGATCTATCGGTTTGGTGGTAGCCGGGGGCGCCTCGCTCACGTTCCCGTCGATATCCACCCACACCGGGTGGAGTTCCTCGATTTCCTCGCTTCCATCGGCAGTTTCGTAGCCGACACGGAAGTTACAGCGGATGCCCGACTTGGCTCCCGGGTCGGTCGTCTGTTTGACTGTTGATTTCGGATCGATCCAGTCTCCATCAAGACAGTACTCGATGATCTCCCTGACAAGCGAATGATTCACCGATAGGAACTCGACCCCGTCGTCATCTTTTGCGACCTTCTGACTAAAAGTCGAGTGGAGGTACTCCCCCCTGAGGTCGTTATTTTCGAGACGCAGTACTGAGGGCACCTCGATACGGAACACTGGAGAATCAGTGTCCTTCCGAGGATCTATATTGCCATCATGTTCGCTGAGAAAGGTGTCGACGAGTTGCCGGACCTCGTCTTGCCCGACGTGTTCTTCGCGGCTTTCCTCAATGAGTTCCTGCACTTCATCGAGATCGGACTCACTAAATTGATCGCTGATCAGGAAATTGTCCTGGATTTTCTGAACGGCTTCCTTCCGCTCTTTGACTACCTCGTCGATCTCCTTGACAACCTCGTCGGGAGACTCATCGTTGCTGACAGCCTCCATGATCCGGTCCTCGAGATCGAATCCGCTGTCGTCGAGTACCATTCCAAGTACGTCCGACCGCATACCGAGGTCCTCCTCAATGCGATCGATCTTGGTGACGAGCCGTTCGAGGATCTGACTCTCGCGGCTGTCCTCCATGAACAGGTTGTAGATATCGACGTTTTGGTCCTGTCCATAGCGATGCAGACGACCCATCCGCTGGTCGATGCGGATCGGGTTCCACGGAAGGTCGTAGTTCACCATGATGTGCGCAAACTGCAGATTGATCCCCTCTCGGGCAGCATCTGTCGCAATCAGGATGTTCGCATCTCGTTCAAATCGCTCAACCTCATCGCGCCGATCCGACTGACTCATACCGCCGTGGATTTGGGCGATATTTCTATTCTCGAAGACCTCGTCACGGAGGTACTCAAGAGTGTCCGTATACTCGGTGAAAACGAGCACCTTTTCATCAGGATCCTCGTCGAGAATGCCTTCGACCAGTTCACGAAGTCGCTGTCCCTTCGAGTCAAGCCCGACCGAACGGACCCGGTCCAAGATACCATCAAGTATCTCAAGCTCCTTTCGCGCGTCTTCTGGGTCTTGTTCGGCGCCTGCCGTCTGGAGCTCTTCCTCGACGCGCTGTCGCTGTTTCTCGGTCAGTGTCTCCGGTCTCTGTCTGTACTTCGGGAGAAGGTGTCGAACAACCTGAGAGAGTGAGTCTGTCTCACCTCGCTTTAGTACCCTCCGGCGTTTTTCGAGAGAGCGCTGGATTGCTCGGATACTGGAGACCAGTCGCTTCTGGTAGATCACCATTGAAAACCCGGCTGCGCGGTCCTCTTGCTGTTCACCGAGCCGGTAGTACTCCCGAAGGTAGTTCGTGATGTCCTTATACAGGTCGTCTTCATCTGGCCCGAACTCAACCGGCACGGTCTGGATCTTCTTTTCCGGGAACATTGGAGACCCGTCCGGATGAACCATGTTATCGTTGCTCTTCAACCGGCGGATCATCAGGTCATCCAGCTTCTGTGGCGAGATGTCATGTTCGTTTTCAAAACGGTACGGCTCAAGAAGATCGATCATGAAATAGAACTGGTCGTGCTTCCCCTTGTGTGGAGTTCCAGTCAGGAAGAGCAGGCCGTCCGTCCGGTCAGAAACGATCTCTCCGACGCGGTACCGCGATGTCTTGCTAACTGTCCCGTCGCTCCCCCGTCGCGCGGTCAGGTGGTGGGCCTCGTCGAACACCGCGATGTCCCATTCCGATTCCTTCAACATCTCTCGTGGAGTGTTCTTGACATCGTCGGGATCCCGCTTTGCGAAGTCGATAGAGGTGATGAGCCGATCGTGCTGCTCCCAGGGGTTCTGGTCTCCGCGAGAATATGTGTCGAAAAACTCTCTGTCACAGATATGATAGTCCTGATCGAACTTCTCCTCCATCTCGGCTCGCCACTGCTCGACTAGTGAGGCCGGTGCCACGATTAGCACCCGTTCGGCACGCCCTCTGGCGACGAGTTCTTCGATCACCAGACCCGCCTCAATGGTCTTGCCGAGCCCGACTTCATCACCGATCAGGTAGCGATGATCGTGGGAAGTGAGAATCTCGTGAACCGCTTCGACTTGATGTGGGGTAACATCAATCCGATTCCCGGTGAGTGACAAAAACCGGTCGAATTTGTGAGCCAGATTCAGCCGGGTAGCTCCGGTAAGCATTTCGAACCGCCGGAGATCATCGAATCGTCCTTGTTCGATCCGCTCTGCGATCCCGTCAAGAGGCTCGAGACCCTTTTGATTGGCGGGGAGTGTCTTCATCTCCCCGTCACTGGTGTGAATATAGAGCAGGTCAGGATCCCCGGATCGTTCCTCAACTTTGATTATTTCTCCTTCTCCTCCAGGAAAGGTTACTTTCTCGCCATCTTCGAAGTCAGAAGTCTTGGACACGGCTGGGAGTTCAGTAGTTCTGCGGACTATTTTTCCCTCATCATCGGTCAGAATATGAAGATTCTGCCCCTCAACGCGGACCACAATACCCTGCTTTCCAGGGTAGTATGTGACTCGGTCTCCCGGAGAGTAATCATCTTCAGCTGACACATGCTCGGATGGTAACCTGCGCTATATAATGATTGTGGTGGTATCGAAGTTTATAACGTCACCTCAGGAGTCCACAGCGTCCTCTCTGGTCTGTTTCGGCAGCAGTCGGATTGTCAGATAGGTCGAACTGACTAAATTCGATACGTTGTGGTCGCCGGATACTGTCCTCGCATGCCTTCTGGACGCGGTTAAGCGGTTTCCCCGGCAAGGTGCCGGTCAGGTCTTGTCGAGCGGAAGCGCATCTGCAAACCCCTGACGGGCTATACACGGAACGAGTATGTTATAGAATTCATCGCACGGGTAGTCGTGTGCAGTTATGGGTCTGAGGCTGGTCTGAGATCTCTCCATCGAAGGGGTTCGATTGTGCCCTCATCAATTTCAACGCTAAATAGATACGAGTCACGTGGATCTCCGGTTTCTTGGCCAGCGGCATCCTCAAATATCTCAACGATTGTACCATGTTTTCGATGGAGTCGCTCATGATCGGGATCGTCCTCATCCGGAATATCGATCCGAACCTGATCTCCAACCTCAAATCGTTTCATTGGTCGGTTTTTCTGCTACTCTGCCGTGTCAGTTACGGCTGGTATTGAAACGTGTGTGATTCATCTTATGACACGCTGCATCATATGCCTCGCGAACAATATGGAAGAACTGTTCAGCCGCGTGGACGACCGCCTCGTGAGCCGGCTGCGCTCTAGAGAGCATGTCCGAATGGACAAGTACCACGACGAGCAGCTGTACGACATCCTGAGTGCTCGCGCGAAGTGGGGGCTTGACGAGAATATCATCATCGACGACCAGCTCTATCGAATCGCCGACGCGGCCGCCGGCGACGCCCACCTCGCAATCGGCATCCTCCGAACGGCAGCCGGCAAGGTAGGTCGCGAGAACCACGAGCGTATGACCGACAATGTTCTCCTAGACGCCGCCGAGAGTGCTCGCGCTCAGATCAAGCAGAAGAGCATTAATTCGCTCACGTCCCATCAGCAGGCCATGTACAATATCATTCGTGAGTAGGGTCCCTGTGGCCGAGTGCCATCCAAGACCGCTACGCGTACGTCGTCGGCGGTTTCCGGACCAAACTTACCATCCGGACGGCTCTCTGAAATAGGGTGAACTGGACGAAATTCTGCGTTTCGGCCTATCAAGAGAGGTTACCCTGGCGGCGAGTGATCGAACCCGTACTCTGATTTATATACCAATACGAAGGAAGGGATGCGTGTAGAACGAAAATGACTGCACCCTCCAACGGGAACGGATCTCCATTCGACACCGTTCCAGACGCACCCTCCAGCGAACCGAAGTACTCGCCGATCTCCGTCTCCGCGCTCCATGCCGCAGTCGGACAGCGAGACCTCCCACCCGCATACCTTCCCCTCTCTGTCCGTGCCCTTGACGAACTCCAGCTCGCACTCTCGGCCGCGCACAAGGGGAACTTCCTCACACGCCAACTCATCGGACAGGCAGACCCCTCGGAGTACCTCGATGTGCAACGCTACAGCCCAAGTGATGGCGACGATGACGAACCGGTCGGCTCCGGGCTCGACGCGATTGACAACGCCAACGTGGGCAATCCATCAGCCGGTCGCGGCCCCGCCTACTTCGACGATGTTCTCTTCCTAAGCGGACCGTACGTGCGAACGCTCCTCGAGGATGCACTGGGATACGCCGTCCCCGAATTTGTCGGGCCAATTGACCGTTACACACTCACACCGTGGTCCGAGCCGTCGCAACCCCCAGTGGAAGACATCCGAATCGAGGTCGTCCCCACCGGCTCCGAACCTGGGCCCGAGGAGAAGCTCATCGCTGGCATCGACACCGATGCCGTTCGCGCTGAACTCGTTAGAGTCGTCATCGACGCCTTCAGCATCTACAGCAGTGAACCCGGATTCATGCATACGATTGACTGGCTCTGTTGAAATCCTATCCTTCAGACACATTCTCTTCTGAAACAGCCGGTCGATGGAGACTGCATATTGAGCGCGTCGGACAATCAGGGCTATTTGATACGTAACCATTCATCTATCAGGCATATCAACAGACATTCAATCTCAGAGAGATTCCCTCGGAACGATGCAACGTCGCACGCTTCTCGGATTGGCCGCCAGCGCCGGGGTTGTCGGCGTTCTCGGAGCCAAAGCCGGGGTTGCCGACAAGCCCTCCAGTCCACCAGCTACGCACGCCCAGGAGCCAGTCCCTTCAACGGGTGAACGGAACAGCCCCGTTGTGGCCACCGACACGACGACGGCGGGAAGCAAGAGGTACGGTACGGTTCGACAGTCCGCGTCGATTCTCGACCTCGAATCGACAGATCGCTACGCCCTCGTTACCAAGTATCAACTTATTCCAGGATCGAACTATGAGGCGAGGAGCGGGTGGAAAACTGCCTCCCTAACGGTCGAACACGGCTGGAACTCTGGTTCTCTTGTCACTCACTCTGGAGACGTTGTCCCGGCTGACGATGGCAACGCCGACTCGAACCTGTACTTGGGAACGGACCAGTCGACGAGACGGTACCGGTGGCATCTGACGTTTGACGCCGCGACAGGGAATTCCCATACCTATCGCTTCGCCACTGTTGTGAACCGTGAGGAGGCACCGGAAAAAGGAGATGCTCTTGCCGACGCAATGTTCGGTGCAGGCTTCACGAAGGGATTCCTCAGAGCCTCAGAACGGGACCTTGTGACGGCACGCCTCATAATGCAGGGAACGAACAAGTAGGGCCGAAGTTGCCCACGCAAATAAGTCGGGCAAACCACACCATAGGGCTCTGTTGAAATCCTCAGAAAGTGATACATCTGAGCTGGGTTCTGGTCCGTACAGGGGACTCACGAATCGCTCAATACAGTGGATTTACCAATCGGTCGGGGTTGTTAATCTACCAAGTGTTTATTTCGATAAACTGTGAATAATGGGATATGGTTACCGGTGAACAGATTGGGCGGAGCCTTCTTTATGCGTTTGTATTCATCACGGTATTCGCATTCCTTTGGCCATATCTCCCTAAAGAGGGAATATTCGGAAGCCTCAGTTGGGAGATTAAAGCCGTAGTTGTACTGATTAGTGGATCCCTTGTTATTGGTCCAGGACAAGTCGCATTAGATATTCTGACAGGCTCAGAGTTTTAGGATAGTTGGCTCTGTTGAAATCCTATTCTTCAGACAGATTCTTGCCTGAAACAGCCGTAAGATCTTGCTTGCGAATGTATCGGACACAACCGCTTTCAGAGAGGTGGTATCAGACCGAGGGTGTGGAATCTTTTCGTTCTTCCCACGCGGCAAAGAGTCCGCCAAAAAACATCCCGATGGATCCGATCCACAGTAAAATTCCACTAATTAGCCCGATTGGGTAGGGGAATGAGACGAGAGTGCCCTGTTCAAGCCCAATCAATACTTGGAAACTGAACCAGAGAATGAACGCTGGAAGAAAAAAGCGTCTACTACGGCCAGTGTTGGTTATTTTTGGTGCGATCAGGAGAACGCAAATCCCAGCTAATGGTATGAGGGTCTCGATAACGTTCTGTTCTCCACCGAACCACTCGATCATTAGTACAGAATGAATGTTACAAGGTGTTAATGTCTCCCATTCACACTCAGCTGATGATAACCGTACAACCTGTACTGAGCGATAGAGGGTGATAACTGTCAATTACTGAGGATTTCAACAAAGCCGGATAGTTGTATTTTGCACAGCTCTCAGAAGATTTTATTGAATTGGTAAATGTCTCAGAAGTCAATGCGCAGCCCCACCGACCGGCTGTTTCAGATGATAATATGTTTGAAAGATAGGATTTCAACAGAGCCGATTGACTCTGTCTCCAGTCCGACACTCGCCGTCCGTGCAGCGCCCCACGACGACCTCGTGATGGAAGAACCGGGGCCGTACTCGGCGCCGATCCCCGGCGCGATCAGGCAAAACTAATCCGATTTGACCAGGTAGGTGAGTGGAGACAGACTCATCCGCCCATGACTACCGAATCACACGCCTGAGAATGCGGAGAGCCACTCTGCCGACTACTCGGAGAACCCGCAGGACATTGTGTTCGCCCTCATCGTACTGACTCCCGGTCGGGTGGCCGTGGATACCGTCGTG
>Ga0209917_1000402_pt1 | contig 18324 bp, 17 predicted proteins | sample SalPon2_C_H2O_MG_FD_185710 | JGI IMG/M metagenome (GOLD analysis project Ga0209917, IMG submission 185710) | Salt pond water microbial communities from South San Francisco under conditions of wetland restoration - Salt Pond MetaG R2_C_H2O_MG... | ecosystem: Environmental > Aquatic > Non-marine... | reverse complement strand
CAAACAGCCGCCCGAAAGCCTCACGCGCCGTCGGTGCGGTCGTCTCGACGAGGACGGTCTGTGGGTACTGGCGAACCTCGACGCCGTCCACTTCGTCGACGGTCTCGAAGGGCACCCGCGCCGTCGTTCGACCGACGTAGAGTCCCCACGCGACCCACAGTGCGAGTACAGTCCCGAAGGCGGCGAGCACCGGACGAGTGCGAGAGGCCATGGGCCCGATGACGAGCCGCGCCCGCAAAAGTGTTGAGTTGCTAATATAAAGGCGGCCGTGGCGCGTGGTGCCATCGCTAGTGTGGCGTGGTAACACAACCACATAAACAATTATTATGATTGGCGAACAAGGTAAGTTCGCTATGGCAACACGCCAGCAAACCCCGACCACGTACCACACGTGTACATGCGGCGAGGAGTTCGAGACGACGGATGCACTCCTCGAACACGCGCGAGAGGCTCACGGGCTCTCAGTATTCTGAGGCTGGCGCTCGGTTTTTCGCGGTTGCGGTGATCGTTCAGGATTGCATATCCACGTCAGGGCGGACGCTAAATCGCGAGTACCCGCCGTGTGAGATGTCCAGCGCCCCGAGCCACCAGTTCCACCGCTCCGCCAGCGAGTACTCCGCCGGCGCGTCCTGTAGGTTCTCGACGACCGTCTCGACGGTGAGTTCGCCGCCGAAGTCCGCGTCGAACTGCCCCCCGTCGGCCATGTCGCCGGCCTGTCGCGCCACCACCGCGGCAGCCCCTGCGTCGTCGAACGTCTCGGACAGCACGCGTTGGAGTTCCTGTCGATCCACACCGGTATCTGGCGTGCTGTCGTCTTGAATCTACGGCTCGGAGCGGCAGCGGTGTTCAGATAATGGTTACAGAGTGAACGTAGCATTTTCCGAGTGGTCTATGCCCGAAAACGCTAGCCCAGCGGTAGCATCGACCAACTCGACGTAGATTTGTGCAGCGAGAATCGACGCCGTGACTGCTACGGAACTAAGCGATGGAGACAGGCCCGGGGTCAACCCGATATATGTGTAGACGTAACCGATGACGGTGAGGCATTTTCCGTGCGTATCGCCGATAACGGCCCGGGGATACTGGAAGTGTACCGGGACGAAGTCTTCGCCCGCGGAGAGAAAGGATTAGAAAGTCCGAGAAGTGGTGTCAGTCTCTATCCGGTCGACAGCTTAATTGACGGGTATGGTGGCGGCGTCCGCAGTGAGGAGAGCGCCCGGGGCAGTGCCGCGTTCATCGCCCATCTTCAAAAGTTCGTCTCATAGAGTCACGCAGTCCAGCTATTGACCGCCTCCACGTGACCGCGGTAGAATATGTCACGGTTTGTTGCCCGTCAGCGGCCGATAAAGCGACCGCACTGTCGAGTACACTGGATAGGGTGTGTACCGCAGCACTGCCTTCCACAACCGATCGGAATCGTCCATGCCAGTCATAGAATCGAAATCAGCGTCCTGTAACCACTGGAGGAATCGGTCGACACCATCCAGCGGGAAGTCCTGATCGGGTGAGACGTGTTGCTTGAAGTAGTACCAGTAATATGCTGCATGCGAATCTTCGAGCCAAGCGCCGCGTTCGAACTGCTTGATGGCATAATCGAAGCTGTCATGATCAAGGTCGAACCCGTGGTGGTTGGGGTTCAGTCCAGCGAGAGCGAGGCCGAACGCCGTACGCACGCATTTTTCACACCGGTTGCAGTTTGCTCCGATCGTCGATTTCCCACAGGAGCGGACCGGAAGGTTCGACTGTTGTGTTCGCACGAACTCGGCGACGACTTCGATACGCTCCTGTCGGTTGAGTTCGAATGCATCGTGGATGACGTTTGTCTGCCCCCACGCGCCGTTCTCGTCGATATCGGGGTGCGATCCCCATGGCATCGCGCGCCCGTCCCAGTGGTCTAGGAAATCGGGAACGGCCATCCCCTCCCAAAGCGTCGCGCCCACATACAGTTGCGCCATATCTCGAGCAGCAGCCAGCGGTGCACAGAGTCCAGCCAGCCCGATACCACAGCCAACGGCGCTGTACCATCCACCGTCGTAGTAGCGGTCGAACTCGGCAGTCAGCATCGCCGTGTTCAGCGTACGGAGCATGTTCGAGCGGACGAACCGTGTGTCGGCGCCGAGTCGCTGTCCGTAGTCGTTGATGACGTCTTTCACAGCCGCCCAACGGTCGGTGTCATCGATGTCGACGACCCACCCCTGGACGTTGATGAGTTCGGGGTCCTCGTCCTGGTGTCGGGCATAAGTTGCTAACGAATCAACGCCGCCTGTAAACAGCAGTCCGGCGTTCGATGCTGCTTCCCGCCTTGAGGTCGTGTCGGTAACATTTTCAGCGATGACACGGCCGCCCGTCATGAACTGGGGATACATCCCACAGAGTACCGACTCAACTGTTCGGAGCGAGTCGAGAAACCGCCTGTCGACGACTGGGATCCTCACATCTGCACCGGTCGCCCACGCCACCGGACAAACGTTGGCGAGAACAGGTATCGAGAGGATACCTTGGGGAACGTCTTCGATCGAGATATCGTACTCAACGACGAACGGATCCTCGTCGAAGAACCGTCGCAAGTCCTTGGTGTAGCGTATGGAGGATCGTAGTGTCGAATCTATCACTGAGGCATCAACTCTGATTTCGGATGTCTGACTTCCAGCAGCGCCACCTTTCTCTATGAGCCTGTCTCCATCAGTACGAATCACGAGCTACAGCGCTCCTAAGATGCGGTCTAACACCAATATCCCGACACAGAACGTGCCAAGCAGGAATCCCCAGCGGAGGCGAGCGCGCCACTTTGTCCGGGTGTGTGGGGGATAACTGAGCTGCGCGACAATCATCGTTGCCGATAAAAGCGCGACGAAGGGCGCCTTCAGCGGTGGGTCAAATAGCATTGTCTGATGTCTTTTGTTCGGTGAACGCCAGTTGTCACCACTCTCCTCTCGGAATCTGAGCGTCCAGTATCAATAGTATGAATATCCTATCCTCGGTGAGGACCGTCCTACAACCGGTGAGACGTATAACGGAATCGCCGTTTTCCGTGTGAATGTTCCTCAGTCACGATTGATTCATCGGAGTAGAGCGTCAACGAGTCCCCGTCGCGTTTTGATACTCTCTCGGATATCTGAATCCGACGACTGTCAGTAGTAGGCTGATATGTTTCCCAGTACCGCCCTCGTTTGCCGCCAGAGCAGCCAGTGACGGAGCTCGCTGGGAAGTGATTCTCAATCTTGATGCAAATTTTAACATTATGCCGACTTTACAGTATAAAATGGTTACCAAGCGGTCTCTATCTGTACCTATTTTGCGACTAATCATATTAATTTACCATGTACTTTTGGAGAACACTTTTCTCAAGTAGGAGAAGATTACGCCCATATGGGAAACCGAAAGAGGTCCTTACCAGACCTGAGCGGCGAACGAAATCAGATGAACCGACGGAGTTTGCTGAAAGCAACAGCAGGGACAATTGGCTTATCGACGTTGGGCGTTGCGTCGGCGTCGTCAGATAGTGGTAGCACATACCTACTCGCCTTCGTCACGGAGGAAGACAGCCGGTCGCTCAAGTACAATTTCACCGCAGACGGGCCTGTAGAATTCACGAAAGCACCCTACGACAGCCCGTCCGGCAAGTCGATCGAAGGCGGGACTTGGAGCGGTGTTGACTACATCGAGGAGAACAACGGCACGTGGGCCGCCGGCGGCGGTACCGGCGAGGGGTATGGCGACGCCTACCTCGTCGACGGGGCCGTACTCGAGGTCTCCATTCCCGAGGGCATGTGGATCGAACTCAACGGCCAGAAGGTCTCCGAAACCGAGCTGGCCGAGCAGACGGCGCCGGACAGTCATCTGGTTGCTTTCATCACGGAGGAAAGCGGTCGGGCACTCAAGTACGATTTCACCGCAGACGGGCCTATAGAGTTCACGAAAGCACCCTACGACAGTCCAGCAGGCAAATCGATCGAAGGTGGGACCTGGAGCGGCGTCGACTACATTGAGGAGGACAACGGGACGTGGAGCGCTGGTGGTGGCACCGGCGAGGGTTACGGCGACGCCTATCTCGTCGAGGGTGGCGTTCTCGACGTGAGCACGCCCGAGGGTATGTGGATCGAACTCGACGGCCAAGAAGTGTCCGGAACCGAACTTGTAGAGCAGACCGCACCGGAAGATACGAGTACCGACAGCGGTTCGGCGGCAGATATCGTCATCCCGTTCGACGGTGAATCCTCCCTCGACAAGTTCGCCAAGCAGTATCGGACGGAACAGCTCTCTTTCGCCGATGGGAGCCGAGCCCGAATGGACACCTCCCTCGAGACTGGAATCGACAAAGGCGACCACTACGGGGCAAGTATGCGGTATCGGTTCGCGGAGGAGGGGTTCGAGGAGCCAGATACCCTCTATTACCGGTACTACCTATACTTCCCTACGGACTTCGAGGTTATCAACAACGGTGGGAAACTCCCCGGCCCGGCGGGAACCTACGACACGGCCGGTTGGGGCGGGCGCAAACCAGATGGCACCGATGGCTGGTCTGCACGGATGGCATTCGACCCCGGTTCCGATAGCGACCACGTCCAAATCGGCTGGTACTGCTACCACCCCGACATGGGTTCGTGGGGCAGTCGCTGGGACTGGACCAACCAGAACCGTGGGGATATCACGAAAGGAGAGTGGCATCAGATCGACGGGCAGGTCACGATGAACACCCCCGGAGAATACGACGGCGTCCTCCGTGGGTGGATCAACGGGGGTCTCGCACACGAGAAGACCGACGTGCGTTTCCGTGATACAGACGATCTCCACGTCCAGGAGTTCTGGTTCAACGTTTACTACGGCGGCTCTTGGACGGCGCCCTCTGACTCTGCCATCTATTTCGATAAACTACAGTTTGGGTACGATTCCCTCCTGTAAAGCGCTGCCGACGTCGCACAGCGCTCAAACACTCAGACGCGGTAACCGAGATCTCTGAGGTTCTGCTCGACCGCACGGATATCTATGTCGTGCTCAGTCACCGGTTCTTCTGGCACGATTCGCCTCCGTGTCGTGTGTTCGAGGACGTGCCACGGAACAGTGACCAGTTCGTCGGTGTAGAGACTGTCCATATGGCCAAAAAAGCGGACAGGAATTGGTCGCTCGTGCTCTCCGAGGTGTTCACCGTGGTCAGACGATATAACGGTCTTTCCGGTCAGAGACTTCTGCAAACGTTCGACAGCGGCAAACGCCAGCTCAAGGTTCTCGCGGTAGGCTTGGCGAGCGTCGCGACGTGACAGATCGTTTTTCTCGACAGTCTCGGCGAGTGTCGATCCGAACTCCATCCGCTTACCTGCTGGCCCTAGATAGGGTTGATGCGGTTGCATGTAATGGACGATGAGCCGTTTGTTCGGATACTCCGCCGCGACTTCGATGGCTCGGTCGGTCACCGTCTCTGGCCTGCTCGTCAGTTGGTTGACGGCGTCGCGCTCGACGAGAACGAAATCGTGGATCTCAGTGTCGAGTTCTGCCTTGAGCTTCGGGAACCAGCCGTTAGCCGAGACGTACACGACATCGTGCAGTTGTCTGTCGGAGAAGTTTCCTTTGATGAACTCGGCACTGGTCGACCCCCGTGAGATACGAGATTGGAGCGTCCCCGGTATCGTTGTGGCACGTTCGAACTCTTCGAACTGACATGCGTCCAAGAGTATGAGGTTGTCCCAGTCCTCTTCGAAGACATCGATACCGTTGGGATTGTAGTCGGTGCCGTGGCGGCCGTAATAGCGTCGATTGAGCTCGGTAAACGCCTTCCGAGGATTGCGCAGGGCCTGCCGTACTTGCTCAAGACGGTACATACGTAGCTCGATAGATTGGAATCCGATGAGCTACCTTAGTATATGCTAGCTACAGCACCCTGCGAACGAGTATCGGTCGTAGATGACTGTTTCTCATTGTTAAGAGAGGAAATAGCGGATGGTTATGATTTCCTTATCTCGGCTAATCACTTCGAAACTAATTATTTACCGCCATTTGACACAGTGGACTGGTTGCCGCCCGGCGGACAGAGGGCGGAACTACGCAACCTCGAGCTATGAGCAATGATTATTCATTCGTGGAAGAGCAGGCAAGAGCGACTGCGTGGCAGGTCGGTGAATTACTCCACCGAACCGTGGGGTCTCGAATCGGGACCCGCCACGACCACCTCGATGAGTCGCCACAGTTGAGTGAAGGGCGCCCGAACGCGTTCGACAGCTCCGAAAACTCCTGTCTGGTTCCGATCCCGGGAGTCACGAATCCAGTATTCACGGCGGGAGACGTCACTGATTTCGGCGACGTGTACTTCGTCGCGGATCCGTTCTTGATAGAGGGACGAGATGGTACGATCCACTCCTTTTTCGAGGTGTTCAACCCGGAGCGGACGCCGACCGCAGCCATCGGGCACGCGAGTTCGGAGACTGGGTACGAGTGGGCCTATGATCGAATTGTGCTCGAGGCCTCGACCCACCTCTCCTTTCCGTACGTGTTCCAGCACGACGGATCGTACTACATGGTCCCCGACAAGTGGAACGGCGGCGATGGCGGACCCATCGACCTCTATCGGGCCGAGACATTCCCTGGAGAGTGGTCCCAAGTGGCCACGTTGGTCGACCCGGACAGTCCGCTGCACGATTTCGTGGTTGTCCAGTGTCAGGACCGATGGTGGGGAATCGCCGGCGATGGGAGCGACCTCTCGGTGTTCCACTCACGGGAGTTAGAACGGGACCGGTGGACCGCTCACTCGTCGAACCCGGTCGTGACTGACCGTCCTCGCGCTGGTCGGCCCGGCGGTCGGCCGTTGGTCGACGCTGACAGTATTTTGCTGTTCTTGCAGGACTGCGAGTCCGAATACGGCAGCAAGGTCCGGGGCTTCAGAGTCACGACGCTCTCGGAAGACTCCTACGAGGACGAAGAGCTCGAAAGCTCCCCTCTGCTCGAACCGACAGGCGATCTGTTCGGCTGGAACTCCGGGCGCATGCATCACATAGACCCGTTACACACCGACGACGGTTGGCTGTGTGCCGTCGATGGCAACGTCGGCCTCAAGAGATGGATATTTGGGAAATACCACTGGTCGATCGGCCTGTATACCCTTTGCCCCCAGAGGACGGGAGAATCGATGAGCGACGCATCGAACGGCGTTTCTCGGATGTCACTGGGAGGGAAGGAACCAACCAACAGGAGGAGTCGGTAATTCATGTCCCACGAAGATATCGGCCCGAGGGCCAAATTCCGTGCGGTCCTCGAGGTGGCGAAGTTCAGACCGGTCTTCTCCACGGTGATAGTCGGTCTGGGCTTCGTGGCAGCAGTCCTCGAAGGCGTCGGACTGAGCTTCCTGATTCCGATCATCGAGATAGCACAGAGCGGTGGCGCGGACCCCGAGGAAGCATCCGGCGCACTAGCTGTCTTTGCCGATGCCTACCAGTTCGTTGGTATTCCGTTCGAGCTGGAGTTCGTCGTCCTCGGAGTTATCGGTGTGATGGCTGCCAGATTCACCGCGAGTTTCGGCGTCGCTTGGCTCCGTGGTATCCTCCGGAACAAGTACGAACGTGAGCTGAAATCGAGAGCGTTCAGGAACGCACTCGACACGCACGTCAGCTACTTCAACCGGGAGGGGACAGAGAAAATCCTCAACACCGTCGTGACCGAGTCAAAGTACGCAGCCCGCAGTATCCACTGGATCGTCCGGATACTCGCTCAGGGGCTGCTTGGCCTGATATACATCGCCGTGGCGTTCCTGCTAGCACCGGTCCTGACCCTGCTGACGGGGGTCGTGCTCGGGGGATTCACGTACCTTATTCGGAACGTCATCGAACCTGGATTCACTGTCGGGTCCCGCGTCGCGGAAGCGAACGAGAAGATTCAGATGGCCGCACAGGCAGGCATCAAAGGTATCGAAGACGTGAAACTGTTCGGTCTCCAGCCAAAACTTCTCGGCCAGTTCGACGATGCTATCGACCAGTACACGGATTCGACCATCGATCTGCGGCGGAATCAGGCAGCTATCAAGAACGTCTATCAATTCGTCGCTGCGGTGACCATCTTCGTGCTCATCTATCTCGCGATTTCGGTCACGGCGATGACGCTTGCGACCCTCGGTGTCTTCCTGTTTGCGATGTTCCGGCTCGCACCCGTTGTCAGCATCATGAATCAGCAACTCTACGAGCTAGAGGGAGATCTCCCACACGTTCTCGCCTCAAGAGACTCTATCGAGGAACTCGCCGAACACAGCGCTGACTCGACGGGGCGGACCCTCCCCGAGCAGCCGATTACACACATCGAGTTCGACGAGGTCGCTTTCTCCTACGAGGACGGGACAGAGGTACTCACGGATATCTCGTTTAATTGCAGTCGCGGCGAGTCGATCGCGTTTGTCGGTCAGTCCGGCGCTGGCAAATCGACGGTCGTGTCACTGTTGACCCGAATCCAGCATCCCGACGCCGGGTCTATACTGGCCAACGATGTACCGATCGACGAGCACGACCTTGCTGACTGGCGCTCTCGGCTCGCAGTCGTCCGACAGGACCCGTACATCTTCAACGATACACTCAAAGCGAACGTCACGGTCGGGAAACCGGATGCGGGGGTCGAAGAGATAGAGCAGGCGTGTGAACTCGCGCTGGTAACCGAATTTCTCGACGATCTTCCGAACGGCTATGAAACGCAGCTCGGGGACAACGGAGCCCGACTTTCCGGTGGTCAACGCCAACGGATCGCTCTCGCTCGCGCGCTGTTGAAAGATGCCGACGTCCTCGTCCTCGACGAAGCAACGAGCGACCTCGACATGCAGATAGAACAGCAGGTCCAGTCAGCGATCGAGACAATGGACAACGACTATATTACACTTACCATCGCTCATCGACTGTCGACTATTCGGAACTCAGATCGCATCTACACGCTGGAAGACGGGACCATCAGCGAGTCCGGTGACCACGAGACACTGCTCGAAAGTGATGAGGCGTATGCGAATCTCTATGCTGCACAGATGGGTTCAGACTGATAAAAAAGATGGCTGGACAGATGGTCTCCATCGTATGCGTTCGTGAGGTTGATCTGGCCCGTCCCGTCATAAACTCTGATATGTAATAATGACAGATGAACAGGCCCGCCCCACCCGTCGGCGATTTCTGGCAACGTTAGCAGCTCTCTCAACTGGCTTCATGGGGAACGCGGGTCCCCACGCACCGGAGATCCCCGAGACGATAGTGTATTTTGACGACGTTTCGTCGCTAGAGGCATTCTCCAGAACCGCTCATCTGGACAATCTCTCGTTCGTGCAGCCCCGCGGTCAACGCTGTAACAAGGTCATCCGTGTTGCCATGTCCGAGGGAAAGCACTACGGGACATCGTTGCGCTACAACTTCCGCGAACTGGGGTTGACCGAACCGGCGCGACTCACGTCTCGGTACTACGTGTACTTCCCGACAGACTTCGAGGTCGTCCGAAACGGGGGGAAATTACCCGGCCCGGCGGGGACCTACGGTCGGGCTGGCTGGGGTGGACGACCAGCAGACGGAACGAACGGCTGGTCGGCCCGAGGGCAGTTCCATCCCTCTGGAAACCCACAGTATCCGATCCAACTGGGGTACTACGCATATCACGCCGATACGGAGAGCCGCTTCGGTGAAGTCCTCAAGTGGGACAAAGAGCAGCGCGGACAGCTAGCGCTGGGACGATGGTACCATCTGACCGAGCGTATCGAACTCAATACACCCGGTCAGAACGACGGCGTGCTCCGTGGCTGGGTCGATGGGAAGCTCGCCTACGAGAGAACGGATATGCGTTTCCGTGATACACCAGACCTGCGAATAGAGGAATTCTGGTTTAATGTCTACTATGGGGGTACTAAGCCATCCCCAAGGGACAATCCCGTCTACTTCGATAGGCTGTCGCTCTCGTGGAGCGCGAATCAGCGTTCCTAACCGTGGACGTAGTAGAGGTCGAACTCCCCATTGTCGTACACGCGGTCGACGGTCGAGTCACGTTCCAACTGACGGAAATCGTCCGGATGGAACCGCCACGACTCCTCGTAATCCGGGTAGAGCTTCGGGTACCGTTCCCGACCTAATTCAGTGACTACCAAGTACCGGTCTTCGCCATAGCTCGCTCCGAGCGTGGCATTGTTTTCGTATCCGAAATGATCGGGCGGACCAGTGCCTCTGAACCGAATGTTCTGTTGTGGCAATCGAATGAGCCCCTCGAACGATCCATCGCGGGTGTACCCGTCACCGGTGGCGCCGTAGAACCGGAACTGCTTGAACCCCAGTTCGTCGGTGAGCAGTGATCTATCGCGGTTATCGTAGTACCATTCGGACCCCCTGAGTTCCATCTCGGTCACTTGCTTGTTGTTGTCTTTCGTGATGGGTGATGAGTGAAGTCCGACGACGCTCAACACGAGTAGTACCGAAAGCAGGCAGACGAAAATTCCCAAGAGAGCCTGCCGCCGTCGGGGGGCCATATCTCTGAACAGGGATGCTGTTCCGAACCCGATCAGAAGGGGCGCAGCGAAGTACACTGGCCTGGCAAGCCGGTTGTAGCTGATAAGGAAGTCGAGAAAGAACGCAGCCGCCGTGAGTCCGACGAACACTCCGTATACAATCCCGAGAGCCACGACGCTCGACCTGATGGCGCGGCCCTGCTGCCAGCGTCTTAGCAGGTGAACGCAGAGCACGACCCCCGTCAGCCCGATGACGAGACCGAGACGGCCGTAGCTGAACAGGCCGACAGTGACGATATCCAAGAGACTCGGTGAGTACGTCGACGCGACGCTCGTCAGATGACTGAACCGGCCGCCTTCGAGTTCGCCCAGAAACGGCCCGAGGATATTGACCGCACTCCGGACCGCCGGCGTCGACCCGCTGTACCACCAGAGGGAGAGAACGATCCCCAGTAGGAGAGTCGGCGAGTGGACTGCGCTTGGCACGTCCAGCGAGAAGTTTTCAACGCGTGGCGCGATGGCGTGCACTGTTCGGAACGTGAGCAAGATCGTGAGGATATAGAGGTAGCTGAGCGGGTGAAACGGGACTGAGATGACCACGAGGAAGACGAAGACGACAGCGTAGGTTCGGAACTGCGGCGAATCATGAAGGGCCAGGTACAAGTAGGCGATGAGCGGGGCGAAGAAGAAACTCACCGCAGAGGGGAGGGTGTACATGTGCCCAACCCCCAAAGGGAGAAGCGTCCCGATCGAGGTGGCAAACAGGAACGCGAGCCGATTCGGGGCGAGATATCTGACCAAATAGACGTACGAGGCGATATAGACGAGCGAGAAGAGAGCCGGCAGGATGCTCGTCGCCTTCACCGGTGAGAGCATGCCAAGTTCCGTCAGCATCGCCGCCAGCATGTGCGTGACTGGATAGTAGTTGATGTTCATGAACGTCCCCGTCTTGACGATGTGGCGAACACTCCCGATGTGTGTGAGGACGTCGCCCCGACCATACAGGACGTATCGAACATGGGGATGTAGCAACAGAACTATGTTCGCCGCCCCCGCGAGACCGAAGCCGAGTTTCCAATACTCGGCACTGGTATCACGCGCATTGGAGAGAATCAGGGCCTGCCCGAGCAGTACCACGGAGACCAGCGCTCCCCAGAACCAGAGCGGATAAGCTTCGAAGAACGAGATCTCATACGAGTGAGCGACCGGATTCGTTGCGATGGCGACGACGGAGACGGCAAGGAACGTGACGCCGGCAGTGAAAACTACCCGAACCCAGCGGGGAAATTCCCTGACGGTATGCATTACCGTTACTCACAGCAACTCCACAAATAGTAAGCCGTGCCCTACAAAAAATAGCGGATTTCCGCCTTGCCTCGCGACGGTCATCGGAGACTGGGGAACAGAGTCGCTAAGATATCGTCGTAGCCATCCAAGAGGTTATCCCACGCGTACTGACGGCCCAGTTGCTGGGCGTTCTCGCCCAATTTACCGCACAGCTCTGGTGATCGCTCGAGTTGTCGTATCGCTCGGTAGTACTCCTCAGGACTGTCTCGGACGAGAGCGTGGACACCGTCCTCGATGCCGATTCCCTGGGTCCCGGTCGTGGTGGTGACGATTGGCAGTCCCGCGGCGAGGTAATCCATCATCTTCAGCTTCGTACCAGAGCCCATCGTCAGCGGACAGAGGGCGATATCGGCTCCAGCTAGCAGTCCCGGGAGGTCGGAGACGAACCCCGGTGTTGAGACGTTCGCCGGTGTGGATGACGGTGGGTTCCGACCAGCGAGAACGAACTCGACGTCCGGTAGTTCTGGGGCAATCTTCTCGCAGATCATGTCGGCTGCAACACGGTTGGGCTCGTAGTCGTAGGCTCCAACGAACACGCAGGTCGTCGTATCTCCGAGCGACAGTTTCGCCCGGACGTCCGCTGGCGCACCACCGCTCGCAATCCACTCGTAGTCACAGCCGTTCGGAATTACGTCGACGAGGGTGTCTGCGGGGTAATCGTACGGGTCGGTGTCGTCTTCAGATTGGAACACGACAGCGTCAGCAGCCTCGATCGCGGACTGTTCCAGTTGCCGGAGCCGAGTGACTGCCCGTTCACGAAGCGGGGCCGGAACTGGCCGGGACCGGAGCTGCTGGTCCAGCAGTTCGAACATCGCGTTGTGGAAGTTCACGAGCAACTTCGAGTCGAAGTGTGCTGCCAGTCGTCGACTCGCCCGTATCATCTGGGGTGACTCACAGACCACCAAGTCGAACGACGCTGGATGCTGGACGAGGGTCTCAACCGTTTTGTTGGCCTGATAACTATCGATCCAGCCCCAAGAGTCGACTGCCAACAACGCGTTCCAAAGGTAGATCCGGGGCAGTTTCGTCCGCATGTACGGGTTCCCGATATCGATGATTCGGACGCCGTTGTCGTACTCGTAACTGTTCGCACAGGGTTGTGCGAACCAGACCGTCCCAGCGGTAGCGAGACGTTCGGCTGTCTTCCACGCCCGAACTTCTCCACCGTTGGACGGCGGATAGACGGATTCGCGGTGGAGATGGAGGATGTCAACACTCATAACAGCTGTTCAGGTTGCGATGGCCGCCAGGGCCCACCCGGCCCGTCGACGAACTCTTTCGGAACACCGGAGACGCGCGTGATGGCCGTGTCCGTATAGCAACTGTGCAACCGTAGTGTGGCCAGCCGCTCACAAAGTCGGCGGAGGATTCCGATACGGTACCGTGAACTGATGGCATGGCTCACCGCGTCCCAATCGTCTCGGTCAACCATTGGACGGCCCTGCATAGAGAGTCATTTGAATGCTGTAAGCAGGGATACACTGGAGTAGGTGAATAGAACATACCGCTTATCTATGTGCCAGAGTTTCAGTGTAGAGAGTAAGGAAGTATGAGCCTGTCATAGAATCCATCTCATAGCTTGAGCTTCTCGCGGCCAGGATCGTTTCCCCGCTCGAAGTTGGTGATTGCAACGACGAGACGGAGACACAGTGCAACGAACACTTCTGTTCGTGCGTGGACGCGGCCTCGGGCGCGGACGTGCCCGAGGCCGCAGTCCTTGACCGCGTCGTTGGTTCGTTCGACTCCTGTCCGGTGATTGTACGTCTCGTCTAAGATGGATTGCTTCAGCTGAACGTCCTCGCTGTGTTCTTCGATACGGTCTTGGACTCTGTACTCGATGTCTTTCGGGTCGTCAGTGTTTCGCGGATTGTACGGGGCGACTGGCACGACCCCTGCGGCCAGCAGGTGGTCGTGCCAGTCGAGGATGTCGTAGGCGCTGTCTCCAAGCATCCAGATCGGTGTATCGACGGCGAGCGCGTCACGCGTGACGCGCATCGCCGTCTCCTGATCCGCTTGTTTAGCTTGTGTGAACTCCGCTGCTATCGGAATCTTTGCCCCGGTTGAGACGAGTGTACAGCCGAAGCCGTAGTAGTACTCCTCGGCTGTTGGATCGTAGTTCCACGAAGCGGCGTCGTTGTGCTGGATCGCTTCGATGTGCGTCGAATCGATGGAGTATGTGGAGTCGAGCAGGCCGCGGGCGGCGGCCTGCTCGACGAGTCTGTCGAAGACATCGTCAACGACGTGTTCAAGATCGGTGAGAAATCGGTCAATGGTGTCTCTAGATGGCGGTTTGTCGAGTCCGCAGTAGTACCAGACAAGGCTGTGCTGGAGTTCTCGTGTGACCGGACGAGTGCCGTAGACATTCTCGTAGTAGCAGTGCAGAAAGCCGCAAAAGAGGTCTGGTGGTTTGTGAACTCGTGTTCGCCCCCGGCGAGCGGGGGCGAACACGTCGTACTCTAGCAGAAACTCGAAATCAAGGTGCTCAAACAGCGGAACTGTCTCGGTAGCCGCTGCATTCAAGAACTCGTCGACCGAAGCTTCATTTTGCAGGGCTTTGGAGCTTGTAGACATAATTTCCAAACCCTGCTGCTTCGCACGTGACGCTTTCTATGACAGGCTCAATATTGTATAGTTCTAGATGAGACTGGCGTTTAAGCGTCGAGTTCGTTATTAGGTCGTTCCTGGTTCCAGTGGTGTCTAAAGCGTTATAACCACTGTTTCATGGTTCGTTGACTGTCCCGTCCGAACGTGTGAAAGCGGTCGCAGTCTGCAACTACTTTTCGCTGTGGTTCCGGGTGATGAGCGGGCCGGCCGCTCGAATCGTGACAAGCGAGGGCCGTCCACGCTGCCCGACACAGCGTGCTGGTGAACTCCTCGAACGACCACTTCCAGAGGTGACATACGCCACGGTGGGGCGTCGCTACATATTCCAGAACACCTTTTTGAGGTGTGCGTTCCCGATTTCTTCAACCGACACCAGATCCTGCCGTCGAGGCCCCGCAGACCTCCTCAGCGTCGAACTCAGCGTTCTCACTGAGAAGGAGCATAACGTCCACCAAGGTCGTTAAGCAACTGTTCTCGTGGATTTTACCGTCTATTTGTGGGTCGTAGACACACCTTCGGCAGGCAGATCTCTCAACCAACCGACTTTGTAAAATACAGAGTTGACAACCACTCGTATTGAGTCCCAATAGTCGTGGTAAGCCATGTATACCGCCAGCTGCAGCCGCGAAATAATTGATGAAAAATTACCAGAAGATGATATAGGATCTGAATAAATAAATGATATATTACGTAGTATATCCCATAGTGAACTTCCGCTCTCTGGAGATGCGCCCCTTACTCGGCGCATCCTTCGACTTCATCGATCTGGCGGCCGTATTTCTCATCGTCGCACTGACCGACGTCCTCGTTTTGACTGATGTCATGCTTCCGTTCGGGCGGCTTGTTCTAATTGTCGTCTTTCTATTTGTTCTTCCGGGATACGTGTGGATAGCCGCACTCCAGCCGGGCCGAACGAGCACGGACCGGACCATCGAGGGCCGCCTGGCGAACATGCGGCCCATCGGCATCGCTGAACGCATCGTCCTCGCCGTCGGCCTGAGCGTGGCGCTCGTCGCCACCATCGGCTTCGTCCTATACTACACCAATATCGGGGTCCAGCCGAAGCCAACTGTTGAGGCAGTAACCCCCGTGACGATCGTGGGATGCCTAATGGCAGTGATACGCCGCCTCCGGTTGCGCCCGGAACACAGGTTCGGTGCCACGGACTTCCTCCGTCCGATTTCGACCGTTCGCGGACTTTTCGCCTGGCAGTCTTCGGCCGACCAGCTCCTCTCGATACTTCTCGTCGTGAGTCTCGCCGTCATCATCCTCGGATCGCTCTCGATAGCAGTTTCAACAGGCGACCGGGCATCGTACACAGAGCTCTATCTTCTCTCGGAGAACGAGAGTGGGGCGGACGTCGCGGCTGCGAATCCGGAGAACGTGGACACGTCGCGGTCCGTTGTCCTCGGAATCGGAAACCACGAGAGAGGCCAGCTGACGTACTCCGTCATAGTCCAGCTGGACAGGCCCGGGGAGGCGACGGGAACGACCCAGCCTCTCGTCTTGGATCGATTGCAGCCCACCGTCGAATCGAACGAAACACGCGAGATCAATTACACCGTCCCACCTGGAGACGCACCGACCGGCTCTGGCAGCCGTGTCACTTTCTTACTGTATAAGACGGCACCGCCGGCAGAGCCGGACCGTGACACGGCGTATCGCTCGGTTTATTTCTGGCTGAACGCGTCATCGACTACCAGATCCCGCGCGTGATAACCACTGGAGTATTCGCTGGACCGCTTCGGAGAGACACCCTCACTTTGCTGGCTAGGCCAACCATTACTAATTACTGAGTTCATGTCGTCTATTTTAGCAATGTCGAGCGCAAGAACAGACGATGCAGTCGTCCTGCCTGGCATCTCCCCACCGAGTTCGGTCGCCTGTCTCCGCTCACTGGGACGACAGGGGGTGCGAACGGTCGTCGTCTCCGAAGACAGTCGGACGCCGGCGATCTCCTCGAAATACTGTGACGAGACAGTGCGTACGGTGGACCCGAACACCGATATGCGCCAGTACGGACGCCTCTTGCTGGACCTCGCAAGTCGGCAGTCGGTCCGCACCATTATTCCCGTGCGAGAACCCGACATCTACGTGCTCGCGGAGCGGCGAGAGGAGTTCGGAGAGTACGTCGGGACGCCCTGGCCCGATTTCGAGACGCTCGAAAAAGTCCAAGATCGACGACGACTGTTCGAGATTGCGGAGTCCGCCTCAATCGCCGTGCCGGAGACTCGGCTCCTGACAGACTGGGACAACTGGGACCAGCGGACTATTGTCAAATCGAGATACAACATCATCGTCGCCGACAACGAGGCACACTACCCGGGGGTGGAGTATATCGACCCCTCGACGGCCCCCGACACAGCGAAACTCATAGATGAGATGGGGCACGAACCTATCGCCCAAGAGTATATGTCCGACCCGGCAGAGTACGGTTTCTTCGCTCTGTTCGACGAGGGGTCGCCGGTAACGACGTTCCAGCACCGCCAAGTCCGTGGCTACAAGTACTCGGGGGGACCCAGCGCGTTCAGGGAGGCAGTCCACATTCCGGACCTCCAGGACGCGGGGCTCCGCTTGCTGGAAGCACTCGACTGGCACGGACTCGCCATGGTCGAATTCAAGCGAGACGACGGGGAGTTCAAACTCATGGAGGTTAACCCCCGGTTCTGGTCGTCCCTCCCCTTTTCGGTCCGGGCTGGCGTCGACTTCCCGTACCAGTACTATCGGCTCGCCACCGGCGCCAGTGTGGACGAGACCGAACACTACGATGTCGGGACGGCAGGGCATCTCATCCGCGGTGAGATCGGCTATCTCCTGAGCCTGTTCTTCCACGAGACACCCCTTGCCGACCGGCCGGACCCGGTATCGGCATTCAACACCATCGGCTCGTCACTACTCCAGCATCCCCGGTTCGATTATCTGGACCCCGACGACCCGAAACCGTTCGTACGGGACATCCAACGGATGATGCGAAACGCGGTGCAGAAGCGTCTCTGACCGATATAGTAGTCATTAGAAATAATTGCTCACTTTTGGAAGCGAGAGTTGGTCAAGAGCGGTATCAATCGCCGTAGTGAGTTCATCGAGCGAGTCAAAGAATCGGTTACTCAGTGCGTCTTGGAGTTGTCTCCAGCACTCTTCGACAGGGTTGAGTTCCGGCGAATACGCTGGCAATGTGACGAAGTCGAGGTCGTCACGGGCCGCCAGGTCCGTGACGGCCGACGCCTGGAAATACGGCGCTCCGTCCAGCACGACGATCAAGTCTTCTTCGAATTCTTTGCATAATGCGAGAATGAAATGTTTTGCGTGATCAGCGGTGACGTATTCGGTAAATCGGGAGAAGAAGCAGTCACCGTTTTCGGTGACTGCGCCGAGTAGACACGTCCAGTCACGTTGGCCAGAGAGTTCGACGCTCGGCCGCGTGCCGCGTGGTTTCCGCGCGGCACGCGGCTCGATCTGGACGGATTTCTTGGTTTGATCGATACAGACTATTTTGGCGTCCATCTCCGCTCGCTTTTTTTGATCTCGTCGTGGAACCCTTCTTGTTCGGATTCGTCTGATTCGGCGGCTGTACGGCGTGGTTTTTGATAACTCAATCCAGCTTCTTTCAGCAACCGCCGACAACTCGGATAGGAGTACTCGACGCCGTAGGTGTCTTCGAGAAAATCTTGGACGAGCGCCGGCGTCCACGCCGGCGCGTCGATCCCGACTTCTTCGGGCGGTGCGTGAACAGTTTGTTCGAACTCTTCTTGCTGTAATTCTGAAAGCTTCCGTTTTCTCCCGGATCGATGAACATCAGACACAGCTTGCTCGAGCGGTTCGTCTGTATCAAATCGCATGAGCCAGCTGTAGATCGTTCTTCGCCCGGTGTCGTGCCACTCTGCAAGTTCGGACTGCGTCACGCCGTTTTTGTACGCGATCGCCGCTAACAACCGTTG
>Ga0209917_1000399_pt1 | contig 18396 bp, 24 predicted proteins | sample SalPon2_C_H2O_MG_FD_185710 | JGI IMG/M metagenome (GOLD analysis project Ga0209917, IMG submission 185710) | Salt pond water microbial communities from South San Francisco under conditions of wetland restoration - Salt Pond MetaG R2_C_H2O_MG... | ecosystem: Environmental > Aquatic > Non-marine... | reverse complement strand
ACGAGACTCCAGACTGATATACCGAGCGGCCGACTGATCATCGCGCCGCGTTGACGACCCTCTGGAGTTCCGAGGCGCACACCGGAGATATCAGTAGATCGGGGGTTCAAATCCCTCCGTCCCCATTCCCGCGCTTCTATAGACCTGATACGTACAGAGAGCGCCTGTAGTGCCGGTTTTACTTTTGACCTCTCCACAAGCAGCGTTCAAAACAAGATTACCAAATCTGTCTTGAACCCCTTAGGGGATAGATCAAAATCCACCCGGCTCCCTTCGTGCGGTATTGAAGATTTCACGTCAAACGGTCTTAGCTCTTTCCCAGACACCGTGATATATAATCTCTAAGAAGGACTTAATAGGATACACTTAAGCTGCTACCCCACGTCTATAGGGTAGAGAGAAGTCAGGGGAACAGACAGCAGCCGATCTCTCATCTTTGACGTTACCGTTGCTGTACTGTTGTTACTGCTGTACCGTTCTGGTTGCTGTAAACTGAAACGGTACAGCTACAGCAATCATCAAAGAGGTGTGTTGAAGACCAGAACGTGAAAGTACGGGAAGGTGGCGGCAACCAACACAGCAACAGACAGCACCGGACAGCCACCACAGTCGAAAGGTTACTTCCCGGACTGAATGGATGGCTGTAACGTGAACGATACAGCAGATCGCTGTAACCGCAAAGATACAACGACAAAAATCCCCGCTCTACCACGATGGTAGAACGGGGAGGTTGTCAACTAATTCGTTACGCTGCGATAATGTAAACGGCAGCCAGAAACGAGAGAACATACGGAACGAGGAACCACCACGGTTCGTGCTTGATCGTTCGCATTCCCATCGTCTTGTATGTCGGTGCATCGTGACCGAGACTGTGGAAGGCCGGATCTCCAAGTATCGCGTAGCCGATCACCAGTACAGAAACGCCGCTGGCGACGGCTGGCTTCCCGGACGAATACAATAGGCCGACGAACAGCCCGAGAAGGCCGAGTTGTGCAGCGTGGATCTCGTTGATCGTAATTGGGTGATTCAAAATGGGGACGCGGATAATAACCTTGTCCCCGTTCTGGAGTAGCTTCGCTTTGTTTTGCTCTTGATATTTCATAAACCCCTATACCGTATATCCGATTTCCACGCAGTCTTTGCACTCGTCGTACAGCTCGTCCGGCGGTGTCGTATGCGGCTTCGAGATGTGTGAACACAGGTCGGCGGGGTTCTCGAACCCATCTATCCATACGGTGAGTTCTTCGTGAAACGTCTTCGTCGCCGTAACCTGAATCTCGGCTAATCCCTGCTTCGGGAGGAATTCAACGACCCGATGCGTCGTCTGTTCTTTCTCTGTTGAGACGACATCGTAGTTGAATATCTGCCCGACGAAATACTCAAAGCCAACAATCTCAACGGGATCAGCCGGATCGCCCGAGAAGTAGTGCCAATCTGTAACGGTGCCTGTAATCGGTAGGATGTAGTTTCTAATCATTCTGTTACTGCCCCAAATGCCGCACACCAGAAGAACGTCTGATCGAAGGTCGTAGATGCAACGACGGTGCGCGTTCCCGAACCGACCGCTTTCGTCGCAACTTGTCCCGTCCCATACAGCGTGAAGGTGCCCAGATTAACCCCATCCATATAGAACGTCACTTCAGTTTCACCAAACGTCCATCCAGATCCGTGACCCGCGCCCGTCCCACCAATAGCTCCGGCGAGAATTCCCGGCGAAGACATTGAGACTGACGAGACGCGATCAGACGGAACGTATGTTCGCGCAAGATCCCCGTCTGCATCAGAATCAGTTATTTTCGCTTCCTCGTCAACCGATCCAGAGACGCCGAATATGCTGTATCCAGATCGGATATTGCTGGATTTGAGATTTGAATCGCCCGCAACAGTTCCGCTCCCGTCGTGATACCCGGTCGGGATCGCCGTGTCGCTGGTCCCCGGAGAGATATTCAGCGACGAGTATTTACTGATATTACCAGCTTCATCTCGCGGCCCGGCCAGACTCGTGAACCGCCGTCCCTGTAGTACGTCGTCGGGAGTCGCGTTCCCGTACTGTCCGATTGCATTCCATTTCATAATTCAGTCCGAATAAAAGCCAAACCCAAACGCCTCAATGCTGACCGCCTTCCACGTCGAAGTCGGATAGACAGCAACGCTTGTACCTCCAGACGAGACGTTCTTTGTCAGCGTCGGGGGAGTATCGCCGTAGAATTTCCCCATATAGACACCATCCATATAGATTTTCACCGGGTGCGTATCGTAGTTGTTCGAGTATTCTTCGATTCCAACACCACCACCACATAGAATTCCCGAGCGGCTCATCCAAATAGAAGCCCGCTCGTGGTCGTTCGCAGCTTCATTAATATCCCGAGCCGTCCCCATAATCGCCGAGTCAGAGAGTGTTATTTTCCGCTCGTACTCTCCGACAACATCGAAAATATTGACTCCCTTTTTAATATACTGCGGTCGGAGCCAGCTACTCCCCTCAACAGTCGTATCGTCGTGGTAGCCCTCGGGGATCGACTGGTCATTCTGTCCTGGCGTAATGTCCAACGACGACCAATGAAACATATCGCCCGCCGCCTCACCGTCAACAGAATCGCTCGAAAACGTCTTTTGATCGACGACATCGCCTTCTGTGGCATCGCCGTCGACACCAATTGGAATCCACATAGTTACGCCTCGAATACAACGAGTCCCTCATCTTTCGTATAGACGAGATTCCCCTCTACTTCAAGCCGAGACGGAACATCTGCAAGCGAATTGAACGGCTCCAGGTTGATCGCCTCCAAGACGTTCACAGCAGTCGTCGTAACAGACCCCGGAGCAATGTCCTCCCCATCGTGGTTGTGGGCATCAAGCTCGTTCTGTACGTCGTTTACGGACGACTGAGCAGCAACAGCGTCACCGACTGCGATCCCGTGAACGTCGTTGGTCTTGCCGCTGTGATCTGAAACCCACGTCTGAGCGATGTCGATGTCTTCGACAGACGCGATACTCTCTCCTACGGGAACGCCGTGCGTCCCTCCAGTTGCGTCGGAGTGATCGTCAATCCACGTCTGTACGTCTTCGACCTCGCTCTTGTAGGCGATCTCTTTCCACGTCGAGTTTCCATCGTCATAGATAGAGAGCCGAGACATATCGGTACGCCACGACAGCTCACCGTCCTCAGGGGTTCCCGGATACGACGTCTGTGCGCCGGACTCTAATCGAGCATTCGTTAGTGACGTGAGATGCGTAATATCGGTGATGATGTTGTAGTTCGTGAAATTGTCCCACGCATCGACCGGCTGCTCGCCGACGTTGTACTGGTATCCGCTCGGGTATTCTTGTCCGGTACTGCCCCACGATTTGAGATTCGTTGAATAGTTCGCCATAGTTAGATACTTCCTGCATACGTTCCGCCGTTTCCAGTCGGATTTCCACTCCCGTCGAGACCATCGTAGCCGAGATCCGGATCGTTATTGCCGAAATTATAGTCGCTCGGCGTCATCGGCTCATACGTCCCGACAGTCAGCAGCTCAACTCGGTGGCTGGCTGCGATATTTTGATTCAGTAGCGACGAGACCTCGCCCGTCGTTAGTTCAAGTTGATTCAGCGCCCGAGAACCGATTCCAAGCATAACCACGCCGGACTCGCTCGGTTCAGAGTAATCGATATTCTCCGCATCCGTATTGAAAATATCTGCAACGGTACTAATCAGGTCGCCAATTGTCCCTTCCGTCGTAATGAGTGAGAACTGTGCAATTACCCTCGTTTTGTAGGTACTGAGCGGTTCGTCATCAGCGGGATAGACGCCGACCATATCGCCGTGAGCAAACAGCTTCGCCGTCGTATCTGCGGTCTGAATGTGAACCGCATCGGAAATATCAGCAAGATGCTCATCAGTTGTATCCAATGCCTTACCGATCACATCCAAGAGTTTGTAGTTCGGAGACCCCTTCCCGGACGGAATATATTCGGGCAGGTCTTTCGCTAACGCAGTCGTTTTATCAGACATTTACACACTCGTCGTCGTAATTGTGATCGCGGTACTGTCGGCAGTCGTGAGCGCGACCTCGAAATCTTCGACGGTCAGGTTGTTTTCATTCGTCATAAATGCGCTCGTCCCGATTTCAAGATTCGTCACATCGTAGACGCCGTTGACGCTTCGGGCTGCAAACTCAATCTCACCAAAGAGAACGTCGTCCCCGGCACCAAGCTCGCCGTCTGTACTGTTCCCCGAAGTCAGAAGACCGCCGATATATCCGGTTATTGAATCTCGAACCGAATCGTCACCAGCGTAGTCGTCCATTACTTCAATATCGATGTTAATCAGTACGTCAACCACATCCGGCCGAGAGAAAGACACAGGAATGATCTGCTTGTTTGGCAGCTCGGCGTCTCTCGTGTATCCGGTTCCATTGACACCACCAACCGGATTGTCACCAGCCGCCTTCGTGTCCAAAATCGTCTGTGCGATCTCCAGTTGGTTCCCACCATCAACAATTAGTTCGAACGAGTGCGGCGGAATTCCACCATCTTCGATCCCGCTGGAGTTAATGAAAATGCTCGTACTCCGGACACCATCGAGGTTTTGGATAGCTGCGAGCAAGGCCCCCGCTGTTGCACTCGATCCTTCTGAGAGGCTTCCTCGCGCTCTCGATCGAAGCTCGTCGTCCTCTTCTCGATTCGTCCCACCGTCTGTCTCTTGATCGTTCGTAACGAATTCAATGCCAGTCGGCGGGTTCGGCATAACGGTGATCGTTCCAGTACCGACGTTGTACTCGATCCCCCCGTCTCGTGATCGAATCGGTGCTGTAACAGAAGTCGTTCCATCTGCCAACACCCGGCTTTCAGTTGTCACAAACCGCTTTGGATTACTGAGTGAACCCGTCTGGACGAGCGTTCCATCAGGGATAACGTAATCTCTATTTGCTGCTGTCTCTCGCGAGAACGTGACGATCCCGGTCGCTCGGGAAGCCAGGTTTCGCCGGACATTGATTATCGCCGTCACCAAATCCAGCGCCGCTCCCTCTGCGTGTTTTAATTGTGCTGAAGAGAGAATTAGGCCAGCGGCTTCTTGCGCTTCTGCGATCTGCCTCGAAACAGGTCCGTAAAAACTCCGGATTGCCGATAGCTCGGTGTCATTCACATCATCACCAAACCCATCCTTCGCGTGTTGCATCATCGCCGCCTCAATAGCTGCTGCTGTGTCTGGGTTAAATTGTCCGTCTGGCGTAATAGTCATATTAACTAAGTGTTACTGAATAATCCTCACCGGAGATATACAAGACCGTCACGTCAACTGCATTTTCAACAATCTCGTTCGGTACAACCTCAATACGGCGAATCTCCGTTAGCTGGTCGTTCTGTCGAGCCACCCGTTCGGCCTGCAATCGAATCCGCTGCCGTGTTTCTTGCCGGTCGATCGACCCGACGTGTTCAAAAAAGAATGCAGTCGTCTGAATCGCAAGCCGTTGCTCGAATTCTTCCCGCCCGTGTACTGTCGCAAAGTCTTTCGTATCATCAAGATATATCTGAAAGTCTTTGTCAAAATGTAGGTCTGTCATTCGATTAGTGTCTCTGTCCCCGTCTCGTTTGGCGTTCCGGTGCTTCCCGAACCTCCAGAATCCGTCCACGAATAATTGTGCGTGTGGTTTTGAATCGCAGCGGAGACTGCTTGTGAAATATCACCGATAACTTGCTCTCCATTTGCGGTGACTGATATATCTCCCGACGCAGACAGATCAATATTCACCGTTCCATCGGCCTGCTTCGAGAAGTGCAGCGTCGTCTCCTCATCGAGCGTAATACAGACATCACCCTGAGACAGATCCGGGATCTCGTGTTCCGGTGTCTCATCGATTGCCGTCGCAACATATCGGCCATCAATGAACGATAGAACGACATACTCTCCCTCCTCTGGAACGAACAACACGTTCCGGCTCGGCGAAATAGCCAAGATGTCTCGGGACTCAGAACGCTGGCCGATAAGCACGTTAAGGCGCACTTCCCGAAGTTCTTGGTTTATTTTGACCGACGTAACCAGCCCGATCTTCGGCTTCTTATGTTCACTCATAGATTGTATATCGCTTCGTTCTTGTTCTCGTACTCTTCATCTCGACGAGGATCGTAGTAGACACTCGAACTCTCCAGACTTCGTGGGATCATCGAGACTTCAATAATCGTTTCCCATCCGACACGGGTGTTGATCTTCTGCTGAACGCTGTTCACACTAAATGTGCCACCGTAGACACGGTTTCCACAGACCGTTCCGCCAGACGATTCAACAACGAATACGTCTCCCGGCTCCATCTGAGCTAAGTGTTCCTGTGCGTTCGGCGTCGATGAACCGGAGTTGAAAACAATGTTTCCAAATTTGTGATCGGAAATGGAATTCAAGAGGATCTGCTTCGCCCGGCGCTCTAACATCCCCGAGTCTTTGATTTCGAATTTCCGCTCAATAGCGACTTCATCACCATCTGATCCGGGAATCCACGCCTCGGCAATCGGTTGTAAGTGCGCCGAGTACCCGGTCCCGTCGACGTTCTCTCGATAGTGTTTCAACGAGCCGTTAAGCACGACACGACCGACACGGCTGTTGCCTTTCGTCACGGTGTATTCCCGGAGCTTCATCCCGTCAATCGATTGACTTCCAAACAGATAGTGCGTCTTGCTTTGTGAGATGAACTGCGGCGAACCGAGTATCAGCACGTTGTTGCGGTTTACTGTATAGGTCACACCGAACGTCTGTGCGACCTCATTGAGCGCCGCCGTCCCAGAAACCTGATCCCAACTGAATCCGGCGTGCTGACTGCTGAAATCCAATGCTCGAATCCGCGTAAGCAGACTATCTGGATCGTCCGTCTCCAGGTTTCCATCTTCGATCCGATAGCCATCAATAACCGACTTCGTAATCTTCGACTGCAAGAATATTTGTTCAACGACATTCCCTAATGTCGTCTTTTCATACCGACCGCTGACGATCGCCTGATCGAATATACGCTCAGTCGCATCAAGTTGAATCCACGCCTGCTTTTCTGCACCGAGCGTTACCCCGTCTTTCGGGTACATATAGGTGTCTTGGAGAATACCTCCGACACGCAGCTCGACTCGCTCAAACCGGTGTGCAGAATCATCGACCAGCTCCCCCGCTGGAAGCGAGACCTTTGCTCGGACGTGTGCGTTCTGGCTGATTCCGTTTTGAACGCTTACTTCAAACGGTATGAGTTCAATATTAGACTCGGTGAATTTGATTCGGACCCCATTTTGTAGATCACAAGAAGTCATAGATTATTCGTATAACGCATCACGTCCAAAATTAAGATCAAACCCGAGATCACCGTCAGACAAATCGCCAGACACAATTCCGTCGTTGTACTGCGAAATATGTCGCGCTTCGTCTTCGCCTGTACTGACGACATCAACTGAGTATTTCCATTGATACTGCGATTCCTGGGGATCCCACGAGATCGGTCCCTCGTGTTCTCCTTTGTGAATACGGATCTTTCCTTCCCAAGACGGGATGATGATCTCAGTCTCTTTGTTGTGATCGAGAACGTCTTTGAAAGACTCTAATTCGTTTTCGAGGAGATACCCCGAGATGTGTATCTCACGATTCTTTCCGTGGATTTCAAATACATCTTCAAGACCGCAAAAATTGGCGTGTCGAACCAGCTTTCGTTCTTTATTGACTTGAATCCGATCAGGCAAATACGTCGGCTTGAAATAGATCCCATTTCCCTCGATCGAGAAGGGCAGCGGTCCTTTCTGCTCAGACATTAGCGGCCCGTGCGATCCTGGTCGTCAATGTATTCTTGTGTCCCATCTTTCGAAATATCCTTGATCCGCTGAATGTCCGAATTATCCGTGTCAGGCCCGATGTTGTACGTATTGTAGTTGTTGACTGTTCCACCGCCACCACCCATCGCGGGGGCGGCACCGGGCGCGGGCATTCCCGAACCAGACAGAGCATCGCCCATACTGGGAACACTCGATTTAACAGCGCCATACGCGGCTGCACCAGCAACTAATGAGAGACCCGCCGTTGCGACCCCAACCCCAATTGCGGCCATCGTGGACGAAGCTGCAAGCGCCTGGAACGCAGCGACTCCGGCGGCGATCGACGGAAGCCACGCTGCAATAGCCGCAGCAACACCCATCCCTTTAATAATCGCAACGACCGCTGCGACCTTACCCATCACCGTCAGTAGCGCAACAAGCGTTACAATCGTCGCCAGTATTCCGATCGGGATTTTGTTGTTCAGATATTCTGCGATCGTCGCGAGAAAATCAACGACCGGCGAGAACACAGACATCACAGACGCCCACACCTGAGCCAGTCGAATGACCAGAACGATAACGGACTTCACCGCACCCATTATCGCAAGCATCGCATCTTGGTGTTCGTAAAACTCGACCGTCAACCACTCAAACAGCTTGATTAGTTGATCGCCGAGCAGCCCGCCGAATCGTAGTGTGAGCTGGCTAATGATCGGCTCAAGCCGAGTCATTGACTGAAAGAGCGTATCAATCCAATTGATGAATCCAGAACCAACGCTGGAGAGCGTCGGAATGAATACATCGAGGTTCTGGAACGTCCCCACAAGCTGTCCGAGTTTGTGTGGTAGCGTCTCGAACAACTGGTCCATAACCGGCGCAAAGTGCTTCGAGGCAGGCTTGAAGATCTTGAACAGCTCACGTCCAAAGAGACGCATACGGACTTGTGCCAAGTGCATCGAGTCTGCTGCGTTCTCTCCGAAGCCGAGAATGCCGAGGCCGCCAATTGTGATTCCTGCTGTCAGCGTTGCACCCATCGTCGCAACCATCCCACCGAGCGCGGTCCCGAGGCTGGCTGCAATCGCCAATAGAATCGAAGAAAACTGATTAGACAGATTGCCGCTCGGAATAAGTCGACTGAGACCAGATCGTCCCGGCGTTTTCTTCTTATCATCGCTGTCAATACCAAACCAGTCTTCAGATCCAAACGGAATCCCCGGTGCATCAGTCCCGGACTGCTGGCCAACGACAGGCTTCCCGAACTTCCACGATCGAGACGAATTAAATAGATCCTCAGAGATCGCGTTCACGCCGTATGAATCCCGACGTATGCCAAGCGTCCGAGGAGTCAAATTCGTATTCCGCGAAATATGTCCGAAGTCCATCCCCGAAGCGCCGCCGAACGGACGCCCCCCGTGTTGTTCTTTGAGATTCGGTAAACCGAGAATCTGATTCCGAGACAGTCCCTTTTGCTTCGCAACGGCCTTCGTAACCTCGCTGTCGTTGACGTTTACTTTAACCGTCTCAACACCCGACAGCGACTCGATCATCGCCTTCGTCTTCTTGATGTCGTTCTTTCCGAGAATCTCTAAGAGCGTCTCAATAACTTCATCAATCGTTTCCATCGAGAGCTTCAGATTCTCAACAGCATTCGTTCCTTTAATCTCAAACTTCGGACTGATGATCTTATTATCAATCTTCTCAAGCTGGCCCTCAAGTTTCTTGAGCGTGCCGCTAAAGCTGTCTCGCAGATTGACTGTGACGTTTACTTTTTGATTTTTATTTCCCATTATTCACCATCGTCAAACCCGTCTGGGCCAGTATTCACGAATGTCCGAGAGCTTGAACCAGCAGTCGCCAGACTGTTTTTCGTTCGGGAAGGGCTGCCCCCGCCCGCACCGGCTCCATCCATCGCTTCTTGCTTCTGCTCCGCCTCCTTGTTCATCGACAAAATCAGTGTGTGGCGTTGCAGCGGCGTCAGATCCGCTTGTGTCTTGGCGAGTGGAATTCCGTTCTGCGAAAGTAGGTAGACCGAACTACCTCCCTGTTCCACGAAACTTCTCAGCGTCTCGGATGTCCCCCGAAACCTCCAGAACCATCCCGCCGATCTCGACGGAGTAGCCGCCGACCATATTCTCGACCATAAATTCAACTTCATCGTCAGTATGGCCCATATCTTCGCCGCAGATACCGAGCTTCGCCGCCTTCTTCATCAGCTCAACAAAGTCCTCGTCAAACTGCGAAACGTCAAGATACTCTTTTTCGTCCTCGTCGCGCTCGGCTTTCGCATCCTCAATCGCGTCAACTGCATCGTCCTCATCCATATCGAATTTCTGCTGGAGAAGCGCCGAGATCGGAAGAAATTCTGCGTCAACGAGCGGTCGAAGCGTCACGTCAACGTCCTCTCCGAACATTTCAATTGTTTCCGTTTCTCGGTAGTCCTTTCCTCGAACGACCATTTCCATCAACTTAGACTGCGGTTTTTCTGCCATAATAGTATATTTACGCTGGATAAAATCGGGCCGGACGGTGTTTGCCGCCGCCTTCCCGAAGTAGTTAGTTAGCGATCAGCTCAGTTGCGCGGGTTCGTGTCTTCGTCTTTCGACATCGCAATCCAGTCAAACGACGTTTCCGTCGTCTCACCGGACGTGACCTCGTAGCCCTCACTCGTACAGAGAACGGTATCGAAGCTCGTTGCCCCACCGTCAAGATGTGTGACAACGATTGCCTCAAGAACATCCGGAACGCCGTTATCGTCAAAGAACTTGTCTTCCAAATCCTTCTTGTTCCCTTTGACGCTCATATTACCCGAGTAGTTGATCTTGTTGACGGCGAATCCAGACGGGATGATGTTACCCGCCCCGTAGATTTCGTCAATTTCGATCTCCTTATCAAAGGACAACTGTTCAACCGGAACCTGCTCGTTGCCAACATTCACGACAATATCGGCTGCTGCTTCTTTTCTGTCAACCATAATAGAATAATTAAAATAGAGTTCGCTCGGGAACGCGGCCCCCGAACAGCGTAATCTCTAAACGCTTAGTCAATACGCCCGGCAGTCACGTTCGCCATAACATTCCGGAGCGGCTTGATTGTCTGAACGCCGACATCAACGGATGCCGTCATTGCGTCGACCTCCTGAACAGAGACGTTGTATCCGGTGATAGCGTTCTGCGAAAGGAGATCCTTCAACTCCGACTTGATAATCGACTGGAGCGTGTTCCGAGCCGATTGCGTGTGCAGCTCGCCGATGAAGGGGTCAGCATTACTTTCGACAACCAGCGTCACGTAGTCCACGACAATCCGGGCGATCCCCTGATCCATCTCAGACTCGTCAGGGTTGGTCGGCAGAACAGTCGTCACATCATCGATGATTCGAGCGCCCGCACTCTCGTCAGCGATCGGGTTGACTTGGTGTTCCAAGACGGCCTCTGTATCTGGAACCGACAGACGGGTCCAGAGATCGCGCTGACTTGCGAGTCGCTTTCGCATCGGGCTGGCAGACATACCGAGTGCCGCTCGAAGACCGATGTACGATCCAATGATCGATTCGCCGTCCTCGTTCCGCGACGGGTAGATGAACTGCATCCGGGACGAGTCGAACGGCGTATCATACGCAACAACATCCGGCATAAACGCGCCCGCAACAGCGATAGCGAATTCGTAGCTGGCCTCCATCTCCTTGACAGCATCGTGAACGATCCCGACGACCGCCTCGTTCTCCGTTCCAGATGCCAAGAAATCAATTCGCTCGCCTTCCTCGTTCCGCACTTCATCAACGACGGTCTGGTAATCGTACTCTTGATAGTTGACCTCGCCGCTGGCGCTCGGTGCCTCGAACGTCTTGTACGATCCATCGACCGGGTTCAGATGAACGGTCGCGGTGTCCGGGCTATTGTTGGACGGATCATCGTAGGTGAGAATCGTCTCGCACTCGGTCCCATTAACCGTGAACACCGTGTCTTCGGCGATCTCTGAAACGGGAGCGTTCAGGAGAGTCCCGATTTCCGCGCCAGTAATATCTTCAGCAGAGACAGAACTGCTACCCGGTGCAGCAGCGTAGACCGGGAACGCCCCTTCCTGAAGTGCATCGATACAAATCTGCGAAAGCGGCGATCGAGGACCGAACCAAGTCTGTGCCCGAGTCGCGCTCGTCACTCGATAAACCGTATTGGGATCGGCAACTCCTTCGGTAAAGTCAGCCTGCCCAACAACGCCAACGTCCCCTGGAGAACCGACAAAGACTCCGACAGAACGCGAACTTTCAACCGTCGTCTGGACGCCCGGCAGCGTAGTATTTCCAATAGTAACCATAGTAATAATAAGTACATTTGTAAATCCGAAACGCGAGATCCCGCCTACTTTCGGCGGATCAATCCCGAGTTATAGTTATCAAATCGACCGAATATCCGCATCGACCGATCCTAAGACATCAACGTCGCTATCTACGATCTCTTTCACGTACCGAAACGTGACAACCTGATCTGTCTCAAACCAATTCGGCTCCTCTGTTGGAACAGATTTCGCAACGGCGCTCTCAACTTGCCACTCAAACGTGTCTTCGTGAAACGCTTCAGGGCTGTACTCGTACGGGAAGAACTGACTCTGAACCGAATCAACCAATTCGTCACGACCGCGCTCACCAGTTGTGTTTGGGTTCGACGTGATCGGCTCATCGTCATACGTCTTGATCCACAAATCGAGCCGCATCTCGAAATAGACGTGGAACTTCTGTCCGATGACGTTGCCTTGCTCGTCTTCAACTGTTCCGGCGTATGGATTGTTTCCCTGAAGCCGGTCAAGCCGATTTGCCGTCCACGAAACAATAACACAGGGGAGCTGCATAAACTCGCCACCACCCTCCGTCTTCACGTAGACGGAATCGTCAAGCCCCTCGTTTAGCATTTCAACGACTCTGGTGATAGCATCCCGCTCATTCACTTGAACCCCCGATTGCGAAGCGAGAACGCAATGTGCTTTCCGGTCGTGTCGGCGGCGTTCTTGTACAAATACGTATGCGCCGCATCCATATATCCGATCCCGTCAAGACCATCTCGCTTGATTTTTCGATGCACACGGAACGCTTCCGTGACTGCCCATTCTGGATATGCGTCTAAATTACTCATAGATAGTAAACTCCGTGAACCGACCGTCGCGCATCAAGTTACGGGCAATCGTTCTGAATTTGTACTCAGTCGGATGCTCAACTGAAAACTCACCCAGAACCTCGTCGTCGGGATCATCGGCTTCAGGAACGCCGCCCTCGTATCCGTGCGCATTCCGGTTGATTAGAATTTGCTCTTGAATACGATCGTGCATTGCATCAGCACCGTCGAAGTCGTACTCCCAATCATCGTAGATCGTGAGAACCCGCCCGGAGTAATGCGTAATTTCTATTTGCATCAGTAGCTCACCCCGATCGCATCAAGCTCTGCTGCGGCAACAGTAGACGGACTAAACAGATTCAGCCACGTCCGGAGAAGATACGGATGTGTTTCTGCGATCCCCTGAATATTGTCACCAATATAGAACGTTGATTGCTTATTTGATACTTCGGTATTCATTATTTGATGCATAACGGCGGCCGTCTCTTGTCCGTTAGTCATACCATAGCCGTCATATAGCTTTGTGAGATCCGAAAGCTCTGTATCTCCCGTATTCTTCTCTCTGTCACGCGCAACCATATGCGTGAAGAGCGTCCGATTAAGAGCTTCTCGATACGCCGTAATTGGATCTGCATCTATATCAGTTTCCAAATACTGCTGTACGGTGGCTTGAGACGTATCGATCGTGTCGTCCTGTGTGTTCAGGAAGGCCAGCGTCCCGTCAAGCAGGTTTCCATCTGAATCAACACCAAGCATCGTCGAATCCCCGGCCGCTGTCTCAACGCTATAACTCCACGTCCCGTCCCCATTGTTGGTTGGTGCATCGTACAAGAACCACAGTTGCTCTGGATACAAGGAATCGCCCCGCATCACGTCAATATCATCGCCGATAGATATTTTCGGATCATCAGGATTCAACCATTCTGTCGGATCGGGATCAGCGTATCCAGACTCCGTGAGACTGTCTAAGTAGTTGCCCGCTTCTCGAACGGTCTTGTCCCATCCTGGTGGGTCTCCTTCTGGATACACGCTTTCCAGGGGATAATCGTCCTCGCTGTGAAGCATAAACAACACCGGATCGCTGTGAAGAAGCGAGTTATCAGACGTTCCATCTTCATTTAGATGCCAATCATACAACGTCGTACGCTGCGCTGGTTGATCTTTATGATATTTTGACGTACTGTAGTGTATGCCGTTTGTTTTTAATAATGCGTGCTTGAATTCGTGTGTGTACGTGTCTATGTGATCGTTGTACTGCACGCGAGAGTCACCAGTATTAATGAAATCACGAAACGCGATGTATTGCGACTTTGCAGATGGATTGACGCCAGGAGATGCAACAAACCCTAATGCGTTTCTGTTTCCAGCAGGATTCTTATCGGGCAATGCACCTATGTCAGTTGTCCGTTGTGCAGCACGCAAATATCCATCCGTCCACTCTGTTCGCTGAATGAGACTCTCCCATTGGGCGGTGATCGCCTCGCGGTCAGCGGTACTAAGATCGAATTCACCGAACCCTCTTGGAGAAACGTTATCGAATGAGATAGTAGAAAACGCAGAATTGATTATTCCAAGCTGGTTTGTTCGAGGCAGATCGCTCCAGTTCTGCCGGGCAATAAGTGTGTAAAACTCATTGTCGTTATCAAACGAAATCCCAATCGTCCGGCCATCATCCAGCATAATAACCAGCTCGTCCGTATCGATTTCGTAAATCTGCGCGTCAACCAGATTTGCATCGGCATCAAGAAGCGACACCTTCTGTCCGGCAAAATAGTCTCGCCGGTCGATGTAGTTTGTATTGACCTTCGACCAGTCGCCCTTAATCTCTGCATCAGAGGATCGTTGAAGCGTTCCACCACCTCCAGGTCCATCGGAGCCGGAGCCGCCCTTCCCGAACTCACCGGGGTCGCGGCCGCCAAATTTCGACATCACCCACGGAAGAAGTGCCTCGATCGGCGGTCCACGAGATCCATACGTTGCGCCGTATTCGCTTGGCGCAGCGTGATCCGCGTAGTTTCGAACTTTTATCTGTCGTGTATGATTTCCAACTCGCTTGTTCGAAACGTCAAACGACTCCATCAGCTCACCTTTCCAAATATAGCCGCGCTGCTGAATCCGGGTCTGTGCGACCATCTTCCCCTTCCGGCCTAACTCAGATCCAGCATCTCGCATTCCGTGTTCGATCGCCCGCTTAATGTGGCGCGGAATGTGTTTTCCAGAAAGAGAAATATCGAAGTCGAGATTGCTCATCCCTGCTCCACAAACCGCTGGAGTTGCCCTTCGATGTGCGTATGATACGGAACGAGTGTTTCAAGCTCCCAGAGCTGCCGATCGCCGCCCTGATTCGCCGTATATCTCGGCGTTCCGAATTCAAGAACGTCTTTTTCTTGAACGGCAGAATCTCCCTGAAGCATCACATTCGGCTCCCACGTAACACGCTCACCATAGCGTTCTTCAACACGCTGTGGTCGAGTCCCGCCCGTGCCAGTTCCGGGGTTCGAAAAGACAGCTAATTCATCGGCAACGAACTGTTCCGTCGATTCCTCTTTCCCGTATTCATCAAAGAACCCAAGATCGACATTTCGCCAGATTTTGACTTTCCTACCCGTTCGCTCGAAGATCGCATTGACAGTTCGCTGACGAGCGGCCAGCAGTTTTGGTGGCTCTCCGGCAAAGCCAGTATCTCCGTCACTCATTGGAATTGTTCCCGACGGTAATCGTCAGAATATTCCCGAGATGTTCGGCGTGGGCCGCCAATGCCGAGCGCCCTTCCCGAACTGAGTCGATTAACGTACTGATCCAGTTGCCGATACCAGACACGAATGATGTCTCGTCGTGGCATTGAATCAACGCTGATCGAGCCGATTTTGAAATTCGGTGCATCCAGTTCCCCGGTGAAAACCTTCGTGAACATCACGACAGTCCAGAACGTCGCTCGTTCTGCAACCTTATCGTCGTAGATATCAGGTATTTCGCCGGTCGAAAGCCCTCGAATATCTTCTTTTGCGACGAGTAACAGCGAGTGCATCTCTGCGGGATCAATAATCTGTTCAGAGTATCCCGTGAGAGATCGAACCTCTGCAAGTAGCTCGTCGTCGTTTTGTGCCATAGTATATAAAGTCGTGAATTACGCAATCGATCTCGTCCGGGAAGGCGGGCAGCCGTACTGATCCGATCAGGCAAGGTCGTCAGCAACGAAGCTGAGACCAGCCAGCGGGTCAGCAATAGCCGCACCGTAACGAACCGAACCGTAGGAACCGAGCAGGTCGCCCGGATCGCCGACAGGCCCACCGTTCTCGCCCTGCGTAAGCTGGACGGGACGGGCCTCGTGGAAGTAGATGGGTCGCTCCTCGCCGGCAACAACGTGAACCTCGTTATCTGTGAGCCACGCCGTCTGGAGAAGGTTGACGCCATCAACCTTCATCGTCGTCTGCGGAAGTGCCGTCTCTCGAAGACCCTCGGCCTCTGGGATGTGATAGTCGGCACCGTAGGCCAGCTCATCAACGAATTCGCCAGCCATATCGCTCGACATCAGCGCAATAGTCGGGCGCTTTCCGTGGTGCCGGATCTCCTTGTTCGCTTCTCGAATGTGCCCGCTCGCGGTCTTCGCGCCAGCTCCGCCGAAAAGCTCCTGGGTGTCGGCGAACTGGTGGTTGTGCGTGTCCGAGAACGAGTACGCGCCGTAGTCTTCAGGATCGAACCAGAGGTTCGTCCCATCCGCCCACCCGTCTCGAACGATGTCGAACAGCACCTCGTGTTCCTTCTGGAGTGCGCCGTCGACAAGCTCCTGGAACTCGCGGCGAACGATGTCTGCCGTGTTGTCCTCGATGAACTCCTGCGAGTAGCCGAGCGAACGCCCGTACTTCTTGACGGAGAACGCCATCTCCGTGCTGTCGAGTCGCCCAGTACGCGCGTGTTCGCCCTCAGCAAGCTCCTCCCACGTCATATCGCCCGTGTGGACACGGAACGTACGCTCCGTGACGTTCTGTGCCATCAGCTCGCGGAAAGGCCGCTCGGCCTCGTTGAAAATCTCGATCTCAGCCACAGCGTCGAGAAGAAGGTCAGAAAGCGGAACGTCGTCTTTGGTCGTGATTTCGCGGTGAATTGCAGCCATTATAGAATAGTTAGATTAGTTATCAGCAGCCAGCAGTCAGCAGAGATTACCAGTCGTTCGACGGTCGAACATCGAGACGAATTCGGTCTTCAGTCAGCGCCGATCCGACGACCTGAACGCCACCGACGCCCGGTGCCGTCTGGGTGTATTCGCCAGCAGCACCCATATAGACAGGAAGGCCGGGAGTAAATGCCCAGTCACCATCGCCGTTCTCAACCTCAACACCGTTCGAGGTTGCTGTCACACGGTCTCGGTCGACAAGCGCGCGCTCGGCCTCGATGACCAGCCGGACCTCATCCTGTGCGTAGTTGGAAAGGTCATCGGCGGGGGTCATACAGACGCCAAGAGCCATCACGCCCTCGGGGTCTGCCTGAACCATCTGCCCGGCTGCGTCGATACCAACGAGGTCGCCCTCGTGCATCTCTTCGCCAGCAACGGCGGCGTGTCGGTTGATCGGCTGTTCCGCAGAAGTCGCAATCTTAACGTTAGTCATAGTAAATTAAATCCTCTTGTTGTCGTTCAGAAATCAGAAAGAGACGCCACCGAGTCGGCTCAGGCGCTCCTTTGCCGCCTCTTTGCGGGCGTCAACATTGTCCTGTGAAAATGCAGGCGACTTCTGTTCTTTGTCAGCAAAAACGGTCTCGTCGGCCTCGTCAGCCTCGTCCGTCTCATCGGTCTCGCCGCCTTGCTGGACCTCAGAGAAGGCAACCTCATCCGCCTCACCAGCCATCTCGACCAGCTCGTCAACGGAGAATCGTGCGCTCAGAATCTCCTCGCTGATGTTCGTGACCTCGGAAGCCTTGTCAGCGAAATAGGCAACTGCAACGTCCTGTTCCGCCTCAAGCTCGTCGATCTTCTCGGAATATTCCGAAACAAGCTCTTCCGTTTCGCCCGCTTCCTGAACTTGCTCGTTGTGCCGCTCCTGAAAGTCTCGAACGGTGGCCTTCAGTTCCTTCTCGCTCATCTCGTCAACGTCTTTGTTAAACTCAAAAACTTCCATAATATTATTCAGTTATTTGGCTCTCAGAGACTCGGAGCTGGCTGTAATCCATTTCCTCCAAGTCCTCTGCCGCAACAGGTTCCGCAGAGCCTCCGTACGGAACTACGTCGTCAAATCCAGCCGTGACTGTGTATCCAGTTGGAATAAGCTCAGATCCACGCTCATTATGAAGACCGACCATCGCAACCATTCGGCGTTCGTCAATGTGCGATACTGCGCCTATCATACTGGAAACCGCCTGCCATTGAACGACATCTCCTTCGCCCCAATCTCGCTCAACTAATTCTTCGCTAAACACACCCGCATCTCTGGCCGCCTTCCTGAACTGGGGAGATAGACCGCCTCTATCATCGTATCCCGCCGGGAATGGCGTAAGAGAGAACTCAATAATGTTTGCGTCAACAAACTCAGGATTTCCC
>Ga0209917_1000398_pt1 | contig 18402 bp, 17 predicted proteins | sample SalPon2_C_H2O_MG_FD_185710 | JGI IMG/M metagenome (GOLD analysis project Ga0209917, IMG submission 185710) | Salt pond water microbial communities from South San Francisco under conditions of wetland restoration - Salt Pond MetaG R2_C_H2O_MG... | ecosystem: Environmental > Aquatic > Non-marine... | reverse complement strand
CCGAATATCAAGAGTACCCATATCAAACTGTAGAAGCCCTCGTTGATGATCTGATGGCTGGGTTATCTGACGACGGTGTATTCAGCTGATATCACTTTCATTATTCTTACTCTTAAATTCAAGATACCCTGCTCTGCCAACCACCACGCCGTCTAGTGATGAGCTAAACATGGTGTACTAGAAAATTGATTCAGTGGGCGGTGGCTGAATGAGATGAGAGTGCTGTGCTGATTTTAACCGCTCTATCTCGCATGGCAATCGCCGCTCACCCTGAGTTTATATGATAAGGGTGTAATGGTACTCAGGAACACGGCATGGTTGACAATGGAAGTGGACATCTCACTATTATTTTTGTCGGCCAGTCACACGAAAGTGCTGACAAAATAACAAAACTCCTGAGCCCTGAGGATCAAGAGATCACTGGTATAATAGAGGCAACTGCTGAGGACGGGCTGGAAGCGATTGCGAGTTGCCAGCCGGATTGTATTCTGTCAACGTACGAGTTACCCGATACGGACGGCATCGACTTCTTCGAAACTATCCGAAAACGACACCCTGCGTTACCATTCATTTTGTTTGGAAGTGAGGTAGAAGCGGTCACTGAGGCAGCTATTGACGCTGGCGTGACCGACTGCGTTCACAAAGCAGATACTCGTTCACAGCACCGCGTGGTAGCCAAGCGGATTGAGAATGCAGCCACGCGATACCGGCTCCAGCAAACGACCGAACAGCAGGATGAGGAACTGCAACTGTTTTTCGATGAATCGCCGCTTGGGGCGATCCAATGGGACGATGAGTTCTGTGTTCAACGACTCAACGAACAGGGCGAAGAAATTCTGGGGTACACCGAAGCGGCGCTACGCGGCGAATCATGGGAGCAAATCGTCGCCGAGGAAGACAGATCGCAGGTTAGCGATGCTGTGTCGAAACTTCTCGACGCGGACGGTGGCAGATACATGGTGTGCAAAACCATGCGAGCGGACGGCGAGATTCGAACCCTTGAGTGGCACAACCGCGCATTAACCGATGCCACTGGCGACGTGCGGGCTATCTTCTCGAAGTTTCAGGATATCACAGAGCAAGTCACCCGCACGCTCGAACTCGAAGAATACGAGACCATCATTAAGGCCATTACCGACCCCATCTACGTGCTTGATGAGACAGGCGAATTCACATTTGTCACCACCGAGTTGGCTGACCTCGTCGGGTACGACCGAGAGACGATCATTGGAAGCACACCTGCCTTGTTCAAAGACGACGAAGCAATCGACCGGGCGGAACATGAACTCTCACGGCTCCTATCGAGCGATGGTCCGGAAACAGTCACATTTGAGGTGACACTACAATCACGTACTGGCGAGTCAATCGTTTGTGAGGATCATATGGGAGTGCTTCCGTACACCGGGGATAGCTTCAATGGATCCGTTGGCACACTCCGCGATATAACCGACCAGAAACAACAGAAACAGGCACTCCAAGAGGAGCGTGATCGATTCCGGACAATCTTCGAGGATGCCTTCGATGCGATGGTGATCTTTGATAACGACGGACAGTACACGAGGGTGAACGAACAGGCAGCAACTCTGTTCGGGCTGTCAAAAGAAGAGCTGATTGGCAGAACATTTGCAGACTTTGCGCCTGAAGGGTTCGATTTCGAAGCCGCTCTCGGCGAGTTTCAACAGACGCAGCAGGAACGCGATACCGTGACCGTGGTCAGACCCGACGGGACAGAACGACTCATCGAATATACTGCCTCAGCCGACATCATTCCGGATCAGCATCTGGCCGTGCTTCGGGATGTCACAGAGAATCGACGGCGTGAGCGTCGATTTCAGGCACTTGTCGAGGAGGCCAATGACATCATTTCGATTGTGGATGCCGATGGACGATTCCAGTATCAAAGCCCATCGCTTGAGCGGATCCTGGGCTACGAGCCCGAAGCGACAATTGGCGAGGAGGTGTGGGAGTATATCCATCCTGGCGACCGACAACACGTTTCCGAAGAACTCGAAACATGGGTCAATAACCCGAACCAGGTTCCAAAAGGGATCGAATATCGTGCTCAACACGCAGATGGGTCGTGGCGATGGATGGAAGCGAACGGGAACACCCAACTCGATAACCCAGCCGTCGAGGGATATGTGATCAACAGCCGAGACATTACCGACCGGAAAGAGCGTCAACAACAGTTGGAGCTTGTTGACCGGGTCTTGCGGCACAATGTACGTAATGATATGAATGTAATCCGTGGGAAAGCGCGCATAATACACAATAACACAACCGGGGAGGACGCGGAAGCTGCCAAGCAAATTGTCGAGCAGAGTGAGGATTTGATCGATACGGCGGAGACGGAGCGGAAAATGGCGAGGTTGCTTACCGAGTCAACGGATCCAATCGCACTCACGGTCTCGCCGTTACTCCAGCAGGTTACAACGAGTATCAGAGCGGATTACCCCGAGGCAAGTGTTAGTGTTTCGTGTCCAGACGACGTATCGATACGGGCCACACCACAGTTTCGGCAGGCAATCGAAGAACTGCTCACCAACGCAATCATCCATAATCCAGACGACTCTCCAGAAGCCACCATTACTGTCGCCGAAGACAGCGACACAGTTCGAATTGAGATAGCCGATACAGGTCCATGCATCCCTGCGATGGAACGAGACGTGCTGTTAGGGAACAAGCAACGAACCGAACTAGATCACGGTAGCGGCCTCGGACTATGGTTTGTGCAGATGCTGGTATCTCGCTCAGGTGGCTCGATTAGCTTTGAGACAAACTCTCCGACCGGCAACATCGTGATACTTGAACTGCCAACGGATGATGGGGATGCCGTTCCATCCTTGACAGATGCGGAGTCGAACGGTCTTTCGGCAGCTGAGGACTGAGAGCGGTCAATAAATCTACAACGATGGTGGTAAGTCGGTTGACTGCTGTTCGTTATCGGTCACTCGGCTATCCATCACCTGCTGTATAGATTGCTTCGCCGAGTGATGAATAAAGGGCGCGTATTCAGCGCGTGTCTTAATCTATCTTCAGTGGGAGTAGTACTGTTTTGCGAAATTATGAGTGTGTTTTTGGACATCAACTACAATCATACCGAGTCGAAATACACATATTGAATCGGTGAATAGCCGGTGATTAATTCATTGGTGTAAAAATATTCAATTGAATTCACCATATGATTTTTATTGTCGTCTGATCCCCGAAATAAGCGTTCTGTCAATCTCATCGTAATTAATCGTACGGCCATTGTATTCGCTAATAAATCGCGCTGCATCGTCACTGTTAGAAAACGGGAGAAGAGTACTACCCATCCCTCCTCTCGCATCACTACCGACAACATAGGTAAGTTCCGTTGCATCGGCGAACGTTTCTGGACTTGTTGGGGCAGGCATGATCATAGTATCAGACGATAGCTCCCAATCTACTGTTGAATAATCTGTCACATAGATAGCAGCTGCTTGGGCACCGCTGTTACGCATCTCAAAGTGGTAAGGGAACAACCCGTAAACAAGTGTATGAAACCACGCAAGATTATCAGGTGAGTCTCCCTCTACACCGGCACCTTGTCGCGGTTTCGGCTCGGTTTCTTCATAGAAGATCTGTCCGTTGGGGCCACCATGATCACCTATTACCATACCCCCTTGGAAGTCTGTCTTTTGCCCTGACAAATCAACAGGATCAGGTGCCTGTCTACCAGCCCCTTCGTTTTGAGCACATCCAGCGATTGAGAGTAGACTAACCGTTGTTGCTGCAGTAATAAACTGTCGTCTGTTTTTCATAGCCCGAATAGCCGATGAACGGCAAAAACCATTTGCAAAGTGCGTACTCTCTATCGGTCACTCGGGATCTACCGACTGATTGATAGAATAGATCGCCAAGTGATGAATAGAGTGCGCGTATCTTGCAGTATAACAACTGTAGTTTTGTTTCTATTGCCTCCAAATATACCGTCTAATCTGTTGAGTCACCCCCAGAAATCAAGCACGTTGTCAACGGCTTTGTCGACGAAACTCTCCTGATATCGTACCAAGAGCTGCATCGTTAATTCCTCGTCAGTAACCGTATATAGTGTGGTTCGACCCTCCGCAACCTCAGACACAATGCCGTTCTCAACGAGGCGGGAGATGTGCCACGAAACCGTCGGCGGTGACACGCCGAGCTCCTCGGCAATCGCCCGGTTCCGGGCTGTCGTTTCCGTCATCAGGAACAACAGAATGTGGCGTGTCGTTTCGTAGCGGAGTGACGAGAGGATCGCACGTTCTTCGTCGTCGAGTTCTTCAGCGACGAACAGCCGCCGTTTTCCCTGATGATCCGTGCTTGAAAGCACGTCATACTCCTCAAGCGTGCGCAGATGGTGCTGAACGAGCCCAGTCTCCATGTCGAGATCGCGCTTCAGCTGGCTGAAATGAACCCCCGGATTTGCCTGCACATACTCGAAGATCTCCTTGCGGGTCTCCAATTCGAGCACGTCCTCCTCGGTGTCGTGGGAATTGCGTCTACCCATCCTGTAAGCCCTCAATTTTGTTCATATGAGCCGATGTGGGGATGTTTCACGGTGGCTGCCACTCAAAGCGCCACACCACCGTGGCCAACAGGAGCAGCGCAATCAACAGTGCAAACAGGCTCGTGAGTAACTCGAAGTACGGGATTCCTTCCTCAAGGAACTCTTCGCCGACTTCCAGCAGGAGGTCGGTCGCAAGCAATGCAGCGAGCAACGCGAGTATCAGGACACGACGCACCCGGGTGCGGTAGTAGGCGAGGGCAGTAATGAGAAAGACTACCGTCGTAATCAGCAGCGTGAGAGACCGGATGAGTGTTTCCGGTTCAAACAGTTCGAGTTCGCTCATTGAGTGTAGGCGTGTGGTGGGGTCACCTAATCATTGGTGCATCAAGCGTGTCCGTCGGTTCAGCCGGGAGATTCCTCAGTCGCTCATGTTGCCAGTCTATTCGTCTTCAGTTTCGGTATTCAGCACCGTGCCATCATTCGCGTGAACGGTGACTTCAGTTTCCGCCCCGCCTGATGCAACGAGTTCGATCTCGTAGACTGGTGTACCATCTTCGCTTTCGAGTTCGACTTCCGTAACCGTACCACTGGCTTCTGCTGTTGCAGTATCTATCGCCTCTTGTTCAGAGAGACTGACGGTATCAGACGCAACGGATTCATCTTCTTCTTCCATCTCATCATCTTCCTCTACCTCATTCTCTTCTTCCATCTCATCATCTTCCTCTACCTCATTCTCTTCTTCTGATTCTGTTTCGAGGACTGTCCCATCGTCCGCGTGAATGGCGACTTCAGTTTCCGATCCGCTTGCTGCCACGAGTTCGACTTCGTAGACTGGTGTGCCATCCTCGCTTTCGAGTTCGACTTCCTGAACCGTGCCATTGGCCTCTGTAGTTGCGATATCTATTGCCTCTTGTTCAGAGAGGTTGACGTTATTCTGAGTAACCGAGTTATCCTCATCAGCACCATCTAGCGGCGACGAACCGGCACCCTGTGCGAGCGCAAATCCGCTGCTAGCTATAACCGACAGGGCGATTGCGACAACAACTATTCCAGACAGCGTTCGAACATTGTGTTTCATCTTGAAATCCTCTATGTACGACTTCGTGACCCGGTGTAAAGTGTCGTTTGGTATATGAGTTTAACAGTGGTACACGTCTTTAACGACTTAGTCACCGCCTGAAGTAAGGTAATCAATCACTTCAAAGATCGTTTTGACACCTTTTAAATTTGTCATAAGAGTCTCGGTAATTCACTGTACAATATAGGTTCTTAATCTGGTTGTTGGAGCCTCAATAGACAGACAAGTTGTCTTGCCGGTTTTGCGAGATCAATCCTCTCTATCGGTCACTCGAGATCTACCGACTGATTGATAGAATAGATCGCCAAGTGATGGATAGAGTGCGCGTATGCAGTACAGCCACTGATGATCGATCAAGGATAGAACCGATCAGAGCGTTTCTACTGTACTGTGTTCTCACTGCAAGAGACACACCTAAAGTAGATTTTTTTACTGGCGACGGGAGTTCCAATCATGGATGACACTAGCCTCCTTCGTGAAATAATCCAACGATGCACAGCTATTCTCGTCGCTTCCATCTCAATCACTGGTATAACTCTTCAGAGGGACGTAGAGTCAGGCATCCTGATTTTCATAGCCATTGGTTCCATCCTGTATCTTGCCATAGAATTTTTAACAATGACACCCACCATCGATGACACCAATCATAACGCAGACAGTGAATGAAACCTCTCTATCGGTCACTGGGTTACCTATCAACTACTGAATGGAATGATCTGCCGAGTGATGAACAGGCAGGGCATATTCAGCACTTTCTCTGGAGATGATTGGTGTGAGAGAAATCAACTCTACTCAGATATTGAGGGCCCCGCTGATACCGTCATTCAATAGAATACTATGACCAAAATTGAGGGAGGTATTTATTGGTGTGACGCCCTTACGCTGAGCCGTCGATATGTCTGAGTTAGAAAAGAAAACAATACGCGGAGGCAACGTCCTTGACCGAGTTTCTGACGCTGTTGTCGGGGTTAACTCAGACTTCGAATATACTTTTGCGAATACGCAGGCCGAACAACTCCTTGATACGGATGAAGACTCATTGCTTGGTAAGACTATCTGGGAGGCATTTCCGGAAACTGCTGACACCATCGCTGAAACCAACATACGCAACGCACTCGACACAGGGCAGGAACAGAGCTACGAACGATACAACGAAACACTCGACCGCTGGTTAGAAATCCGGGTCTTTCCAGACAACGAAGGGCTCTCAATATTTTTCACTGATATTTCCGAACGGAAGGAACGTGAGGCAGAACTCGAACGATACGAGGAATTGATTGAAACCTTGCCAGTCGCTGCCGGAATGAACAGGCCCGGCGAAGAAGGCAAATTCGAGTTTGTTAATCAGGCTGCTGTCGACCTGCTTGGGGCAGAGTCCAAGGCCGAACTGAAAGAGTACTCTCCGGCAGATACGTACGCTAACGAAGACGAACGGAAACAATTCAGTGAACGGTTGCGGGAAACTGGTACCATCGACCAGTACGAAGTACAACTCACCACACTTGATGGAGAGGTGTTTTGGGCGTCCGTGACCGCAAAAATTGCGGTGATAGGCGGTGAAGAGTACATTATTGGCATTATCGAAGATATCTCCGAACGCAAAGCAAACGAGCAGGAATTACGATATAAAACACGAGCCATCGAGCATGCACCAATCGGAGTCTCATTATCAGACTATGATCAGGAAGATAATCCACTGGTGTATGTGAACGAGCGATTCGAGGAGATTACTGGGTATACGGCTGATGAAGTAAGCGGCCGCAATTGTCGATTCCTGCAAGGAGAAGAGACTGATGATGAGGCAGCAGCGACCCTGAGATCTGCTATCGAAGCGGGTGAACCGACCACTGTCGAACTCCGTAACTACCGAAAAAACGGCGAAATGTTCTGGAATCGTCTCTCTATCGCACCTGTGGAGACTGACGACGGTCTATCACAGTATGTTGGGTTCCAACAGGATATTACAGAGGCGAAACAGCGAGAACTCGCACTTAAACAAACTAATGAACGGATTACCGCACAATATCAGGCACTGGGTTCGTTCGCCGATATCGTCTCTGACCCTGATCGATCAGTTGATGAACAGATACCTGCCTTACTTGAACTCGGAAGAGAGTATCTTGATCTTGATTTCGGGATTGTGTCCCACATCGAAGAGCCCACCTATACAGTAGCACACTCTTTGACACCTGACGATACTATTGAGTCTGGTGACGAGTTTGAATTGGGCGATACCTACTGTTCACTGGTCTACGAAGCTGATGGTCCAGTGTCGTTCCACAACCCAGACGACGGCGGCGTGAAGAACCATCCGGCCTATCAGAAGCAGGGTATCAGATCGTACATCGGTGTTCCAATTCACGTCGCTGGCGAGCGATACGGAACGCTAAATTTCTCCGATCCAACCGCCCGTCAGGATCCGATCACCGAGGGAGAGGAGTCATTTGTTCGGATTGTGGCCGAGTGGATAGGGGCTGCACTCGAACGGCAACAGCAACAAGAGGAACTTGAGCGAACCAGCGAGTTTCTCAGACAGACACAGGAAGTCGCTCACATCGGTGGCTGGGAGTTCGATATGCGATCTGAGACAATGCGATGGTCCGAAGAGGTGTATCGCATCCACGACCTACCACAGGATGTAGAACTGACCCCAGAAGACGGAATCGAGTTTTATCATCCGGACGACAGAGACACGATCAGGGAGGCGTTCGACGCTCTCACTACTGAGGGTGAATCGTACGATCTTGAGTTGCGCATCATCACAGCAGACGACGATGTGCGCTGGGTTCGTTCACGTGGAGAACCCCGCTACGAGGATGAAGAAATCGTTGGTGTTCACGGAACGTTTCAGGATATCACCGAGCGCAAAAGACGTGAGGAACAGCTAGAACGGTCACAACAGATCATCGATAACTCGACTGATATTGCCACGATTATCGACCCAGAGGGAACGATTACATACGTGAGTCCCGCTGTCACTGATGTACTGGGGTATACCCCGGACGAATTGATTGGGACTGACGGATTTGGATATCAGCCCGATGAAACAAGTGAAGCAGTTTCCGATGCAGTTGCGCACGTGCTAAACAACCCAGCCGACTCGAAGACAGTGCAGACACAGTTCCGTCGGGCGGATGGATCACGGTGTTGGATCGAATCCACACTTCGAAACAAGGTTGATAATGACGTGATCGATGGTATCCTCGTCAGCAGCCGAGACGTTAGCGAGCGAAAGGAGCGTAAACAGGAGCTCGAACGACAGAACGAACGGCTGGAGGAGTTCGCCAATGTGGTTTCACATGATCTTCGGAATCCACTCGGTATCGCTCAGGGTCGGGCCGAGATGCTGAAGGAGGAAACTGCGGGCGAGTATCATGACCATCTCAGACCGCTTGGAGATGCACTTGAGCGAATGGAGGAAATTATCACAAATACACTAACGCTTGCCCGGCAAGGAGATACTGTTGGTGAGATGAACCCGATTCCGCTCGTCGAACTAGTTGGAAAATGCTGGGCATCCGTTGAAACGAACGAAGCAACGCTCAATGTTGACGACGAGATAACGTTGCAGGGCGACAGCGACCGCCTTCGGCACGTATTCGAGAATCTGTTTCGCAACGCAATCGAACATGGCGGTGATGATGTGGCAATCCACATTGGCCACACCGGCGATGGGTGCCTCTACGTTGAGGACGACGGCCCAGGTATCCCACCGGATGAACGGGAGATGGTGCTCGAAGCCGGGCATACATCGGCTGCCGGGGGAACTGGATTCGGGCTCACTATCGTCAAGCGAATCGCTGAAGCTCACGGCTGGACTGTCAGTGTCACGGAGAGCCGTGCCGGTGGTGCTCGGTTTGAATTCAACAATGTAACACTGACTGAAACTTAGCCACGCACGTAGGTATCCTCGCTTAGCATTGGATTCTCTCTCCAAACCCCCAAATTGGTTCTGTCCATTCAATCACTCTGTGCTGCATGGAATCTCTGCATGCAGCACTTCGGTTCCTGTAAGATATTATATAGAATTGTCAAGTGCTGAACGCAGAGCGCGTATTTTCTACTCTCCCACTCACTATATCGCAAGTTGATAACCTAAATTGGAGTGGTAAATATTTTTGATCGGGACTAAAATCCACCAACCTAATTCTTCATACAAATGATTTCTTATCAATATGATAGATGTAAATGTGCATTACGAAATTTGAATGATTTAATAATTGATCGTCCAGATTATATTAATATAGTAGAAATATATTTAACTGTTTCTGTTCTCTGGCTTTGACTAACTTGGCCAGTTGGGGATGAAGAAATTAAGATGAGCTCAGAAAATTATCTATTTAGGAAAGTAGATGAGTGTGTGCAGTTGTCAAAAAAACTCTCAAATACGGTGCAGGCCGAAGTCCGCTTGAATACTGAAAAATTAGAGTATACAATCTATCCTCAACATGAGACAGGTTATTATAATATCCACGTATTTTCTGAATTATCTGGCAATGAGGGCAAATCTCAGGAAGAATATCAGAAGCATATTGAGCGGATTACAGATGATATAGGCCTACGAGTGATTAATCACAATAAGGAACGCGGAAAGATAATTGTGGGGGAAGAAGGCAATCAAATTCCTCCTACCGACGAAGTCATAAATACAATGAGTGAATTTTTGTCTGACATTTTTCTGACTCGCTGCAAGATGCTGATATAATAATCAAGATCTCTTGAGAAGCCGCGATTATGTAGGTATCGCTGCTACAGAATTGCGAGAGTAGTCTCTTCAAATTCTGGTTGGACAATGCTTGACCCTGTGCAAGACACTCTGTATCAGTCACTCCGAATATTCCCATAGCAAACTTCAGACAGCTGTTCCACCAGATTTGGAAAGAGCCTCATTTTCTCTTTGTGTTGCTGTCGCCGATAGATTTAGTTGGATGGTTGAGAACATTATATTGGCCGTTTTGGAAATCCATGCGGCCACCCCGTCCAAACGGGAACTGCAGGAATAGCATTGGGGACTAACACCCCCAAACTTTCCATACATTGTATATCAGCATTAGATTTAGTTGTGGAACTGCGTATGTTGAAATGGCCGTCCTTGGAGCACATGCAGACGGCCTCGCCGCAGACTTTCACTCACTTTTGCCAACCCCACCGGGGAGGATGCCCACCTCCCCTCTCCTGTCACCGGTATATTTAGTTGGATTATTGAAATATTAAACTGGCCGCTCTGGAGTCCATGGCGGCCACCTGCGAACATGACATCTCACACTTTGTGAGCGGAGGCACTCGCCCCGCTCCTTCCGATAGAAACAGTAAGACAGACTTCCCTGCAAGGAAGAAAGCCCGGCGGCAGTAAGCAGTTTTGACTCACTCCCTCTGTGCTTTTGCTTGGTTATATTTCTTATATACAAATAAAAAAGGTTTTAGTTGGACAATTAAAAATATTAATGTGGCCGTGTTTGAACTCGTGCGGCCAACCGTCCAAATGGGAACATGCAGTAACTGTCCGTGATCTGCTGGGGGTTGTCCATTCCCCCACTTTCCATGCAGGGTGGTAGCGAAGCGATATCGAAAGATCGACAGCTCACCGTTTGTTAGTAGAATCTGCCAACTTTGGCCCATCAAATCGACACCCCGGTATCGATCTGTAACGAAAAGGAGGAAAGGTGGGGAAGAAATCCCCAGCTGACCAAGTAGATCAGATCGTGAATGACGGATCTGGGTCGGTTGTCGAGCGGTAGAGCATCTGGTCGCCTGGAACAGCGACCATCTACAACTGGCGGATGTAGATTTCTATATGTATCAGTGCCACCGGTGGGGTGAGTCACGAATAGCTGAAACGGTGGTGGGTTGGCGTAAGCGAGTTATTGGATAACTCGACTACTGAACCCGCGCAACCGCTCTATATCGGGGGTGATTTGGAACAGATCAGTCGTTCTATAATCGAATAGTACTGACAACTCGGTTACCTCCCACCGCTTTTGCGATGAAAGGTTGATGACGAACGGTGATCAGTGAGATACCCTGATAAGAAACCCATTCAGGTATCGTTGAGCTCGTGTTCGGTGACGAAAAGTCGCTGTTCAACCGCATACAGATACCCGCGGTTCAACAGTTGATCAAGCGCATACTCGGCATCCCCCTCGGTGAAATCTGCCTCCAACAATTCTGCACGTGCGTCACTACGAGGAAACCCGTCTTCGATCTCGCATTGCTCCAGCAGAATCTCATAGGCACTCTCGGCGACGGCCCCGAGCGGCCTCTTGTCATTATTGTACATCTGTTCTATAAGCAATCCTTCACAGTCGGGAATCAAACGCCGACGGGTATCAACCTCGCGGGAGACCGTGGGGAGCAACGCATAGTGATAGTTGATCCAGGGTGTTGCCACTTTGAGTATCCCACTGGACGTTACAACTCGAAAACGGGGGGTGTCAGTTACGATACGTCGGTCAAAAATTAGTAGAATATGCTAACATACGGCCAGATTCACTTGTATCGGCAGTATCACCTGTCAAGCAAGTAACCCAATCAGAGACGGCCAAGCACTCACCACACCGGAATCTACTAGACTTGGCGGTGATTTGAAACAGGGAGTGGGCAAGACTCCCCGTAAGTCGGAGTCAGAGGCATCATAGTCACCCTCGGGCTGGAGCGACCATGTTAATCATGAGCAAAAAATCACATAACCATTTTTTCAATAGACTAACAAACGAAATCAGATGCGGTGTCACACGTGACAATGCAGCAACTGTACCATCATTCACCTGTTTCAACGATCTTGCTCTCCCGGGTCACTCATGTGCTCTCCACCCCCTCCGAGTAGCCCGATGCCGAGTGAGTCTACTTCGAGGCGAAGTAACTCGTGAACAGTCCCGACAGGAACGCCGAGACACTCACTGCCAGAACAAGATCTGAGTTGCTGTATATGCCATCGTCATTTGATTTGGTGGCAGTCGTTGCAACAACGCTGATAATCAACGAGATGATACCGTTGAGCACGTGTTTTTTGACGCTCATGTCTTGTCTTTGCCTTGGTACCAGCTAATACGTTCGCTTCCTACCGCCTTCTAACGCTCTCACACCAACCGACTCCAATGAGAAAACAGGTCATATGTGAATCCCCATCGCCTCCATCTGTTCTTGATACCGGCTTCTGATCGTCACTTCTGTGACGTTAGCAGCATCTGCTACCGTACGTTGGGTGACCTTCTCGTTACAGAGCAGTGAGGCTGCGTAGATCGCAGCGGCCGCAAAGCCAGTCGGTGATTTCCCTGACAACAATCCCGCTTCTGTACTCACGTCGATGACTTCCTTGGCCTTTTGCTGAACCTCGGGGCTCACATCTAACTTCGAGGCAAACCGTGGAACGTACTGTTTGGGATCGGCCGGTTCGATTTCCAAGCCCAATTCATTCGAGATATATCGATATGTGCGCCCAATCTCTTTTCGATCAACCCGCGATACAGGTGTGACTTCGTTGAGGCTTCGTGGGATATTTTCCTGGCGACAGGCCGCATACAATGCTGCTGTCGCAACGGACTCGATAGACCGTCCAAGCAACAAATCTTCCTTGAGTGCGCGGCGATAGATCACTGACGCCATCTCCCGGGTTGCGTCCGGAACCCCTAACGCTGAGGCCATCCGATCAATCTCACCGAGAGCATGCTTGAGGTTGCGCTCGGAGGCATCCTGAGTACGAATTCGTTTCTGCCACTTCCGCAGACGATGCATCTGACTCCGCTTCTCTGAGGAGATCGACCGGCCGTGGGCGTCTTTATTCTGCCAGCCGATAGTCGTGGTTAGCCCCCGGTCATGCATCATTTCAGTCATCGGTGACCCAACACGAGACTTCTCATCGCGCTCAGTCTGAGTGAACGACCGCCACTCAGGGCCGTGATCGATTTGTTCGTCTTCGAGAATCAGCCCGGTCGGTTCATGCATCAACTCGCCGTCGTCGGTTTTGATGACTTCGTCTTGATCAACTGTTGACGGATCAATTGCTTCGGCATCCCGTTCGGAAGTTGACTGCTCCGGTTGCGTTTCGGTTGTCGATGCAGTCTGTCGCTGACGGGTGGGGCCTGCCATTGAGAACTACTGTATGATTGAAGAATATAAATCCGTAGGAGAAATATTACTCAACTTAGTCTATCACGACTTTGGGGGTTTAATCGCGTTCACAACGTCTCAAATGTGAATTGCGGTAAATTAACAGCAAGCGTACGCTTTCATGCAGTTTACTCTCTTTCTTGATCGTCTAAGCGGTGGTGCAGAAGTCGTGCGAGCTCAGCATTGGTCAGCTTCTCTTCTCCAAGTGCGAGATCAGCCCCATAAGCGATTATAGACCCAGCTCAGCCACTCTCCATACGGGTAGAACAGTGAATTAGCAGTGATTCTCTAAACCGGATAGTACTCAAACTCGGTTACCTCACACCGATTTTTCGCAGTTCAATGTGCATAGTCGGTACAGGTTTGACCCCCTCCTCCGCGTAAACGCAGAGGAATCCCACCACGGGATTTCAGGCCGAGTGTAGCGGCCTGTTGGTTTCAAGACGCATTCGTTCCAAGCGTCGGCTGCTGGGTTTCAGCATCGGGTTGGCTGTCTTGTGGCCCGGTCAAAGAGGCCCCATCCGTAGCCGAGTCATCGTCACCGGCCTTCTGCTGGGAAGTCCGGTCGCTTCGGCGGTGACTCTCTCCACTACGGTAGCGATCTGCAATGTTTATCGCCCCGTTCACGTCAGCTTGGTACTCACCGACCCAACAGCCCCCGTTCGAGCATCTGAACGTCGCCTGTCGTGGTCGGTAGCCTACTTCACCGCAGGCGTGGCACGCCTTCGACGTGTTCCGGGGATTCACCGTCTCGACGGGAATCCCCTGCTCGGCGGCTTTGTAGCGAATCTGTGCGTGAAGCTTGGCAAAGCCCCATCCGTGCAACCGTCGATTCATGTACTCGCCGTAGTCCATGTTCTCGCGGATGTCCGTCAGGTCTTCCAGCACCAGCACTGGGTTCTCGACAGACTCGGCGTATGCCACGACTTCGCTGGTCACACGGTGGAACACATCGTCAATCTGGCCCCACAGCGAGTCGCCGTAGGACTCCGCGATTCGCTCACTGCCGCGCTGCTGAAGCCGTCGCTTGGCGGTAAAGTAGGTTTTGCGGAGCCGACGAACGGCCTTGCCGTCGTCGACCCACAGTTCGGGGCGAACAGGAGAACCGCTCTCGTCTCGGTGACACACCGTGGCGAGACTCGCTTCTCCGATGTCCACACCAATCGGCGTCCGCTCGTCGGCGGACGCCGCAGATTGATCCTCCACGTCGCGGGTAGCGGTGACGTGGAGATACCACGTTCCGTCCCGCTCGAACAGCCGACTTTCACCCATCTCGGCGTCGTCTGCGTACAACGCTTCGAGCCACTCCCGCTGTTCGGGATTGGCGCGTGCCGGAATCCAGAGGTGGTAGTCCTCGTGGTGCGGAATTTTGACGTACCACTCGACAGCGTTCTGTGGCTGATGGTCGAGTTGCAGACCCTCGTTGGTGAACCGTACCGGGTGGTCGTCGTGAAGCTCGTCGGCATCGTAGCTGTTTCCACAGAGTTGTGGGACGTACTTTTTGAGGGCGTTTTTTGCGTAGCCGCTCAGGTCGTACTCGACAACCACGTCGTTGGCGGCTGCCTGTGTATCACAGCCAGCGGCGAAGGCGGCCTGAAGCGCGTTCTGGTAAGCATCCCGTGTCTCACGAAATTTCTGACGCTTGTGGACGTTCGGATCTACAAGCTTCAGTTCAAGGGTTTTCGTGAGTTCGGTCACGCTTCGGCCTCCTTGTGTCGGTCGATGTAGTTCTCGACGGTTTCACTGGAGATGTGCCCGGCTGTGCCAGCGTAGTAGCCGCGTGCCCACCGGATTTTCTCGTCTTCGTGGTCGGCGTGGCGGTGGTTGTACTTCCGTGAGGAAATGCCCTTGAACCAGTTGGCGAGCAGTGCCGGACTGTGTTTGGGTGGGCTACTGACGAACAGATGAACGTGGTCGGCCTGAACAGTCAAGTTTTGAATGTCCAAGCCCTTCTCGTCGGCAATTTCGTGGAGGATGGATTCAACACGGTCGGCAACCTCTCCCGTCAGTACCGCGTTGCGGTACTTTGGGAGCCACACTATGTGGTAGTTGAGGTTGTAGGTTGCGTGGCGTGTGGTCTTCATCCGTGCTACACACTATGGTCATGTCATGTCAAATATCTTGCGGAAACGGTGGGAAATCCGGCAATGCAATAGAACGGTGGACTGTCACACTATGCTGTCCGCTCGACCCCCGCCTGTTCGCTCCTCGGTTCCGACAGGGTGTCGGAACACTCGTCACTCACGGGAAGGCGGGGGTATGCGCTCGTATCTCTATCAACTCTGACGGCCCTTCGATCACGTCACCGGTGGCGTACTGCTTACCGAGATCTTCCCGCAGTGCAGCCCAGGATGCATCATCACTCATTGACAGCACCCTTGTAATCCCAGACAAGACTGCCGCCATCACGATACACCTCGTATCGGTACGGCCCGTGTGGGCATGTTGAGCATGATTCCTTGCCACAGGGCACTTTCTTGATGACCGTTGTCGTCTCACCGGTGTCATCAACTGCTTCAAGACGTTCTTCCTCGGTGACCTCGATCTCATCTGCCGAGATATCAGCTCGGTACTCGATCAACTCGTCAATCCATGCCTGCAGGTCTCGAAGCGTACTGTCATCCTGTTTGGGAACACCTTCGGTAAGGTACTTCGGGAGACTCTCAGGTGGTTGAGGTTGTTCTGTCCCCATACTTACCAAACATAAAGAACTACAACCGTATATTTGTTAGGTAAGAATCGGCTCTCCTACCCCCCACAGTTGCAAAGTATTATTTGTGGAGAAAATATATCTTTGATACAAGCGCATAGGAATGAGTTCAGATCATACACAGGAAGACAAAGATCCCATCCAAGCAGCCGAAGCGGATTGGAAAGCCTCAACCACGGCATTAGAACGGATCAAGCAAGTCAGCGAGCAAACCACAACGCCACAGCCAGTGAGTGCAATTGCCACTGAGGCACTCGTCAGCGAACCGACTGCCCGCAAACATCTCAACGCACTCGTCGAGGTCGGAATTGTCACACAAACCACCGAGAGTGGAACTACGAAATACAGTCGTGACGACGATCAACTCCTCTATCAGCGGATTCGAACCTTAGCTAGCGACCACAGCCGGGAAACGATCATCGACGAAATACAGAATCTCAAACAACGGCTTGACGAACTCAAAAGCGAGTACGATGCTGTCTCGCCGGAAACCGTTGTCACGAATCTCTCAGCAGATGCAACTGAGAGCGACTGGGAAGCCGTCGCAGAGTGGCAGACGGTCGAGCGAGACTTGCATATCGCTCAAGCCGCGATCAACTATGAACGAGCCCGTGAGCTCGGGCGGGCGACCGAATAGCGTCTCCGATGACAGATCGTCTCTCCGAGCCAATTGGGCCTGTCTCATATCCAGTCCTCCAGCAAATGCGGGATTTGCTGGTGACAGAAGAACCACTTGTTGAGGCGGCTGAGTTTAATACACCAGTCAGTCCCTCAGAACTGCTCGTCGAATTCGAAACCGGATTGGAAACTGCAGGCCGGTTCGAAATCACCTGGTGGGAAGCAGGTGCGTATCGCTTCCACTACACCGAACCAGATGGCATTGATTTTCGCTTCGATAGACATCCGAAAGATAGAGCCCCCGAAGCACATTTCCATCCACCGCCAGATGCAGGCACAGCTGAACCCTCACTACTTGCAAGGACTAGCCAACCACAGGTAGTTACACGGGTGATCGTCAGCCAATGGCGGAACGCGATTATCGAACAAAGAGAGCCAACTCTTCTCAACGAACGGTGAGATCTATTGCTATTATCTTACCTAACATAGGAATCAACATCGGGATAATTGTTTGGTAAGAAAACAAGTACCCTCCACTGTTTCATAAGCTATCAGCTCAAAATACTCATAATTCTGGAGCAACTGAGTATATCCTATACACCAGCGTGCAAGTGTTCGTTATTGAAGAACAGTGATCAGAGAACCACACCACCCTGCAAGTGTTCGGTCTGGATTGGACTCACACCACCCTGCAAGTGTTCAGCGTTGATTTACCCACACCACCTTGCAAGTGTTTGGCGGCGGGCTATGCCCCACACCACCCTGCAAGTGTTCGCCGACAGGTTATATACACACCACCCTGCAAGTGTTCGGTCTGGATTGGACTCACACCACCCTGCAAGTGTCCAGCGTTGATTTACCCACACCACCTTGCAAGTGTTCTATAGCTTTCAACGCCCCAGAGAGGCCAAATATCCGGTAACCTAGGATAATAATCATCACGACGTACAAGACGGATGCCACAGAATTTGATCCTAGCAGTTTATGTGAAATTCCAGATCTGACGTTGAGCTTTATTACCAGGATCTGGAGCATCAAAGGATGTAGCTTCATCTTCTTTGTGATGTTTGAGAATATCCCAAACATTGTCAGGGAGTGCATTTGAGTAATCTGACTTCTCTGTGGCATTGATTACATCCGCAGGATCATCAGTAACTTCGTAAATGAACTTTCGCCCACCACTACTCCCTTTATTTTCTTCCTCTGATCGCACAAAGCCTTGCATTGAGAGCTGGTCAAGAAATTCATACAGTTTCCGTTCTGAACGAGCATCAGTACCAATGGCATCTGCGAGAGAGACATAGAGGTTGTAGATGCGTTTTGTTCGTGCATCGTGATTGGGTTCAATAATTGCGAGAGTAGTTGATAGATACGTCAGTG
>Ga0209917_1000395_pt1 | contig 18444 bp, 14 predicted proteins | sample SalPon2_C_H2O_MG_FD_185710 | JGI IMG/M metagenome (GOLD analysis project Ga0209917, IMG submission 185710) | Salt pond water microbial communities from South San Francisco under conditions of wetland restoration - Salt Pond MetaG R2_C_H2O_MG... | ecosystem: Environmental > Aquatic > Non-marine... | reverse complement strand
GACGTATCTATTGATGTTGATTGGACAGAAACTCCAATAAGTGAAATAGAGTCACTAGTCGAAGGGCTGTAGACGATAATTATATAACACAGCAGACACAGATTGTATGAGGTGTAGTATACCACTGTTACGACTAACAGCTACCACTGACACAATCAACAGCCTACTTCTTATACAATCAATAGCCCAACACTGATACAATCAATAGCCTACCATTGATACAATCATATCACTGCTGTTGTAATATCTCTACTGTAGTGAGAGTAGTGAGTGTGTTGTATGAGTAGGGTAGTGAATGTATTGTATAGAGTAAGACACTACATATATAATATAAATCTCCTCGGAAGAAGAGAGAAACATTCTTCACTCTTCTCCCAATCCTTGTACTAACCGCTACGTGCTCCAAGTATATAAATCTTTCGGTCAAAAGTATCACTACCACTCAAACAAGCAGCACCCCTTTATATACCCCCGAAACATAAAGTATTTAATAGATGACTGAAATCGGGCGACACTGCAATCATTCGTCGAGTAGCATCGCCCGATTCTTTTCGTATATGAGTGAGCTATAACATGAGTGCAATAACTGTCGTCGAGTTTGAAACATCGCCACACGGCGGTGTCTATCTCTCAGAGTTGTCGGATGGCCCGCCATTTACCGTACATGGTGTAGCACTTGGCGCAGACGATGTTACTGTTGGCCAATCTGGTGTGAAGAAGCTCTGGCCTGCCGAAGAGTTGCAGGAGGCAGCAGACTCACTCAAAGGAACAAATCTTGTCGTAGACCACGAGAACTCGGCCGAGGGAGTTGTCGGACGAGTGACAAAGGCTGGCTACAAGGATGGCACTGGTGTCATCTATGAGGCCGAACTCTACGACGAGGACCTTGGAACAAAGGTGAAGAATGGCCTGCTGGAAGTGAGTATCCGTGGCTTCCATGCAGACGTTGACTCGCTCGAAGAAAATGATGAGGGCGCAAAGATTGTCGAAGACATTGAGTTCGATAATTTATCTATTGTTCCCACAGGTGCGTCCCCATCAAACTCGCTTGAGATTGGGTCACACGATGAGTTAAGTGCGGCCGAACTCTCCGCATTCACGGACTCGCTCGACTCGGCCGAGTTGGAAGAGATTAGCGCTGGCGACTATGTTCGATGGGATGGAAATCATGGAATCACTGTGTCACTCCCAGAAGAGGGGACCATCGAGGTTGACAAATACGAGCAAGACTCTGACGGGATGTGGCGCTCGCTCGAAGAAGTTGTGGACGTACAACTTGATGATTTGTCAATGTGGGAAGTCGATGAGGAAAATATCGGTCAATCGATGAAAGCAGCGGAGGAAAACCGCTCGGTCGAGGAGAATATGCTCATCAAAGAAGGGATGACATTCTTCTCGACACTCAATGACAAACCACTCACAATCACCGAAGTAAAGGGTGACATTGTTCGAGTGAAAAACCCTGAGGGCAGCTCGTGGCGCGAGCCTATTGATTCAGTGTTGGACGCAATTGCAGAAGGTGAGTGGGAGGGTGACATCCCAATCGAGTCAGGGATGAAATTCTACTCGACAGTAAACCATGTGATGCTCATGATTGCATCTGTTGATGGAGACATGGTCACTGTTGGCGACATGGAGGGCGACACCTGGAAAGAGGCGAAAGAAAATGTTGTCGAAAAAGTGGCTCGCGGCCACTGGGAACCCTCCTACAATATGAACGGTGAATCGGGCGAGGAGCGACAGGACTCAGCCTCATACGATGAAGAAGAGATGGCCGACGCTTCCTATAGTCGTGGCGATTGGGTAAATTGGGACACCCGTAACTCGACCGAGATTGGCAAGGTCACCGGCTCGTATCAGGAGGGCGATGATTTGCCCAACTTCCGTGGCTCTCGTAGCATGTCGCCTGAGGGTGGCGAGATACTGTATGCCCTTCGAATGTACAAAGAGCGAGACGGCTCCTATCACCCAATCACAGGGAAGCCAATTGGCCACTATGAGGAGTCTGTCCGCTCGGCCGAGAAGCCGAAAAATGTCTCTGACATGAGTGTTGAGCTTGGTCGCTCGAACGTAGACCAATACGATGTTGAGGCCGAGGATTGGGTTCAGTGGTATCCCTCTGACACAACTGAAGAACACGGATTTGCCACAGAGGTGAGCGACGACACTGTTACCATCGAGGTCTGGACACAAAATAGTGACGGCGAGTGGGAGACCGATGGCGAAACCATTGAAAAAGAAATGGAGGAAGTCGAGCCATGGGGTAACTTCCCACGAGAGCAGAACGAGTTCGCTGATGCAATTGATGATGGCGACCCTCGAAAGAAACCAGCAGACAATGAGTACGCTGAGGAAAATGCTCAGTCTGCCGAGCTTGTGAGTAATGAAGTTGAGCAAGGGTTGAAAAACAAGGTCGAAGAACACAATGAAGAGCATGGTGACGAGGATGGGAAGAAGGTCACCTACTCAATGCTCAAAGATGTGTACGAGCGAGGGATGGGTGCCTACAACGATACCCATAGAGAAGGAATGACACAACAGCAGTGGAGCTATGCTCGCGTCAATGCCTTCCTCTACCTCGTCCGAAATGGCAATCCTGAAAATGATGCCTACAAACAAGACAATGACCTCCTCCCAGACGGGCACCCGAAAAAGTCTGAGGAGAATGCGCCTGTTGACCCAGGCGAATTTAGAGATGGCGAGCTTGTAGAGTGGCAGGTACACCCTGCACTTATGGGCAAGGTCGTGCACAACGACGAGGAGCGAGATGTTGTGATGGTCGAGATTATGACTGAGGAGAAAGGGAAACTCACCTCGACCGGATACACAATTACCGCAGGTTACACTGACATTCGGCCACACAGTATGGGTGAGATGGAGGCAGAGATGTCCATCACCTCGTCCGATACGCCGAGTCAGGATGCTACACCCTCGCATGATACAGGAGTCAAATCCATGCTCGACCGATTCATGGATGAAGTGCGAGGCGAGCCAACAATTAAGAAATTTGCGTCGTGGATTCGCTCATCTGATGACTTAGAGATTGACCGAACTGAGGGTAGTGAGCGCTCACTCTCGTCCGAGCCAAAGTTATACGATTCGCGTATGGGACAACCTGAGCGATTCGTTGAGGCAGACGATGATTCCCAAGAGACGCTCGCCAAAAGTTACTCAGATTACCCAGAGGCGGCATCTGAGAATGCCCAGATGGCTCTTGACGCAAAAGAAGAGACCGACAATCCGAACGATTGCGGGACTGACGTTGGATGGAAGCGCGCCCGCCAACTCGCTGAAGGTGAGGGCATCTCTCGTGCAGAGGTTGGGAAAATGTCTGCATTCAACCGACACCGCCAAAACAGCGAGATGGACTCGGACGAGGGGCGTGCCGATTGTGGCTGGATGATGTGGAAAGCTTGGGGCGGAGATGAGGGCGTCGACTGGGCGCAGGATAAACTCGACCAAATCGATGAAGAAAATATGGCAATGATGAAAGAAGAGCACATGTTCTCGTCCAAGGAGGACGCAATGGAGATGGCCCAAGAGATGGGTCTCGATGGTGTTCATGAGATGGACGGCATGTGGATGCCAGGAGAAACCCACGAAGAATACGCTGACGCAATGTCAGAAATGGGTGGCTCAATGTACGGGGAGGATAGTATGGACGAAGACGAGATGCGTGCCTACCTTGCAGATGAGGGCGTTTTGTCTGATGTAGGGGAGTTGCAGGAGTATGAGATGCACGAGCCTTCGTATGAGGGGACGACCGAAGCTGATTGGAGTTCGCCAACCCTCACCGAAATTATGGAAGCATACGGGTGGGACGATGAGTATGACACCTACGACGAGCTTCCTGACGATGCGAAGGAGACGATTGGAAATCATTTCTTCATCTCAATGTCCGGCTTCCCAGCAGACAACTTTGGCGATTACAAGCTCCCCGTTGTGACCCCAGAGGGAGAGCTTAGCCTTAACGGACTCGTTGCAGTGAAGGGCGGTCGTGGGGTAAGCGCAGTAGATGGCCTCCCCTCGGAAAAGGAAGAAGAGATTGTCGGAATGGTCAACGAATTGGCCAATGATGAGTTCGACAAAGACTTTGGCGAGGAGATGGCACCTGGTCGCCCAACACCAGGAGAAAATACTGTTGGCGGAGTGCGAGTCCTCTCCGGCGATGACCTTTGGGACGCTTCTAAATCCAAAGAGAGCGACTTGGGCTCGATTGCTGAAAACAACGTGATTAATATGACAGAAAATATTGAGGAGAAGCTTTCGGAACTCGACGAGCCTGTTGCTGTTGAGGCATCAGAGGTCGAGTCGCTCCGAGAAAAGGCAGACAGATTCGAGGAGATGTCCTCGTCTCTTGAAGCACTCCGAGAGCGCACCGATATTCTCGACGAGGTTGACCGCTCTGATGTGGAGGCGCTTGCCGAAGCAGAGGACGCTATTGTAGTCGAGTCCGGTCGCTTTGCGGAGCTTAAGGAAGAGGCAGAGCAGGTGAAAGGCATGTATGCCGACGAACTTGCGCAAGAGTATCCGGCCTTTACTGCTGAGGAGCTGGCCGACAAGTTCTCGATTGAAGAGCTTCGAGAGAAGTTTGAAGACCAGATTGGTGAAGTCGATGAGCTTGCCGAGTCGAGCGATGCTGACACGAAGTCGCAGGACCCCTCGGAGGAATCTCTTGAGGAAGCCTCGGCGGACGCGCAGAGTGAAGAGAGCCTCTCGGACGAGGTCTCGCAGAAGCAGGAAGAGCTTCGGAACAAGATTCTTGGAGGTAACTAATAATGGCAGAAGCAAGCAAACAGACTGATTTCAGTGGGCTTGGCTACGGTGACGAGACCCGACGCCACGGTGACTATGTTGGACTCCCGCACGGTGATGGTGGGAGTGTGACTGGCTCTGTCCGTCCAGGGCAGGCTGTGATGGTCGACGGAGGCGTTGTTGCACAAGCAGATGGGACCACCGCTGTGACGATTGGTGTGCTCTCGAATTACCCACGCGCTGGTGACAGTGGTGGCCCGAGCGACCCGTCGCCGATTACGGCAGGGCAGCCCGCTAATGTGAAGACGAGCGGCACTGTGAAGGCAGAGGTTGCCTCTACTGTCAGTGCCGGAGATGAACTGACCCCAGCGGCTGGCGTTTTCGAGGCAGGCACTGGTGATATTCAGGCAGTTGCGCTCACTGATGCGGTCGAGGATGACCGCTACGATGGTTCGAGCGCCTACTACGCAGAGGTTCTTCTGCGATAACTAAGAGGTATAATTAATGGCACTTACTACACGCGACGTTATTACGCAAGACTTTGTGCGAGAGACTGTTGAGGAAGTCGTTCAGGAAAATCTCGTCTACCGGCGAGCCTTCCGCGAGATTGACGCTTCCAATATTGAGTCTAACTCGTACACCTTCTACATCGACCAGGACGACATGGGCGCTCCCCAGATTGTTGGAGAGGGCGAGGAGGCACCGCGCCACCAGTCCACGGTCGAGGAGCAGACTGTACAGTTCGACAAGTTCATGGGTGAGGTCACGCTTACGATGGAGGCCATGTCTGATGGTCTTATCGAGATGAAGGCCCGCGAGGTTGAGGACGTTGCCCGAGCGATGGCCGAGCGTCTCAACGAAGAGGCATACGACGTTCTTGATGCAAACAACCAGGACACAACCGATGGCGAGACCATTGGTGACGCGAATGGTGTCCTTTCCTTCAGCGATATTGTTGAGGGAATGAAGGCGCTGCGCGAGGATGATTACACTCCTGACCTGCTCATCGTCGATGTGGATGGCTACACCGACCTGATGACAGACTCGAACTTCAATCGTGCCACCGAGAGTGGTGACGAGGTTGTTCGAACTGGTGAGGTTGGCCGTATTGCCGGAATGCCTGTTGTTATCGACACGACGCAGGACATTGCTCCGAATGGTCACGGGGCATTTGCGATTGACACGACTCGGTATGGCTACGAGCTTACCCGAACTCCGATGTCGACCAATGAGTATGAAGAGCCTGAGCGACAGGCTGATGTGATTCAGGCCTTCACTCGTAAGGCGTGGACCGTCATCTTTGACGAGGCGGCGGCCCTTATTGACGGATAACATTCCGTAGCCTACTACCACAATACTGCTCGGCACTCTTAAACAATTCGGACACACGATTATGTCATACTCTCCAAAATACGTTCAGTTTGACGACATTCCTGTGCAGATTCCTGACGATTACTCGAACAGGGAAAAGCAGGCAGCCCTCGAATTTGCAGAAGCGACGGCTGAACTCGACCTGAACGAAGGAGAGGACATACCCGGTCAAGCAATGTCAAATCTTGGCACAATGATTCGGGCTGCCATCAAACAAAAGGCAACGTGTGAATTGGCTAAGGGGGCCGAACATCCTGACGACACTGCATTGACAGACCTCTCATCAACAGGGGCTGACAAGGCAGATTATGCGGCTGAAGCATTCTGTGACAGATACGATGAGCTAATCGATAAACTCCGAGACAGCGGCTTGTTCGGAGAGGATAGTGCTGGCGACACATCTCCATTCGTGTACTCGACTAGTGACCCAACACCTCGGGACGAGTACAAGGACTACCCAGTTGACGAAGACAGTTTCAATAAGTACAACGATGGCAACTATTAAAAATAAATCAAAAATTGCTGCGGTTAAAGCAAAGATAAAAAAGTTAGATTCATCGTTGGAGCGAAATGTTCGGGACGAGGTTGATGACCAGGCAGAAAAGCTGGTCGATGATATTGAGCAAACAATTGTACGTATGGGACTTGTTGGAGACCCTTCAGACAAGCCCGGCCAAATAGCATTGAAAGATTCCTTTATCACTGTTGGGTCTGGTGGTGATATAGTTGTTACATCAACTGCACCACATGCGGCTGCGATTGAAGAAGGTGCAAGCAACCATCCTATCATGCCAGATGGAGATAATCTTCTATCATTTGTGCCGGAGAATCCCTCAGACTATCCGCAAGCGTCTGGTGATGAGTATGTACCGTTCGGAACATGGTATGACCCAGAAGAAGGAGTGGTCTTTTCAACAGGTATAGAAGATCATCCTGGGAATAAGCCATACAACTACATGCTCCCAGCGCAACGAAAATGGTGGCCGTTTGCATCGTCACAGATACGTGGCTCTGTGAAGAGTTCAATTGTTTCAGCAGGCTTTCGACCTGACGCAAGTGGCGGCCTTGATAGAGGACCTGATTACATCTAATGGTTAGAAAACAGGAATTGGTTGAAGCGGTTGTCTATGCATTACAGCAGAGTGATACAATTCCTGATGCTGCTAACTTTACTGATAGGGTCCCAAACATAGACACAGAACCAATTAAACTACCAGTAATACAAGTTTCTCCTGGTCCAAAACTGTACATCTCTGACGAAAATACAGACTTCTCTGGGTTCGAACGAGATGAACAAGGCAATGTCACTGGGAAAATATATGAATCTCTGTACACACTGGAAATAATGATTGCAGTGTGGACCGCTCAAGGTTCGCAATTCTCTCCACGAGAGATAAACGATGCTATCAGAGACGAGATGATTCAGTATGAGACAAGTGCGATTGACAACACACTTGTAAAACCTGATGGGACACCAATCGATGAAGTTTGGCGATTCGCTATGCAGAGTGGCGAGCAAACAGATGATTTCAGTACAAGTCCCACACTCCGCCGATGGGAGCAAACACTTGTCATATCAGCAAGTGAGCAATACATCGAAGAAGCAGACAGCAATGTTTCAAGCATAAATGTTCAAACAGAACCAACACAGCAGTGACAGCTCTCCGAGTTGTGGAGATTTGTCGAGCAGTATTGTAGTACAGGCAGACAATCAAACTAATAAAGAGACATAATTTATGGCAACATATGGAGAATTTCCAGGCGTTCGTGTAGAAACTCGCTCTGGCGGAATTAGTTCCATCTCAATCGGTGAAGAGGAGAAGGTCGTTCTCTTCGGCGAGGCTAACTACACACTTGATACAAGTGGTGACAGTGATGTGCTCGCCGTTGAAGGAGACGATGCGACCCTCGATGTATCTGCGGCCTCACCTGAGCAGATTAATGCTCGACTTGAGGCAGATGCAAAGTTCGGCGCAGGGTCCGAACTTGCCGAAGGGATGAAAGAGGCGCTCGCCAATGGGGCAAACATCAACTTCCTGTATGGAGTTGCAGTGCCCCGCAGCTTTGTCGAGAGTGAGGTTCAGTCGACGCAGACTGGCTCTCTCGACAACGTTGCGCTTGTGGAACACACAGGCGAGTCTGTTGACAGTGGTGGCGATACCCTTGGCGACATGGGTATTTCTGTCACTGATACAATGGATGGCGACCTCACGGTCGAACTTCGATACAATGGCAGCCCCTCTACCCCGACAGAGGATGACACTGTATTCGTGAACCCACTCACCGGAGAGTATGCGGCTGACGCTGCTCCGACTGGTGACTACGAGTTTAGCTACACGTATAATGAGTATAGCACAGCCTTCTCGGCTGAAGACGTGCGCGGCATTGTGAATGAGGATGAGACTGGTGTCTATGTGGCACTCTCTGATTCTGATTCAGTGTCGTCCTCGCTTCAGTCGGAGGTCAGTACGCTTCGAACAAACTACCAGCTTGTGAATGCTGTGAGTGTGGCGGAGCCGAATGACAATGAATTGCTCGATGCAGCGAACACCTCTGCCGAGAATGGTGGGGCCGACGCTCGCTACGATGCGGGGAACTACGCCTCAGCCAATCAGAGTGTGAGCGAGGAGTACTTCTACAAGTTTGCTCCTGGCCGTGAGGAGAATGTAATTAAGACGATTGCCGGAGGGGTGGGCGGCCTCTTCGCCGGTAATCCGATTAGCGACCCTGTGTACAACGATGAGTTGAACGGATACCAGAGCCTTGAGCAGACGTTCAGCAAGACTGACGCTGACAATATTCGAGGCGAGGATATTATTCCAATTCGCTCTGGTGGGGCAATTCGTGTACAAGGGAATCGCTCGACTGCATACAGCTCGAATGAGGCGGTCGCAGCAGACTTCTTCACTCGACGAATCACTGACCGTGTAATCCTCATTGGAAAGCAGGTTGGTGACAACACGATTGGGCTCATCAATGATGAAGAAACTCGGTCGCGTGCTGAGCGCCTTATTCGAGTCGAGCTTCGTCAGCTTGTCGCAGATGGCCTTATTAAGCCAAATAGTGATGCTGAGACAAACTGGGCTGTCGATGTCTACGAAGACTCGGGCAACCCAGATGAAGTGAATATTGACATTTCCTTCACACCATACGGAATCGTGAAGCGTGTTGATGAGACAATCACTGTGAACACAAACTAGGTGAATAACAATGGTATTTTACAACGAAGGCGGGAGTAATCCTCGCCGAAAAGAAGTTGGTGAGAATTGTCGTCTTGAGATTGCTGGTTCTGATGGGGAGGTAGCTGTAACAAATGTTTCCTTCTCCGAGGAAGCAAACACCTCTGAAGTCCAGTACTCGGACGGGTTTTCACAGAGTATCGCTGTTACTGGAGTGACGTACTCCGGCTCCTTTGAGATTCCAGGCAACGCCAACACTGAGCGAAACCTTGGCTGGGATACTGGGAGTGGAGAGTCCACGACGCTTCCAGAACATGTTAGTTCGATGACAATCATCGACGGAGAGGGAGACGAGTATACCTTCACGAATGTGCTGTTCAATAGTCATTCGAAGGACATCCCCTCGGACGACCGCACCACGCAGTCGTTCGACTTCATGGCTGAGACGGCCACACTCAACTAAGACATAGCATTTGATTAGGGGTGTCATCGCTGACACTCTGTACAACCTGAGCCCATTTGTTGCCCAAACACACCTATTCTACCAGGGCGACGGTTGAATTATAAGCGATAGTTAATCCGACCACTTGCTGGAGAAACTACAACTATGAAAGAAGAAGACGCACTTGACTTTTACAAGCGCATCACAGAAGGAAAGAAGAACTATGAAACTATCTCGCTTGAGCACAGTTCTGGTGCTGTGCTCGAAGGCGTTGAGATGCATCCAGTCGATAAACGAACACTTGCAGGAGTAATTGAAAACCTCCCGCAAGAAATGTTCGAGGGTGCAGAAGAGGTAGATGATACTGAAGAGGCTGAAGAACGATTGCGGGAGGATACAGAATCGCTTGATGCAATTAGTGAAGACACTATTGATGCATTCGAGGACCTTTGCACAAACTCTCTCCGCCACCCAGATTACACAAATACACAAGTTTCTAATATTGTAGAAGAGCTTAACTTTGAGATGCTCTTTGAACTTGGAACCGCTGTTATTGAGCTATCGTCTGAAAGCACTGGAACAATTCAAGGTTTTCAGAAACAGGGTTAGGCCAGTATCTTCTTTCAGCAGTTGAGAACGGAGGAACAAACTTCTCTGTTGTAGACGAAAAAACTGGAGAGATACGGCAGGCCTACGCCGATGAGTTGACAGATGCACAGATAAAATTCATCTATCATGCAAGACAAGAGCGCGAGCGTATGAAAAAGCGGAAGGCTGAAAAACAGTCACCAAATCATAACTTCTAGTAGTTATAACAATACATGACAGACTATACGGAAAACGTTAAGGTAGTAATTGATACAGATGTTAAGGGAGACCTTAGCAGAAGCCTTAATCAAATAGATGATGCTGTTAGTAATATTAAAAATGCTGCTGAGTCATTTGAGGACCTAGAGGAACAGGTAGACAGTATCAATGAGAATCTTGCAGATGGAATTGACGCTCACGAGATTCAAGAAAGCCTTAACGAACTTGATGACCTAGAAGTTAAACCAAAGCTCGCATCAAAGGTAGATGCAAGTAATAAGCAAGGACTCAAGAAAAACACGAATGCGCACATTCGTGAAATAAGTGAAGACATAATTGATGTTCAGGCCAGCCTCTCTGGCGACCCCGACATTCAGACAGGGAAGGGGATGCTCAAAATACGGACAAATAAGGAAATACGTGAGCTAAATGAGGGGCTAGTCAAGCTTAAGACGAGGATTGGTGGGGACGTTAAGTGGACCCAAAATGGGTACATGACTGCTGTAGGTAATTACAATAATCGAATACGTGCCCTTAATGAGAGTCCACGATTAAAAAAGTTAGAGCCAAAGATATCAGGAGATGTAAATGCTGAGAATTTACGAAACTTTAGTATTCCTGATAGCGTCACCGAAGACATTGATGAAGTAAGAGAACTCTTTTCCTCAATAGGCGACCTTAATGATGCACAACGGGAAGCTATTGAAAAAGCAGACAAGCTAAGTGAGGCCAAAAAGACCCTCAGTAAAGATGAGGAAGGATTAGGTGATGAGAGTGACAACACTACGAAGGAGATGGTCAAAGAGGCTGAATCCTTTGAAGATGCACTCGATAGTATTGAAGGAGGGAATGGTCTTGCTCGCGCAAAGCGTGCTGCTGCTAAATCAAATAAATTCCTCTCAGGCACGGCTGAGGAAACTGTAAAAACACTCAAAAAAGAAATAGGAAGTTTTGATGAACTTAATGTTACAGCAGAAGAACTCGCACAAGAGTTAGGTCTAATTAGTGAAGCCCAGCGCGAGGCGATGGAAGCAAACGAGGACCTCGCTGACGCAAACAAGAAGACAGACGAGTCTTCGGAGGGGGAGGCCGAATCATTCCAAGAGTTAGCCAGAAGTGCTTCCAATGTTGCAGATATGAAGAACGCCGCGAGAAATGCAAACACAAAACTCTCTAAAGCAAATAAGAAAACTGCCGACACAGCACGGCTTGAAAAAATAGCAATTGATGACCTTGGCCTTACTGCAATTGAGGCTGCTGACTTTGTCGAAGACTTGACAGACCAATTCAGAGAGTCTGGTGAGTCAATCCGTGCCAGTTCTTCTTCGATGCGAGAACTCTCTCGGAGGACTGACAGAGCAACTGATTCAATGCGAGCCGCGTCTGAGGTTGGAGAAATATTTGAGGACGGGCTTGGGTCACTCTCTGTTAATCTTGGTGCCTTCACTGTTGCGCTCCGTAACTTCCTCACACAAGTGCCGCTACTCTTAACAGCGCTTGGTGCAGCAGGAGCGGCCGCCCTTGGAGCAGCGTCAGGCTTCATTGCACTTGCTGGAGCGATGGCTGGTGTTGTCGCTGCTGGAGCGCTTGTCCATGCACAACAATTAAATGAGGAGTTCTCAGAACTTGAAGGATTAGGTGACTCATTCAGTGTTGTTATGCAAAATGTTGCTGATACACTGTTAAATGCTGCTGGCCCACTCTTAGAAAATGTGCAGGTTATCCAATTCTTTAAGGATGGTGTTCAAGCAACAGCATTTGTTGTCAACCAATTAGCTGTTACACTCAATGACTTAACTGAGTCGAGTGGCTCTGCTGCGAGTGGCATCTACTCAATCTCTGATGCAATGTCAGACATTAGAGAGCAGGTTGGCCCAGCTTTCACAAATCTAGTCAATGAATTAGGAGACTCATTTGTTATTCTTGGCGAAGAGGTTGTTTCTGGCACCGCTCGCGCAACAAATGGCCTTGCTAATGCCGTAGACTTTTCGACAGAGTTGGTTAGTAGAATAGAGGATATGGGCCACATTATTAGTCAATTCGGTGATACAATTGCAGACCTTGCTATTCTTGGTACACGTATTGGTGGCGGCCTCATCCCAGTGTTTGAGACATTCGCTGTGATTATGGAAGACGTTGCAGAACGTCTTAACCAAATAGATAGCCAAACTGTCGAGAATGCGGTGACATTCCTTGTAATGTTCGCTGCGCTAAACAGAGTATCTGGTGTTCTTGGAAGCTTGCTCACTATTTTGCCAAACGTTGCGGTTGGGATGGCAAAAGTATCACAAAATGCAAGCAATGCGAGTGGAATGATTCGAACATTCGCCGCTTCAACAAGTTCTGCCGCGACACAAATATCTGGCTTCTTAGCACAAACGTCACTACTCGGTGGAATAACACGACTTACCACAGTGTTCGGTGGGGCAAATACTCGTATCAGAGAAATTGCCTTCAACTCAGCACAGGCAGATGCAGCGTTTGATGCCCTTAGCGATGAAGTGGACAATACTGCTGATGAGTTGCGACAGCTTGCTATCCAAGGCAGCTTGGCCGACGAGGTGCTCGAAGACTTAGACGAAAAGGATGTCGATATTGACATAGACGGCGATACAGTAAGAGCAGCCGATTTGTTTGATGATGTGGGCTCTGATGAGGCTCAGTTGGATGCAGACCGGTTCCTCCCAGATTCGCCAATAATGTCACAACTATTTAATGTTGGCGACTTCTCCGATACAAGCGATGAATTATATGAGTCTGTTACTGAATCATTAAGTGGTGAAAACTTGCGAGAGGCTTCAGAGTCTGCATCATCGTTTAAAATGTTTGAGGATAGCAGCACCGCATTTAATGTCGTTAAATCTCGCGTGGATGATGCACGCTCTTCAATCAGGTCATTCGGTGGTGATATTGTTGAGTCAGGTATGGATTCACTTATTGGATTCGGGGATTCTGTCGGCTCTGCTGGGAAGAGACTTCAGTCTTTTAGAAATTCTACGTCTCTAACTACAGCAATAACAAATATATACAATGCATCACTTGGCGCTGCTATTGCGAAACTAAAGGCATTCATCTTTGCTACAAATACTTCTAGAACAACAATGTTGAAGGATGCTGCTGCAAAGGCTATCGGTGTTGCTGCAAACTTTGCTCTTGGAACAGCACAACTATTTGCATCTAGCGCCGCTCTTTCACTCGCCGCAAGTCTTGCAGTTGCAACAGGTGGTGTGCTACTTCTTGCTGGAATTATTGGCGGGCTTGCTGTTGGAATAATCGCTAACTTTGGTCAAATACGGTCTGCTGCTGGAGAAGCATTTGGTTTCCTCAAAGAAATACTCGCTGTTGTGGCAGATGTGCTCGTCACATACTTCATCGAGTCATGGAATACACTCGCCGCATTAGTGCAAGGTCTTATAGCAGGCTTTTCACCACTCATTAATCTATTTGAAGACCTCGCAGCATCTGTTGGGCTCGTCTCTGGCGAGGGTGATTCTGCTGGCGGGATTCTAGCAAAGGTTGGTGCAGCGGGCGAGTTCCTCAAATCAGCAATAGGTGTTGCTGGAACTGTCACAAGAGGATTTATCTCTATTCTTTCAGGTGTGTTAACTGTTGCAACAACGCTTATTCGGATTGGACTCACACCACTTATTGCAATAATAAACCTTCTCGCCGCCGGGTTCGAATTTGCTGCTTCAAAGATCAATGCATTGTTAAAACTGATTGGAGTTGGTGGGTTTGGCGGTCTCAAAGATGGTATAACAGGCCTCGGTGAAATTATTGTAGATGTGTTTGCGATGCTTCCACAACTCATTGAAGACTCGTTAAACACAATTATTACTGGATTAAATAGTATTTCTGATATTATACCTGGGTTGAGTGAGCTTGACACTGTTGACCTCACGCCAGAAACACAAGTTGATAGAGGTGACCTTGGTGCTGGCACAGAGGAGGCTCAAGACTTCCTCGCATCGAAAGGGACGCCAAGTATTTTCTACGAAGAAAATAATGAGCAGAATATTAATCAGACAATCAATGCTGACCCACAAGACAAGAGCACTGTAAGTAGAGTAGTTGAAGATGCAATTGAGCGAGCTAACAGATTTGACCGAACGAGGGCTGGTCAATAATGGCTGAAGATATGAGAGTCTCTGTCCCATCAACTGTTGAGGCTGAAAGCAGTGTCGACATATCTGTTGAGATAGATTCTGAAATAAAAGATTTTGGAACACTAACCGCAGTAATTGAATATAATGTTGGTGGTTCATTCATTGATGATGATTTACCACACGAACGGTCTGCTGGTGGGACAATAAATCAGGGATTAACAATACAGTCTAGCACGAATTGGACACCGGATGGGCCAACACGAAATGTAACAATATCTGTGCTTGCAACACTTGAGTATAGTGATGGTTCGTCCGAGTCCTTGTCTGAATCAACAATTGTGCGTGTTGAAGAGGGGGACGAAGAACAAGTAACACAAGAGTTTGGGACACAAAACTCCACGGCAGAGAGTCTTTCAGAGTTTTATGAGTCGAAGACCGAGTTCTTCATCGACAACATTAGTTATGATAGTAGCGCGCCCGACAGTGTTGCAGCAGTAGAGAACAGCAGTCAAATACTATTTGAGTATACAAACCCATCAATTTCTGTCGACTCTGGCGCACGGTTTGTCAAGCATGAACTTGTTGGTTCAGAGACTGTTAGACAAAAAATTGGACAAGAGCCACTTGAAATAACTGTAGACGGCGCTTGTTTCAGAGACACTGCTCGACAAATAGATGGACTCCGATATGCCAACCAAGGAACAATTCGTGGAGACAGATTTGATGGCTCGTCAATAGATGTACAGTTTGAGTCATCCTCGACCGACCCATTGGAGGATGGCTCAGCAGTGTCACTTACAGAAACGAATGAGATATTCACATTTACAATAAATTGTACTGAGGTTCTATAATGGTTGTTGACTCTATTGATGCATCGCTAACTATTGGCGCAGACGAGTTCTTTGTGATAAATGCAAAGGTTGTTCACAGCGATTATAAAAGTTCAAACTATGCTGAAATAAAGTGCTATCCAAGCGCATCTGTTGAAATACCAACAGATATAACAGAGTTTCGGGGGAGAAGTGCAACATTGACATGTGACACAACTCTTTCAGAGAAACGTAATTTGCTCAGACAACAAGACGCGACTGGTGACACATCTATAGAGCCTGACAATCTACTCTTCTCTGGCAATGTTGCACGAATATACCGCGCAGGTGATGGAAGTATTGATGTTGTCTTGTTCGACCCAGGCCAATCATTGTTTGAGTCATTTTCTGGAAGAGAAGAGGATGAAGTTTCCTCCATCAGTAGACTTCGCCCTGGAGACGAGGGGTTCGAACAAGTGTCGTCGTCTGAGTCCTCTATCCAAAATGGAGAAATATCACTTGTGCAACCGTCAGGAGAAGACGGTGGGGGGAGCTCTGAGACTGTTTTGATTAAGGCGAAAGACGTTGTAACTAAAGTGTTGAACGATATTGGCGTTGCTGATAGAGAAATAACACTTGCTGAAGGGGGTACAACATTCACCGTGAATGGACAAGAGTTTACCGGTGCATACAATAGAGAGTTATACTTTGAAAATACTGAGTGGAATGCACATGATCTATTAAAAGAAGTTGAGCGCCGGACAGAGTCTACATTCAACTTTAAAAAGGATGGTACGTTCAAGTTTGGTGTACCCGAAATACGCCGACACAAATTGTTCTTTGTCACAGAAACGACCGCTGGAATAAAGAGCCCACCATATCAATCAGTAAAAGTGATTGGGACAGGAATACGCTCAGACAGTGACAATATTGATAATCCTGGTGTGGTGAGTGAGAATACAATTGTCAAAAAGAGAGCGCTTAAACCAAGTGTAAATGGCTCTGAACGAATACAAGAAGGGCAAACAAAGGAGCCAGTCTATACATATAAAAGCTCTGACCTTGTAACAGACACACAAGTTGAATCAACAGCAGACCAAATTATCACTGAAATAAAGAGCCAACAAAAGGGTGGCGAAATAACGGTTATTGGATACCCTGAAATAACGCTCAACGATACACTTATTGTGCCAGAAGAGTTTGGCGGTGAAGCATACACTGCAACAAAGATAACACACCGGATTAATTCATCTGATGGCTTTACTACAAAAATAAATGTTACTGCTCCGATAATACCCGATAGGCTCGGTGGATTGATCCCGGTCTCTGACGAGCGGCGCGGGCGGGCTGCGGCTGGTCAAAGCACATCTCTCGGATTAGACGAGAATGAGGAGGCAGGAAATATTGTTGACCAGACTGTCGGGCGCTACAACGAGCTTGAAGAAGAGTTCGAACAATCGGCCCAGGAAGACGACGACCCAGTGGGTAGGAGAGGTCCTGATGATGTTCCACTTGAAGAGGTTGTCTCTGAAGGGATAACATCAGTATCTGAGGCGATTAAAGCCTTGCGTGGTACAATTACACCCTCTGACACAAACGAGGTGTTACTAGAATAATTATGCAAAACTTTGAACGAACAGAGGAAGACTTTATAAAGCAGAAAGCATCAGAGCTGATTAGAGACGACAAAATAGGTGAGGTAATTTCTGTCACTGAACACACAAAAAGTGATGACTCTTCAAACTTTGAGGTCAATGTTATTGTTGATGGAGACGAGCAATTGTCAAATGTACCAATCGTATCAAACCAGTTTGGTGACATAACAATTCCAAAGGTTGGCGATTATGTACTTGTCTCATTTATTGATGGAAACACGACTCGGCCTGTCATAACCGGCGGAACGTTTACAAATAACAATAGGCCACCACTCGGTAAAGCGGGTATGACACGCAAGCGTATTCAGAGTGGAGAAACACCACTCGGAGATGGAGACTTGTACAAGACAGAATATACTTCATATGATAAAAGTGTTGCGGAACCCTCTGACGAAAGTGAGGGGGAGCCTCAGCCAGAAGAAGTATATCTCCGCTGGACGAAGCGACAAGACGAAACTGCTGACCCAACCGAGGAGTCTTCTCTTCCGTTCAAGTTTGAGTACCATGAGTCTCCCAAAGACAACGAGGCACACTTTACGGTAGAGATGAACAAGATTAATAATATGGATGCTGCTGACCCGTGGGGGTTCAAAATAAATATGAAAACTGGTGAAATGAAATGGGTTGACCCAAACAGATATGGAATTAAAACTGATGGATTTGGTAACTTTACCTGGTCGTATCGCTCGCTCGATGAAGAACAATCAAACGACAAAGGGAGTCTAAACTTATAGCATGGCTGAATTTGGAAAGGGACTTTCATTGGATGAGAACTTTGACCTACAGCTGAGCAGTGTGGGTGACATAGATTCAGCAGAAGGGATTGACGAGCTTCAAAAAGACCTTGCTGTACAAGTAGCATTTACACTACGAAATATCATCGGCCAACCAGACTCACCAGAGCTTGCCTCAGAGATACGGTCTCGGAGCAGAAAAGTTATTGAAGCTGACGAGAGAGTAAATGAAGTAATCAGAGGAAGTATTAGAATACAGCGGTTTGAGCGAGGGAGAAATGAAGTTCGATACAGCATTTCTGTAGAGGTTTCAACAGAGGCTGGGACAGAAGAACTCGTGTTTGAGATAGAAGAATGACAGACGACCCACGAACACAAGACGAGATATATCGGTCAATTAGGGACCGACTCACTAGTAGCATCGCTGGCCTCACGAACTTTACTGAGCGCTCATTCAATTATATTTTCACGCAAGCGTATGCGACACAACTTCGTGAATTAGAACTCCAAGCAGTAGCCTCACAACTCTCTGGATACATCGACTACGCTGATGGAAATCTTACAGAAGATGATTTGCGAGAGTTGG
>Ga0209917_1000393_pt1 | contig 18516 bp, 17 predicted proteins | sample SalPon2_C_H2O_MG_FD_185710 | JGI IMG/M metagenome (GOLD analysis project Ga0209917, IMG submission 185710) | Salt pond water microbial communities from South San Francisco under conditions of wetland restoration - Salt Pond MetaG R2_C_H2O_MG... | ecosystem: Environmental > Aquatic > Non-marine... | reverse complement strand
CGTCGGCGTGGGTGTGGGCGTCGGCGTCGGCGTGGGCTCCGCGCCGCCCGCGACCGTCACGGTTGTCGACGCCTGCCCGTCCTCGATGTTGCTCCCTTCGACGCTGATTCGGTAGGTCCCCGGATCGGCCTCGCTCGTGTCGACGGTGATGCTCCCGCCGTTCTCGGTGATCCGGCCGTTGCCCGCGAGGTCGACCCCGTCGGGGTTCTCGACGGTCACGTCCAGCCGGTCGGCCTCGGCGAAGTTGTACTCGGCCGTGATCGTCACCTCCTCGAAGTCGCTGGCGTCGACGGTGTCGCCCGCGATGTCGACGCCGCGCTCGTTGCGCACGTCGAAGTCGGTGATGCGGGGTCGGACGACGGCGATGTCGGCTTCGTCGTCGCTGTCGCGCTCGACGTAGTACGATCCCGGTTCGACGCCGTCGAAGTCGGCGTTCTCGGGGTCGACGCTGAACGCTCCCTGGTCGCCGACCGGGAGCAACGTCGTGGACTCGGCACCGATCGTCCCGCCGCCGGTGAGTTCCACGTCCGAGATGTCGAGCGTCTCGCTGACGTAGACGCGAACCGGTGGGTCCGTGTCCGCCGGCTCGTCGCGCGGTTCGTCGACGGCGACGACCGTCCCCGTCGCGGCGGCGAGGACGGCGAGACATATAAATAGTACCACCGTCGGGCGAGCTGTGGAGGACATATCGTCGACAATAGTGCGCCGGCGATATGTCCTTTTCCCGTCGGACCCGATCGACCGTGCCCCCGAATGGAAACGCTCTTTTGACAGTCACACCGAGTGTGCGCGTATGACCGACGGGGACGACGAGACCGACCTCCCAGCCGAGACCCTCGACTCCCGCCTCGACGACGCGGCCGAGGCGCTCGACGACGCCGAGACCGAAGCCGACCTCGACGCCGTCGAGGAACGGCTGGACGGGATCGCCGCCGACCTCGACGCCGCCGACTTCCCGGCTCCCGACGAGGACGACGAGGACGCCGAGGACCCCGCGGCGGAACTGTCCGACCGCCTCGACTCCCTCCGCGAGGAGCTGGCGGCCGCCCGCGGCCCCTACGCCGCGGACGTGATCGACGCCGTTGAGGACGCTAAAGCGACGCTCGACGACACCCGCTGGACCGAAACGGGTGAACGCGAGGCCGTCGCCGCCGTCGAGAGCTTCGTCACCGACGTGAACGAGACGCTCGGAGCGGGCCTCGCGGACGAGGTCGACGCCGTGGAAGCGTCGCTCGACGCCCTCGATGCGACGGCCGCCGCCGTCGACGATGCGGGCCTCGACCCCGACGACGACGCCGAGACCATCGCCGCCCTGTTGGAGGCGACCGACGCGCTCGAAGCCGGTCTGGAGGACGCCGAGGAGTGGGACGACTTGGAGACCCACGAGAAACTGCAGGCGCAGGGCTACTACGACGTACTCGGCCACTACAAGGACTTCCCCCCGGAGTGGGCCGCCCTCAAGGAGTGGGAGAAACGCGGCAACGTCGAGATGGTGTTGCTCGCGCTCGACAGCTTCCAGTCCGACTTCATGGAACGCCACTGCCTCGAAGCCCTCACCCGGATGAACGACGACGCGGCCTTCGAGGCCATGCACCAGCGCGCGGGCAAGCGCGACAAACCCGGAATCAAAGCCATCGGAAAGATGGGTGCCGAGGACGCCGTCGAAACGCTATTGGAGTACGTCGACGCCGACTCCGACCCCGGCCTCCAGAAGGTGACGTTCAAGGCGCTCGGCGAAATCGGGAGCGACGAGGCGACCGGCCCGCTCGCCGCCAAACTCGACGCCGAGAACGAACAGATCCGACCCTACGCCGCCCGCGCTCTCGGCCTCATCGGCGACACGCGCGCCATCGACCCGCTGGCGGATGCGCTGGCCGACGCCGACACCGACGAGACCCGCGCCGCGGCCGCGTGGGCGCTCCGACAGATCGGCACCGAACGCGCCCTGTCGGCGGCCGCCGACTACGCCGACGACCGGGCCTACCTCGTCCAGCACGAGGCGTCCCAGGCCGCCGACGCGCTGTCGGTCGAACCGACGGCGTAGACCCAAACGCTCTCCACCGTCGCGCTCTTTTGACGGCCATGAGCGACGCCGACACGAACGCCCTCGGGACCGACCTCGAACCGTGCAGCACCGACCCTGAGACCGGCTACCTCCGCGACGGCTGCTGTCGCCACGTCGAATCCGATCGCGGCCGCCACGAAATCTGTGCCGTGGTGACCGAGGAGTTCCTCGAGTTCTCCCGCGCCCGCGGAAACGACCTGATCACGCCCCGACCACAGCTCGACTTCCCTGGGCTCGACCCCGGCGACCGCTGGTGTCTCTGTCTCGGGCGCTGGATCGAGGCGGAGCAGAACGGTGTCGCCCCGCCGGTCGTCCTCGAGGCGACACACGAGGCGGTGCTGGAGGAGGTCCCGTTCTCGACGCTGCTGGAGTACGAGTACGAGGGCTAAGACAGTCGCGGATACGACTGCGCCCCGCCGGTCGAGTTGCGCCCGACGAGCGTCGCCACCGCTTGCGTCCGCCCCTCGCGGTCGGGGCGCGTCCGCTCCTCGTAGCTCAGGATCGTCAGATCGAGACAGGCGTGCAGCAGGTGGTTCGAGGGATAGCGGTAGCGATCCGACGGGCCGATGTCGATATCGTCGCTCGACCGGAGGTGGTGTTCGTAGACGAGCACGCCCCCCGGCGCCAGTGCGTCTTTCAGGTCGGGCAGCCGATCCAGCGCGGCGAAGAAGCTCACCGTGATCACGTCGTACGCCCCCGCCTCGAACTCGAAATCGTCGATGTCGGATCGAATCCAGTTCACCTCGACCCCGTCGTCCTCGGCCGCGCTCGCGGCACGGTCGAGCGCCTCGTCGGAGACGTCCACCGCGTCCACCTCGTACCCCTCGACGGCCAGGAAGCGGGCGTTTCGCCCCGTTCCGGTCGCCACGTCGAGTGCCCGCCCCGACGGGAGGGTCTCGATCCGCCGTGCCAGTTCGGGGATCGGATCGTCGGGCAACTCGAACTCCTCGTCCGTGCTGTACTTCTCGTTCCAGCGCTCGCGGTCGTCGGTCACAGTGGGTGGTGGGGCGGCCGTGATAAGGCTCCTGCGCCCACCGTCAACGGCGCCGGATCGACACACCCATTCCCCCCGACGGCGAAGGGCCGGCGTGTCCATCGGTCGATACCGAAACGCCGGGCTGTTCGTCCTCCTCGGGCTGCTGTTTGGCAGTTCCTTCGTGGCGATCAAGGCCGGCCTCGACGCCCTCCCGCCGGTCTTCTTCGCCGCCCTCCGGTTCGACGTGGCGGCGCCGCTGCTCGTCGCTTACGCCGCGTGGCGCTACGACGACTGGATTCCGCGGACTCGCGCCGATTTCGCGAGTCTCGTCGTCGGCGCGGCCACCATCGTCGCCGCGAACAACGGCCTCCTCTTTCTCGGCCAGCGGACGATCACGCCCGCGGCCGCGTCCGTGATGTACGGCCTCAACCCCATCCTCTCGCCGGCCTTTGCCTTTCTCCTCCTCGGCCAGCGACTCGACCTCCGTGGCATCGTCGGCATCTGTCTCGGCCTGGTCGGCGTCGTCATCATCGTCCAGCCCTCTCCCGAGACGATCACGTCCGGGTCGACGGTCGGTCAACTGTACGTCCTCGCCGCCGCGGCGGTCATCGCCCTCGGGAGCGTGTTCATGCGACGCCTCGACGCGACGGTCGAGAGCATCCCGCTGACCGGGTGGGCGATGGCGCTCGGCGCGCTCCTCCTCCACGGCTGGAGCCTCGCCATCGGCGAGTCAGCGGCCGGCACGACCCCCACGACGACCCTCGTGCTCGCGGTCCTCGTCGTCGCCATCCCCTCGACGGCGGCCGCGTACCCCATCTACTTCACGCTCATCCGTCGCATCGGCCCGGTCCGGACGAACCTCGCGGCCTACGTCGTCCCCATCGTCGCCGCCATCACCGGCTGGCTCCTCCTCGACGAACCGGTGACGCTCGCGACTGCCATCGGCTTCTGCGTCGTCGTCGCCGGCGTTGCCCTCCTCGAACGCCGTGTCGTCGCCGCCGAACTGGCGCGACTGTCCCCGTAACGCTTTTTTCACGGCAACTATCCAATAGAAAAACTTAATTCCCCTGACAGCATATAGGGTTCTGCTCGGGAGCGATAGCGGAACGGAGCTACCGACGTACGGGGCCACCTCGTTTCCACGCATCCGAGCAGTGCGACATGCCACGGGGCGACGCCTCGTGTGGAATGCCCACGTGAGGTCCCCGTTTTCCGAACCCTCGGATCCCCGCTACTACGAAAACTACCTGTTCCCACATCGTTTTTAATTATATATACGTAGGGGGGCGTGAGCCCCGTCTTCCGGGAGCGTGCCCCCGTTTTCGGAGTTCTCCGACGTACGAGTCTCTGCTGAGCGTGCGTCGGCTAAAGGGGCTCATCTCCCTTTTTGACGGACGAGTCGTGCGCAGTCGGCCCGTTTCGACGAACCGACACGACTGTGTGCCTGTGGACGTCTCGGTATCCATCCGCGAACTCGCTCGCTACGGCCCCTGTACGGTGGTGGACGACTCTCCTCGTGAAAAAGCAAGCCGGAGGAGGGATTTGAACCCTCGGCCTATTCCTTACGAAGGAATCGCTCTGCCAGCTGAGCTACTCCGGCACGCATGCAACCGTACTGCCATCGTTCAAATAAGGGTTCCGAAACGCCCCTACCGCGACAGGCGCACGTCGAGACAGACGTTCAACTCGTGGGGGGCGTACGACCGGACGACGTGCCGGGTGAGCACCTCGATAGCGTACCCCTCGGCCGCTGCCGCTTCGCGGATCGCCCGCTCCCCCGGGCCGAACGGGTCGTCTTCGTGCTGGATGTCGTAGTAGTGGACGACGCAGTCGTCGCCGGCGAGGGTGACCGCACTGTCGAGAAACTCGTCGGCGCTGTGGGGGAGGTTCATGACGATCCGATCGGCCCACCCGGCGTAGTCGGCGGCCACGTCGCGTACGTCGCCTTCGATGGCGGTCACGCGGTCCGCGACGCCGTTGCGGCGGGCGTTCTCGCGGAGATATTCGATCGCGGCGGGGTTGAGGTCGACGCCGACGACCGTCGCGCCCCGGGCGGCCATCGGCACGACGAAGGGCCCCACGCCAGCGAACATATCGATCGCCTGCTCGCCCGCTTCGACCTCCTCCGTGACGCGGTGGCGCTCGGTCGCGAGGCGGGGCGAGAAGTAGACCCGCGAGAGGTCGAGTCGGTACTCGAAGCCGTACTCGCGGTGGACGGTTTCGGTGACGGGGCGGTCACCTCCGTCCTCACCCGCGACGACCGTCCAGTCGCGCACCCGCAGGTCGCCTTTCACCTTCGAGGCGCGGTCGACCACGGCCCGGACGGGCAGGTCGGAGTCGACGATGGCGTCGGCGATTTCTCGTGCGCGGTCGGGGTCGTCCTCGTCGATGATCGCCACGTCGCCGAGGCGTTCGTACGAGGGGTCGAAGCCGAGGCGATCGGCCGGCGTCTCTTGCCCGTCGTGGGCGGGTACGTCGCGGGTGACGACCGCGTACGCCTCGCTCGCCGCCTCGGGATCGGTCACGGGGAGATAGAGGCGCCCGTCGTCGCCGACGATTTCGTACTCGTCGTCGAGGAGGCCCGCCGCCGCGAGTTCCTGTCGGGTGTCCTCGCCCGCCTCGCGGGGCACGCGCACGCACGGCCGTTCCATACCCGACGCCTCGCCGTCCGCGGGAGTAAGGCTATCGACCTACGGCCGCGGATCGGCTTCGATGTCCCGGCACGGGGTACCGTCCGTCCCCGACGAGACGACCCGACGAACCGCGTCGACGACGGTCCGGGGCTCGTCGGCGACGACGCTCCGATCCCGGAGTCGGTCGTCGAGTCGCCGCCCCGCCGCGCCGGCGACGTTGCGCTCGTCGAGCGGCCGGCCGTCGACGACGACGACCGGCGCGCTGGCGTCCAGAACGGCGTCGAGGACCGGTCGGTTGCCCGGCGCGATAGTCACGTCGGCGACGACGACGGCGTCCGCGTGACTGAGTCGGTCGGCCACGGCCGCGCGTGCCGCATCGTCGACGGGCGCGTACGGCGGGATGGTCACGAGGTCGGCGCCGATCGTTCGCGCCGTCTCCGCGTCGCGGTCGTCGGCGCTCACGGCGCCGACGGAGGGCTCGAATCCGGCGGCGTCGAGGCGATGAAGCAGCGGCGTGGCGGCCCCACCGCCGCCGACGACGTGGATCCGACCGTCCCCCTCGCGCGCCCCGTCGTCGCCGAAGGCGGTCACGGACGCCGAACCGGTGATCGGATGTTCGGTCACCGTCGCCCGGACGCCAAACGCCGCCTCGACGGTCGCGTCCGTGAGCACCGACGCGGGCGGGCCGGCCGCCCGGATCTCCCCCTCGTAGAGTAGTCTCAGTTCGTCGCAGTACCGCGCCGCGAGGTCGAGGTCGTGAATGGCCGCGACGACGGTCCGCCCCTCGTCGACCAGGTCGGCGACCAGTTCCAGCGTCCGGACTTGGTGGTTCACGTCGAGGTCGGAAGTCGGTTCGTCGAGTAGGAGCACGGGCGTGTCCTGCGCGAGCGCGCGGGCGAGGACGACGCGCTGGCGTTCGCCGCCGCTCACGTCCGTCACCGGGCGGTCGGCGAGGTCCGCGACGGCCGCGCGCGCCATCGCCTCGTCGACCGCCGCTCGGTCCGCCGCCGTTCGGGTTCCCAACCGGCCGACGTGGGGCGTCCGCCCCATCGCGACGACGTGCCGGACGGGGAAGTCGAAGGCTGAGGCGGTCGACTGCGGGACGGTCGCCACGAGCCGACTCGTCGCCCGCGACCCGAGACCGGCGATGTCCTGCCCGGCGACCCGAACCGTCCCTCGATCCGGCGTGAGCGCGCCGTTGATCGCCCGGAGGAGCGTCGTCTTGCCCGCCCCGTTCGGGCCGACGAGGCCGACGAACCGCCCCTCGTCGACGCTCGTCGACACCGAATCGAGGACGGACACGCCACCGAGGGTGACGGAGAGGTCGGCGACGTCGATGGCGGGTGTCACGGCGTCCGCACCTCCCGGTTGCGGAGCAGGTAGAGGAAGAAGGGGGCGCCGACTGCGGCGGTGACGATGCCGACGGGGAGTTCCGCGGTGCCCGCCCGCGCGACGGTGTCGGTCGCCACGAGGAAGGCGGCGCCGGCGAGCGCGCTGGTCGGGAGGAGGATGCGGTGGTCCGGGCCGACGAGGAGCCGCATGACGTGCGGGACGACGAGGCCGACGAAGCCGATGACGCCCGCGACGGCCACCGCGGCGGCGGTCAGGAGACTCGACACGCCGAGCAGGAGGCGTTTGGTCCGCTCGACCTCGATCCCCAGCGAGTGGGCGTCCTCCTCGCCGAGAAGGAGGACGTTCAGGTCACGCGCGTACACGAGGAGGCCGAGGAAGCCGGGGACGACGACGGCGGCGACGATGCCCGCTTCCGTCCACGTGCTGTGCTGGAGGTGGCCCATCAGCCAGTATATCGCTTCGCGCAGGTCACGCCCGGCCTGCACGAGCATGAACGAGACGACGGCGCCGAGGAAGGTCTGGATCGCGACGCCGGCGAGCAGGAGCGTCCCGACGGGCGTCCGCCCGCCCTCCGACGCGAGGACGTAGACGCCGAAGCCCGCGAGGAGGGCACCGACGAAGGCGGCGACGGGGAGCGCGACCGGGAAGGCGATCGGTGCGAGGATGGCCGCGACCGCCCCCGTCGCCGCGCCCGCGGAGACGCCGACGATCGAGGGATCGGCCATCGGGTTCCGGAAGAAGCCCTGCATCACCGTCCCCGCCGACGCGAGGGCAAAGCCCACCAACGCCCCGAGGACGATTCGGGGGAGGCGGATCGACATGACGATGGTGCGGTGGCCCGCCGGCGCGTCGGTCGTGCCGTCGAGGAGCGCCGCGAGCGCGATATCCGCGACGCTTCCGACGCCGATCGCCACCGGTCCGATCGTAGCGCTGCCCAGCGCCACGGCGACGAGCGCACAGAGCAGTCCGAGGACCCACGCGCCCGTCCGGACACGCGTGTTCATCGTTTTACAGCCGTGCTTGCAGTAGATAAGTATTTGTTGCATATGCGCCGCCCCCCGACGGCCATCCAAAACCGTATTACGGTCGGCCCGCCGCGTAGGCGTATGGTGGAGAACGTCATCTGGCCCGCCTATCTCGACGCGACGAAGACGCGCGCCGAGGGGCGGCGCGTCCCCCGCGACGAGGCGGTCGACGACCCGACGGTCGACGAGATCGCCGAGGCCGTCCAGCAGGTCGGCTACGACGCGGTGATCGAACGCGACATGACCTACCCCCGCGAGTTCGAACCCCGCGGGCGGGTTCTCGTCAAAGGGGCCGACGACGCGACGAAAAACGACCTCGTGCAGGCCATCGCGGCCTACGTGGGCATCCTCCGGGACTGATGATCGCCGTACGTCAGTGTCGACGGCTCGCTGGACGGACGCGACCGACCGGGACGCGGTTCCGGCGGCAATCGTGATGCGTCGTCTCGGCACCGTCACCCGGACCGCACAGGGGTTGGCCGTCGTCCGCTGTGACGAGGGGTCGGACGCTCCGGATATCGGCACGACCGCCGTCGACGACTCTCTCTCCGACGTGGGCCGCGTCGTCGACGTGTTCGGCCCCGTTTCCCGCCCGTATCTCGCCGTCTCGCCCGCCGACCACGTCCGTCTCCCGGACCTCCTCGGAACGACGCTGTACGCCAGATGACGGTCGTCCCGAGGCTACATCGCGGCCGCGTCGACCGCCCGGGTAGTTTAGTGCGTTGGATGCGCCCTTGACGGCCGTCGCCCGTTCTGCGTCACGAATCCTCGCTCCCGAAGGCACCCGGCAACGGTTCGACGGAGAACCTGTATTCCGGTGACGCCCCGTCGAGGTTCGTCGGGTGCTCACCCTCCGCGTGTGCGGTACAGACCAGCGCCTCCGCCGTGACGAGTCCGTGCCCCGTCTCTTCCTCGTACTGCTCGACGACGCGGAACGTCGCGAGGTCGGTACAGCTCCGATAGTGACAGACTTGGGGCTCGTCGGCGTCGGGCGACGGTGGTTCCTCGTCCCCCCGTTCGAGCTCTTCCTGCAGCGCTCGCTCACGCTGTGCTCGGTCCGCGTCGGCTGCTTGCTTTTCGCGTCCCGCTTCTGTGTCGGGCATGCCTCGTCGTTCGTGACACCGGGTCATAACGCTGTGGAACGGGGTGATGGTGCCGACGGCGGCGACGGCGAGTCGCAATCCCCAAACCACCCCCCGACCAAGGAACGATCATGAACGCGCGTGAGGCTCGCGGCGTCGCCGTCGCCGCGGCACTCTTTCTTCTCGTCCAAGTCGGGGCGCTCGCGATGGTCGGCCCCTTCGAGACGGCGGGCTATCAGGCCGTCGAGGACCCCTCCGACCCGACCAACAGCCTCGTCTACATCGCCGCTATCCTCGTCGCCACGGCGTTGATGCTCGCGGCCTTCAAATACGCCTTCGAGCGAGCGGTCAAGGGCGTCGTCGTCTTCTCCAGCGCCCTCGTCTCGTGGTACGTCTTCGGCGTCGTCGCCCCGCCGCTGATCACCCTCGGCTCGGTCAACCTCGTCGCCATCGCGCTCTCCATCGGCGTCGCCGTCGCCCTCCTCGTCTACCCCGAGTGGTACGTCATCGACGGCGCTGGAGTAGTGATGGGTATCGGTGCCGGCGCCCTGTTTGGCATCAGCTTCGGCCTCCTCCCCGCTATCCTCCTCCTCTCGGTACTCGCCGTCTACGACGCCATCAGCGTCTACGGCACCCGTCACATGCTCAGCCTCGCCGAGGGCGTGATGGAACTACGCGTCCCCGTCATCCTCGTCATCCCACTCTCGCTTTCGTACTCCCTCCTCGCCGACGACTTCTCCGGCGCGAACGAGGTGGGCGAGGACGACGAGTCGGCGTCGCCGCCGACGGCGGCGGACGGCGACGGGATGGACGATGCGGACGCCGACGGTCCCGCCCCCGACCGCGACGCCTTCTTCATCGGCCTCGGCGACGCCGTCATGCCGACAGTCATGGTCGCCAGTGGCGCCTTCTTCTCGCCCGCGTCCTCGCTCGGCGTCGCCGCTCTCCCCGCGCTCAACCTCCCCGCGCTCTGTGCGATGATCGGGACGTTCCTCGGCCTCGGCATCCTCCTCTGGGCGGTGATGAAGGGCCGTGCACATGCCGGCCTCCCGCTTCTGAACGGCGGCGCCATCGGGGGCTACCTCCTCGGCTCCGTCGTCGCGGGCGTCCCGCTCGTTCGGGCGGTCGGGTTGGCGCCGTACCTCTAGTCCGCACCCGCCCGCACTTTCACCGCCATCCCCGTCTCGAAATCGGCCATCGCGTCCGCGGCGAGTTCCGCCCGCCCGACCGCCAGCAGGTCGCCGTCCGCGTGGACGACGGCCACCTCGTCGTGCGGTCGCACGTCGTCGTCCACGTCGCGAACGAACTTCGCGAAGACGTTCTTGCCGTCGCGGACGAAGGGTTCGCTCTCGGAGCCGACGACGACGCGGGCCGCGGGCGCTGGGAGTGCCCTGACGAGCCGTCGGCCACCCTCCAGACCCAGCGTGAACCGGCCGTCGACCCCGTAGGAGACGATCCGGCCCGCGTCCGCCCGAACCTGTCGCGGCCGACCGCCGGTCGAGTGACTCACGTCGAGAGTGTCGTCGTGGGGGAAGAGGGCCGCCCCCGCGCCCGCGCCGAACTGGTAGTCGGCGACCGTCCGCAACCGGGCGACTTCGTCGTCGGTCCCATTCATGCCCCTCCGTCGCGGGGCGACGGTGAAAAGCCTTCCCGGCCGCCGCCGTGCGCTCCCCGTCCGTCGGATCGACGCCGTCCCACGGCTCGTCCACCCGTGACTTTACATACGGGCTACCGAAATACGTCGTACCGAGCGGATTCGGTGTCGCCTCCGCCTGAACCGGGTCCACCGGACTCGACAGCCAATGGCCCTGCAACGGACCCCACACACCCCGTTCCTGTTGTTCCTCGGCGGACTGCTGTCACTGTTCGCCGTTACCCTCTGGTATCTCGGCCACGAGGACGGGATTCAGGGGATGCGGCTGGGCAGCCTCCTGACGCTCGTCGGCGGTGCGTGGGTGTTCCTCTTCACCGCGCAGCTATCGAGTACGACACTCGCGGCGAAGCTGTTCTGGCGCGTGCTCACGAACGCCGCCATTCTGTCGCTGGCTATCGCCTGGCTGGGGTACGTCTGCTGGTACACCGGGCGATACGAGTGGCTCTCGCGGCGGGTGTTCGCCGGCCTGTCGCTCGTCCCGGTGAGCCTGCTGGCCTTCGCGACGGTGCCGGATGCGCGTCACCTGCTGTTCGCCGACGCCGAACTGGTCCGGATCGGCTCGTTCGTGGCGCTCAACGCCACGTACGCGCCGGCTTTCTTCGCCTACCCGGTCGTCGGCTACGCGTTGCTCGGCGTCTCGTTCCTGTTGCTCGCGGGCGCGGCGATACAGGCGCGTGGTCGCTTTCGCTGGCAGATCGGCCTCCTGCTGTCGTTCGCAACTCTCCCCGGTACCGCAGTTCTCGTCGACTTGTCCGGATACGCCCCGGTTCCGGGGCTCGACCTCGGACCGGTGTCCGCCGCGGTGATGGCCGTCGCCGGCGCGTTCAGCGTCGTCCGGTTCGAGTGGCTGGATCTGATGCCAATCGCCCGGGATCAGGTGTTTCACTCGATGGCCGACGCTGTCGTCGTGGTCGACGCCGACGGCCGGATCGTCGACCTCAACCGGCGAGCGGAGCGGGTCGTCGGCGACGCGGCCGCGGACGCTGTCGGCCGACAGCTCTCCGATCTGGCGCCGGCACTCGCGCCGGCACTCGACGCCGCCGACGAACGCGCACAGTCTGAGGTAACCGTCGACACGCCCGACGGTCAGCGGGTGTTCGACCTCCGGCTCTCGTCGGCGACCCCATCGGTCGGCGGCCGGGCCGGCTACGCGCTCATCCTCCACGACATCACGGCCCGGAAGGCGGCCGAGGATCGCGCCGACCGCCGAAGCCGCCGGATCGAACGGCTCCTCGGAGTCGTCAACGAACTCGCCGCGGCCCGTCCCGCCGAGGCGGTCTTTCGGCGGGCGGCCGACGGCGGCCACGAGGTGTTCGGCGCCGACGTCTGCCGGATCGCCGTCGTCGAGGGCGACCGGTTCGTTCCGGTCGCTAGCTCCGCGGACGGCGCCCCCGACGACCTGCCGCCACAGCCGATAGATGCCGGGTTCGCCGGGTCGACGTACCGGGCCGGGGAACCCATCGAGGTCGACGACCTGACCGACGTTCGAGGCGGCTCGTCGCGGCTCGTCGCCGACGCCGAACCCACGTATCGCTCGCTGTTGAGCGCCCCGATCGGTGATCGCGCCGTCGTGCAACTGTTGTCGACGGAGCCCGGCGACTTCGACGAGGACGACCGCGAACTGGTTTCCCTCTTCGCGTCGCACGTCGCGACGGCCGTCGACCGCGCCGAGGCGGAGTCGGACCTCCGCGACGAGCGCGACCGGTTCGAGAAGTTCGCCAGCGTCGTCGCCCACGACCTCCGGAACCCGCTGACCATCGCCAGCGGGCGGCACGAACTCCTCGCGGACGACGACGACGTGCCGGACGATCACGTCGAACCGCTGGGGACGGCGCTCGATCGGATGGAGTCGATCATCACGGACCTACTCACGCTCGCCCGCCGTGGCGACGCCGTCGGGGAGGTCGAACCGGTCGACCTGTCGGCCTGCGTCGCCGACGCATGGGCGACCGTCGACACCGGTGCGGCGGAACTGCGCCGCGTCGACGACCTCGGCCCCATCCGCGCGGACCGCGGTCGGCTGCAGGAACTGTTCGAGAATCTGTTTCGGAATAGCGTGGAACACGGCTCGTTCGACGACGCCGACTCGCCCGTCACCGTCCGGGTCGGACTGCTCGACGACGCCGACGGGTTCTACGTCGCGGACGACGGTCCCGGCATCCCCGAGTCCGAGCGTGCGAGCGTCTTCGAGTACGGTCACTCCTCCGCCGACGACGGAACCGGAATCGGGCTGGCGATCGTCGACGGAATCGTGGGGGCACACGGCTGGGAGATCACCGTCGGCGACGCCGCGGACGGGGGCGCGCGCTTCGACGTGATCGTCGAATGACGCCGTATGGAACGGACGGACAGGCGACGGTGTGACCGCCGAGCGCAACCCTTAGCATCCGACCGACCACACGAACGAGCATGTCACACGAACTCGGCGAGAGCGACTGGGGGGACTGGCTCCCGACCGCCGTGGCCGACGCCGACCCCGACGGCGTCGCGGTCTGGTATCTGGGGTGTAACGGCTTCGTGCTGAAAGGCGGCGAGGGGACGACGATTCTGATCGACCCCTACTGCGGCCTCGGCGACCCGCCGCGGACGGTGCGGATGATTCCCGTCCCGTTCGACCCGGCGGACGTGACCGACGCCGACGCCATCCTCGCGACGCACGAACACTCCGATCACGTCCACGGCCCGACGCAGGCACCCATCCTCGCGGCGACCGGCGCGACGTACTACGCCCCCGACGCCAGCATGGCGGCCGTCGAGCGGGGCGGGTGGATCGACGACTGGAGCATCACCGCCGAGCAGTTCGTCACCGTCACCGAGGGCGAGTCGTTCGAAGTCGGCGAGTTCACGGTCCACGTCGTCGCCGTGAACGACCCCGACGCCGACCACCCCGTCGGCTACGTGATCGAGCACGAGGCGGGCACCGTCTTCCACGGCGGCGACACCCGGCCCGCCGACTCCTTCGCCGACGTAGCCGATCGGTTCGACATCGACCTCGGCGTCCTCGCGTTCGGGTCGGCCGGGCGTATCCCGGACAAGGAGACGCGCGAACCGACCCGGACGCAGTGGTACGCCGACGAGAACGCCGTGATCCGTGCGGCGAACGCGCTCGAACTCGATCGCCTGCTGCCGAGTCACTGGGACATGTGGAAGGGGCTAACCGCCGATCCGACCGTGCTCCATCACCACGCGACGAGTTTCGACTACCCCGAGCGTCTAGAGATCGTCGAAATCGGGGATCGCGTCGATCTGTAGGCCCTCCTCCGATCGCCGTCCACACGGCTGCGTTCGGCCTGCCGGTTGTTTTATGCTCCCACTGGAAACAGTAAGGCGCATGGCGAACGACCCAGACCCCGACATCCCGGTATCAGTGACGACGGGGGAGGTGCGCGTGGGAAAGGCGTTCGAGGCCGACCGGTTCCCGGTCCCGGCCATCGCCTTCGAGATCGAATCGTTGGCCGACGAGCCGATCCGGATCCGACTCGTCGACGAAATTCCGGAGTCGTTCCCGATGGAGGGCGTGGGTTTCCATCCCGACTACGAGGGTGACAACTGGACCGCGTACCGCGACAACCGGGTTTCCTACGAGCGGACGCTCGACCCCGGTGAATCCGTCCTCACGGTGTACGGCATCCGCATCGACGACCCCGAAGAGGCCGAGGACTTCCTCGGCGATCCGGCGATCGAACTGATCGAACACGGCGACGCCGCGGCGACCGGCGACGTACTCGGCCGGGAGACGACACAGGTCGTCCGCGACGCGCTCTCGGGCGAGGAGTCGCGGGACCTGTCGGGGCTCGGGGGCGGTCCGTTGCTCGACGACTCGGCTCCCGTCCCACGCGAGCGAGCGGACGACCCGATCACCGTGACCGGCGACCGGGACGAGAGCGTCACCGCCGTCGGGGCGACGGAGACGGAGACGGAGACGGAGACGGCGGACGAAGAAGGGGACGACGAGGAGGCCGACGCCGTCCCGTCCGCGGACGCCGCCGAGGTACTCGATCCGCGTTCCGGGGGCGCGGCGGTGGAGACGGAACCGGAAACCGACGCCGAACCCGCCCCGGCCGACGCCGCCGTTCCGGGCTCGGTCGCGGCCGCCCTCGCCGCCGAGATTCGCGACGGTACGGTCGACGACGAGGATCTGACCGTCCTGCGCGAGGCGTTCGAGGCCGCCGAGGGCGGCGACGTTCCCACCAGCGTCGACGTACGCATCGGCCGCCTCCAGTCACAGATCGAGGATCTGCTCGCCTACCGCGACGCCCTCGCCGATTTCCTCGACGAGAACGGGACCGCCGAGGAAGTCGTGGGCGAGGTGAGCGAGGACCTGCACGACCTGTCCGAACGGGTCGCGTCGCTCGAAGATGCGGCCGCGGACGCCGACGCCGAACGGGCCGACATCGACGCGGCGGTGGACGCGGTGGCCGACCGGGTCGACGCCGTCGCGGACGACCTCGACGACCTGTCGTCGACCGTCGAGACGGTCGAGGAGCGTCTCGACGCCGTCGAGGACCTCGAATCCGACATCGAGGACATCGAAGCCGAACTTGACGACCTCCGCTCCTTCCGTGACCGACTGAACAGCGCCTTCGGCACCGAGGAATAAGCAGCCGAAAACGCAATCGGTAAAGCCCGCCCCTCCGTCCCTCCGACAATGACCGAGACGGTTCGGGTCGCCGTCCCGCGGAAGGGACGCCCGCTGGAGGCGGTTCTCGAACGCTTCGCGGCCGTCGCCGGGGCCGACGCCCTCGCGGACGACGTGTCTTCGACGCTCCGCTACGAGAAGGCGATCACCAAGGGAACGGCGACCGCCGAGCGCGACGTGTACGAGCGACTGGCGGCGTACAGCGACCTCTCGGACCCGCATCGCCCGGAGTATACGCTCCTGCGCGACGACCGTGGGGGGAAACCCCGACGGATCGTCTTCGACAGCGTGACCGTCGACGTGGCCGACGTGACCGTCGAACTGATCGGCCGCGAGGAGCCGTTCCGCGCGCTTCGAACCCACGAGTTCGGACTCGGCTTCGACAGCGCCGACCTCGTTCTCGAGGAAGTGGTCACGCTGGGGGAGACGGGCGTCGAATCCATCGCCGACGTGAACGCCCGGATCGACCCGCGGGATACGGACGTGCGGGTCGTGAGTGGCCTCGGTGACACGGTGTATCATACCCTGCTGGCGACGCCGGAGATTCTGCCCCCGGGCACCGACCTCGACCGCTCGTTCGTCGCCGATTACGAGGGGTCGCTCTGTATCTCGCCTCGGTACGAGCGCCTCGTCCGGGCCGTCCTCGGGACGCGCGCCCTCGACGACGTGACGTTCACGTACCCCGATCCGTCGATGGAGGAGGAGGCCGCCATCTCCGAGGCGGGGCTGGGCGTCTATTTGACGATGACGGGGTCGACGGCGCGGGATCACGGCCTCGTCGTCGGCGACGATCTGTTCCCGAGCGAGACGGTGTTGATGGAGAACGTCGCCGAAGCGGGGCCAGGCGCCGAACGTTTGGAGACGGCGCTGACGGGGGCGGGTCTGGAGACGGCGATCGGACCGCTGTAGGGTGCTCTACGCGGCGCCGCGTGCCGCGTCGGGATCGGTGCCGGCTTCGAGGAGTTCAGTATAGCGGTTGCGGACGGTCACCTCGGACACGTCACTGACGGAGCAGACTTCTTTCTGGGTCACTTTCTCGCCTTCGAGGATCGAGGCGGCGTAGAGCGCCGCGGCCGCGAGGCCGACGGGACTCTTGCCGCTGTGGACGCCGCTCTCCATGCCCTCCTCGAGGAGGGAGCGGGCGCGGGTCGTCGTGTCGCCGTCGAGGCCGAGATCCGAGGCGAATCGGGGCAGATATTCGAGGGGGTTGGCGGGTTCGATAGCGAGTTCGAGTTCGCGGACGATGTAGCGGTAGGCCCGAGAGAACTCCTTGCGCTCGACGCGGCTGACGGGTTCGAACTCGTCGAGGCTCCGCGGGACGGAGGCCTGTCGGGCGGCGGCGTACAGCGACGCCGTCGCCATCGCTTCGATGGAGCGCCCGCGCAAGAGGTCGTCCTCCAGCGCCCGGCGGTAGACGACACTCGCCGTCTCGCGGACGGTTTCGGGCAGGCCGAGCGCCGAGGACATCCGATCGATTTCGCCGAGTGCCTGCTTCAGGTTGCGCTCCTGGGCGTTCTTCGAGCGGAAGCGCTCGTCCCAGGTGCGCAGACGCTGGAGCTTTCGACGCTTGCTCCCGTCGATGGTCCGGCCCTTGGCGTCGCGGTCCTGCCAGTCGATGACCGAGGAGAGGCCATCGTCGTGGAGTAGCTTGGTCGTCGGTGCCCCGACGCGGCTCTTCTCGGCACGCTCGCTGGAGTCGAAGGCGCGCCACTCGGGCCCGTGGTCGATCCCGTCTTCCTCGACGACGAGACCGCACGCCTCACACACCGTCTCGCCGTGGGACTCGTCGACGACGAGCGCCGCATCGCATTCCGGACAGACTCGCTCGTCGGCCTCGGTGGTCGTTGCACGCTGTTCCCCGCCGGTCTCTCGGAGGGTTTCGAACTGCTGGCTCATGATTGTTGGAGGCGGCGCGTGGCCGCGGTTCGCTTCACGACCATGCCTACGATTGGTAGTATCTTAATAGTTTCTACTGTGTTTTTACTCCAATCGAAACAGCCTGTGTGTCGGAGTCGCACGGCACGCGCTCGGCGACCCGACTCTTTTTGTTGGTGTCATCCTTACCGGGGAGCGAACCGGGAGAGTCGTCGTGACGAACAATACACCAACGAATGCAGAAACGGACACGCTCGTCGAGGAGGTCGTGGGGACGCTCCGGACCTTCGAACTCACCGAGTACGAGGCGAAATGTTTCGTGGCCCTGACGCGCCTGCGTGAGGGCACGGCAAAAGAGGTGAGCGATGTCGCGGACGTGCCGCGCGCGCGCATCTACGACAGTATGGACGCGCTTCAGGACCGTGGGTTGGTGAGCGTCCAGGAGTCGAAACCCCGGCGATTCCGGGCCGTCTCCCCGCGTGAAGCGGTCGACCTCCTCGAACGGGAGTGTCGGAGCCGACTGGAGCGTCTCGGCACCGCGCTCCCTCGACTGGGATCGCCGAACCGAACCACGGGCGCCGGCGAGGTGTGGACGATGGAAGGCGAGGCCGCCGTCGCCGAACGGCTCGCGACGCTCGTCGCCGACGCCGAATCGGAGGTGTTGCTCGCCATCGCCGTCGACGACCTGCTCAACGACGATCTGGTCGATGCGCTGGCCGACGCGGCCGACCGCGGCGTCGACGTCGTGATCGGATCGCCCGGCGAGTCGATCCGCGACCGCCTACAGGGGGCGGTCCCCGACGCCGACGTGGTCGAGACGTGGACGTGGTGGGAGGCCCACCCCATCGAGGCCGGCGCCGTCACGAGCGTCTGCATGGTCGACGGCAACGCCCTCCTCGTCAGCGCCGACGCCGAAACCGAACTCCCCGGCGTCCGCAAGCACCGTGCGATCTGGACCGACAGCGCCGACGCTCCCGTCGTCGGCCTGATGCGGCCCCTGCTCGCCACCGCGATCAGTGGTCAGGGGAACGAGCCGTCCTCCACCGCGTCCCGATAGGCCGTCACCGCCGATTCGATCTCCCCTCGCACGTCCCCGAACTCCTCCGCGAAGGGTGGGACCGACTCCGAGAGGCCGATCACGTCCGTCAACACGAGCACCTGCCCGTCCGTATCCGGGCCGGCGCCAATCCCGATGACCGGGACATCGAGGTCCG
>Ga0209917_1000392_pt1 | contig 18544 bp, 24 predicted proteins | sample SalPon2_C_H2O_MG_FD_185710 | JGI IMG/M metagenome (GOLD analysis project Ga0209917, IMG submission 185710) | Salt pond water microbial communities from South San Francisco under conditions of wetland restoration - Salt Pond MetaG R2_C_H2O_MG... | ecosystem: Environmental > Aquatic > Non-marine... | reverse complement strand
TTTGGCGACTCGCTCCTCGAACTCCGCGGCCGTCATCTCGATAACCGTGTTCGCCGCGTCGTCGCGATACCGATCGATCGCGAACGCGGGATCCCGCCCGATCTCGACTCGCCACCCCTCGTCGATGTCGATCGCAGTGAATCCGACCTCGACGCCGAACTCGGATTCGAGCGCTTCGGTACACTCTCGAATTCGCGTCCCGTCGGCGAATCTGGGCGGCCGAAACGGCGGAAGGTCGTACCGTTCGCGGAACCGTACCTGCTCGACCCACCCCGACGGATACACTGATGGGTTCGTACGGATCCGGTCGTGGACCTCTGAGGCCCGCTCGAACGACCGGTTTTGATCAGTTTCGGGGTCGGGTGGCGCGTCGCGTCCCATCGGTCGGGCGATCAGGCGCTCCCCAGGACGACGTAGACGGTTCCAGCCTCGATTTCGGTCTCGTACGTGATGAGTTGATATTGGGAATCCGCGAGGAACTCTCCGGAGTCGATGTCGAACTCCCAGCCGTGCCACGGACACGAAAGGATCTCCCCTTCACATTCCCAGTCGCGTTCCCACTCGCCCGCCTCGCCGGTCACCTTCCCTGAGAGCCGCCCCTCACAGATCGGTCCACCGGCGTGGACACAGTAGTTAGCGACCGCGTGGAACTCCCCGTCGACGTTGAAGACACCGATCTCGCGGTCCGAGATCGTCTTGAGGAGCCGTTCGCCAGGGTCGAGGTCCTCGACAGCACAGAGTTGGTGTCGGTTTGCGTTCGCGCTCATTCGATACCGAACACCTCCGCAGCGTTGCCGCCGAAGACCTTCTGGACCTCCTCGGCGCCGAAGTGGTTACGAATCATGTTGAAAAGCTCCTCGGGCGTGTCGAAGTCGTAGTGCGGGAAGTCAGTTGAGAACATGAGATTATCCGTCCCGTCGAACATCTCGATGAGCCACGCGACGTACTTTGACTGTTTCGGCTCGATCATCGGCTGGCTCGTGAAGTAGAAGCTCTCTTTGACGTACTCGCTCGGCTTCTTTCTGAGCGTCGGGAACTCACTGCGGCGCTTTTCGTACTCGTTGTCCATCCGGTACATCGTGAAGGGAATCCACCCGATGCCGGCCTCCTGGAAAACGATATCGATATCAGGGTACCGTTCGGGGATCCCCTGTCCCAGCATGCTCGTCATCTGGAACATCTGTGTGAACGGGTGGCTGACTGTGTGGAGTTCGCCGTAAGATTTCATGCCCCGCTTGATGAACGGGTGGGCACTGGTGAACGAACCGGTCGCGCCGTGCAACACGAACGGCATGTCGTTGTCTTCGAGCGCCTCGTAGATCGGGTCGTACCGGCGATCACCCAGCGGGGGAAAGATCCCCGTCGACCCGACGATGACGCCGACCATGTCCGGGTGATCGGCGAGCCGGTCAATCTCCTCGGCGGCCTTGTCGGGCGCCAGCGGCGAGATGGTGATCATGCCCTTGAACCCCTCCGGCCCGTCGTCGAGGAACTCGTCGATGAGGAAATCGTTGTACGCCTTCGAGAGCGCGTGGGCGTAGCGTTCATCCGAGAAGATCGGCAGGTACAGATTCAGCGTCGGGGTAATGAGCACGTGATCGAGGCCGAACCGTTCCATCGCCTCCTCTTCGGCTTCGGCGGTGCTGACGTCCTCCCACTGGAGTTTGCCGCCGAGCGCGCGGAACAGTTCGTCCTTCGGATAGCTCGGCGTCGCGACGTTCGCCGATTCCTCGTCGCTGCCGCCGAACATGCTCCGGTACGGCTCGTCCAGATACGGTACGAGCTGTTCTGCCCGTTCGGAGATGTGGGCGTCCGCATCGACCACCATATCGAGGTCGGATATCGAACTGAGATTGTCTTGTGTCGCCATACCTCGTACAAGTCGCTGCTGAAATATTAAACCCACCTGTAGTTCCAACTGCCCGCAGTGCTCGGCTGGAGTAGTGTTCACGACCGCGCTGCGACAAAAATACGCCGGGACAGGGATTTGAACTCGTTGCGAGACGGTCGCTCACTCCGTTCGTGCTGCGACTCGCGCAGTTCAAAACCCTTTGAGTCGCTTTGCTCCTCACGTTCGCTCGTCACAAAAGCGCCGGGACAGGGATTTGAACCCTGGATCCCTGAGGGAACACGCTTTCCAGGCGTGCGCCTTACCACTCGGCCATCCCGGCTCATACTGACGTACCGCAGTCGGCCGTTTAAAGGCTTCGCGTTCCACGTCACCACGTTACCGTCTCTCGCCCGCTCGCCGGTCGAACCGTCCGAGGCGACGTTCGACATAGTCGCTCGCGATCGCCGTCGCCCCGAAGACGAGAGTCGTCACGCCGGCGATCGGGAGGGCGCCGAGGAAGGCGCCGCCGGCGAGGAGGTACGCCCCGTGGAGCGTGAGAAACGCGAGCGCACCGATCGCGCCCCAGAGCAGCGCCGAGCGTCCCCGGGTGGTCACGGCCGCGTCGCAACCGCCTCGATTTCGACGGCCAGCCCGAGCGGGAGCGCTCCGGCCTGCACCGCCGAGCGAGCCGGCGGATCCGCATCGAAGTAGCCGGCGTAGACCTCGTTCATCGCCTCGAAATCGTCGATGTCGGCCAGAAAGACCGTCGTTTTGAGGACGTTTTCCAGCCCGGTCCCGGCTTCCTCGAGGACAGCTTCGAGGTTCTCGAGGGCCCGTTCGGTCTGGACTTCGATCGGTTCGGAATCGAGCGGGTCCCCGTCCGGCGTCAGGGCTACCTGCCCGGCTGTGAAGACGAGATCGCCGTCAGTCGTCGCCTGGCTGTACGCCCCCGCGGCGGGCGCGGCCTCGTCAGTGCGGATGCTCTCTTTACCCATACGCCGAGTGGGCGGGGCGGCCTGATAGGCGTTACCCCGAGGCAAAGAACACGACGACTGCGGCGATGTAAACCGCGACGACAGCGGCCATAGTGAAAAACACGCCGGTAAACCCGATCACGGCGAGCACAGCGCCGAAGAAGGCCGGTGCGACCATCTCACCGCTGTTCTGAAAGACGAAGAAGGCGTTGATCACGCCAGCACGCCGCTCGTCGGGCGCGTGGTTCGCGACCGCGTCCTTGAGCAGTGGCGAAAAGAACGAGTCCCCGACCGCGTAGCCGAACAGTATCAGGCCGATCCAGAGAATCGACGGCGAGAACGGCATCGCGGCCGCGCTCGCTCCGATAATCAAGAGCGCGCCGATCACGCCGAACCGGCGCGAAAAGCGCCCGGTGACGATCCCCGACAGGGGCGGAAACAGCACTCGTGCGACCCCACGGGCCGACAGCACCAGCCCCGCCTCCACAAGCGACGCATCGAACGCCCGGACCGCGAACAGCGGGATGAACGTCAGAAAGGCCAGCCGCACGAACCCTCGGACGAACCCGCCGGCGACCAGGATTCCGAGCTGTCGGTCTTTGAGCTCCGTTTTGATCGTGACAGCGTAGCTGCGCATCGTCTCGAAGATCCCGGGGCCCGTCTCGGTCGACTCGACCGTCTCGGGAACGAACAAAAGAACGATCGCCGCCACCGCGAACACCAGCAGATGCAGTCCGAACGCGAACGCCCACCCGAACCCGGCGAGAAAGCCCGCCGCAGGCGGCACGACGAGCGTGGCAGCCCCCGCCGCGCTGGTCCGAAACCCCTGTGCGGCCGATCCCCTGGCTCCTTTGAACGTGTCGCCCAACACGACGACTGAGATCGGTAAAATTCCTGCGAACGCGGTTCCCTGGACGACCCGGAGCGCGAGTACGACGACGAAGGAGTCCGTCAACCCGATCGCGGTGCCGGCGATGCCGAACCCCACGAGCGATGGGACCAGTACGGCTTTGCGTCCGTAGAGATCGGCTGCGACCCCCGTAACCGGGAGAAAGAGGACTCCAGGCACGGCGAAGGCCGTCATTATGAGCCCGATCTGTGCGTCCGAGACGGCGAGCCCCTCGGCGATGCTCGTGAGGATCGGGGCCGGAATCTCGTAGCCGAACATGACGACGAAGACGGACAGCATCATCGCCACCAACGTCGGCGTCGTGAGGACTGACACGTAGGAGACATCCCCCGCATCCTCCGACGGTTGACTCATCGTGCCTACCCTCAGAAGCCTCCGTTAGAAAATTACCGGTCACCGGATCGTGTCGCCCCTCAGGCCGTTTCGATCTCCCAGGGAGCGTCCGATGGGAGCGCTGATGTCTTGTAGATCCCCCGCGTGATCGCGACCTCCTCGTCGTCGGTATCGGTGACCACGACATCGACGACGGACGTCTCCGAGCCGCTTCGGGTTACTTCCCCGATCGCGCGGAGATCGGTGGTCGCCGGCCGCAGATAATCGATCCGGAAGTCGATCGTCGGCGTCGGTCGCCCCTCAAGTGAAATCGCTGCCGCACCGCCGACGCTGTCGGCGAGCGTGAAGGCGACGCCACCCTGGGCGATCAAATCGCCGCGCCTAGAGGAATGTTTCTGTTCGAGCGGGAGCCGCCCCTCGGCGCGCCCCTCCTCGATGTCGGTAATCTCGATGCCGACCAGCTCCCGAAACGGGCTCTGATTGAGATGTTCGATGATACCCATCGATCGTATGCTATCGATCCCGCCACAAAAACGCGCCGGGCCTCGGCGCGCTTCCGGGGGCGGAACCTACCGAAACGATCGGAAACATCACTCTGCTTTCCACCCCACAGACGCCGACAGGAACTAAACGTCCCGGCGATCACGCTTACACATGGCCCACGGAACCGACGGGATGACACTGTACCGGCTACACGGTTGTCCGTACTGCGAGCGGGTCGCCCGGCTGCTCGACCGATACGGGCTCTCGTATCGATCGACGTTCGTCGCCGGCGAGCACAGTCGACGGAACGCCGTCAAACGGGTCGCTGGGACGCGATCCGTCCCGGTGCTCGTCGACGCCGACCGCGGGGTGACGATGGCCGAGAGCGCCAACATCGTCGAATACCTCGAACGTACCTACGGCGATCCCGAAGCCGGGAGCAGTAGCACCGACAGCGACGAACGCGGCACGGCGGAGGGTGCTTGAGATGCCGGACTTCGATGTCGTCGAACTCCCGCCGTCGGATCACCCGACGACTGGTGAGACCGCCCCGGATTTCACCAGGCCGCTCGTCACTGCGGAGGGTTGGACGGACCGTTCGCTCTCGGACGTCGCACGCGGTGGGGGCGCAGCGGTCGTCTTCTATCCGCTGAACTGGGGGGGCAAGGCCCGATACATCTGGAACGAGATCGGGGAGCGCAGCTGGGGAACCGACGGTCGGGACGTCGTCGGCGTCGGAATCGGTCAGCCGTTCGACCACCAGCGCTTCATCACGGCCGAAGGACTGGACTATGGGCTCTTTTCGGACCCCGCAAACGGCGTGGCGGAGGCTTACGACGTGGTCCACGATCTCGACGGCATGGCCGGGATCACGGAGCCCCGTCCGGCGGTGTTTCTGGTCGATCCGGAGCTGACGGTGGAGTACGCCTGGGCCGCGACCGAGTGGCCCCAACAGCCGCCGTACGACGAGATCGGTCGGCTCGTCTAGCTGAGGCTCACGCTGCAACCGAGAGCCCAACGCGGGCGTAGCACTGATGACGTCGGCCTGCGTCCGACACAGCTGTCGAGCAGACGTTTGAATTCGTTGCCGAGCGGTGGCTGCCTATCGCTGTGTTACGTAGAACCCGACCGCGTAGATCCCGAACGCGAACGGTCCGACGGCGAAGATTCCAACCGAAAAGATCCCGACCGAAAAGACGCCTGCGGAAAAGATCCCGACCGAAAAGATGCCTGCCGACAGGACACCGAGACTGAAATCCCCTGCTGCGAGGAACCCGAAGGCCGACTCCCCGGCCGAAAGCACCTCGTATCCCGACACGGTCTCGATGCCGAGCAGCGTCAGTACCAGGGCGATCCCCAACAAACCGAGCGCAACGATTCCCCCAGAATCTTGCCAGTCTATCTCCATGCCACACAATTCATACGGGATGTTGTAAATGTTGCCGGTAAACGGTCGAGTAAACATGACGGCTCATCCTCTATACCGTCCCGGTTCTCCCATCGACCGGTTTTCCCCGTAAATGTCCTGAACGCTTGCTGCCGCAACCAGCGACCCCATCCTGTGTAAGTGTCTCCCTGTCGTGTTATCCTTCAGAGATGTCCCGATATTTCCTTCGAAAATATATCGACATTATTCCAAATACTGCGATATCAGCCACCAATTGAGACCTCCCCGGAATCCTCCGTCAAATAGGTTCCACCGGGACAAAACGAATGAACGACAGATATCTTACCAGCAACTCGGGGAACCTTTATCTGGCCTTTGGATCCAGTATGGACGCATGTCCGACGGCCGAAACTACGAGACCGTCCAACAGCGGCTCGTTCCTGCCATGCAGGACGTTACGACGGTTGGGGATGTCCTTGGTGTTGCCGCTTCCGAGTGGGGAGACGCTGAGTACATGACCTACGCCCCGAGTGGTGAGTCGTTTAGCTTCGAGGGCGTCCACCGCCGTACGAACCGGATCGCCAATGCGCTCACCGAAATCGGTGTCAGGGAGGGCGATCGGGTCGGTCTCTATCTCACCAACAGTCCCGAGTTTGTCTTCTCAATCTTTGCGAGTGCGAAAGCCGGGGCCATCGAGAGTCCGATCAACTGGAAGTACCGTGAGCGAGAGATGCTGCACGCTATCGAGAGCGCCGAAATTAGCACTATCATCGCTGAACCTGTCAGTGACATGGTCGACGTGTTGCTGGCCGCTGCCGACGACGCCGATCCGCTCGAACGGGTCGTTATGACCGGTGAACGTCGATTCGAGGAGGTTCGTGAGCTCTCTACGGTCGATAGCTACCGCCTCTCAGATCTCACAGACACAGCTACCGATGCCACACCGTCCATCGACCGTGGCTATACCGATCCCGTCGGGATTCTCTACACCTCGGGCACGACGGGCCTTCCAAAGCCGACGGTGTTGACGAACAAGTCGCTGTTGCTGGCTGCAAAGAGCATGCTCGGCGTTCCTTTCGACAGCGATGATGTCAACTACAATCCGTATCCGCTGTTCCATGTCAACAACCAATGTTACTCGATGCTCATGTCTGCAATCCATGGCTCGCCATACGTCCTTTCGGATGGATTCAGCGCCAGCCAGTTCTGGGAGGACGTGACCGAAAACGACGTGACATCGTTCAATCTCATCGGGGGTGTCCCAAAGATACTCGACTCGCGGTTTTCCGCCACAGATATCCCACCCAACGACCTCCAGTTCGGGCTCGGACCGATCTCGACTGAACTGTGGGAACACTTCGAAGAGACGTTTGATCTTACCGTTATCCAACTGTATTCACAGACTGAAAGCCCCACGCTGTTCGTGAACTACCCTGACCCCACGCAGGTCACGATCGGGGCGTTCGGGAAACCGATGTTCCCGGATCTTGGCCACGAAGCTTGGGTCGAAGACGAAGACGGCAACACCTGCAGTCCTGGTAAAAAAGGAGAACTAGTCCGGACTGACCCAGGGTCGATGCAGGGGTACTGGAAACAGCCTGAAAAAACCGAAGAGACCCTCCGGAACGGGGCGACGTACTCGGGAGACATCGTTCGTCGCGATGAAGACGGCTACTTCTATTATCTCGATCGGAAGAAGTTCATGGTGCGTCGGAGCGGGGAGAACATCTCCGCACAGGAGGTCGAGAACGTAATTGATGAACATCCAGCCATCTCCGAATCCGCGATCATTCCCGTCCCCGACGACTTCCGTGGCGAGGAGGTCAAAGCTATCGTCCAGCGACTGGACGCGGACGTTGACGAGCGTGACGTCGTACTCCAGGTTGCACGACACCTTGCACCCTACAAGACGCCTAGATACATTGAATTCGTCGATGAGTTCCCTCGAACGCCAACCGAGCGTATCCAGCGTGTGCAACTCGCCGAAAAGGCGGCTGAACGTGACTCTCACGGCTGGGATAGAGAGGTACACTTCCCCGACTGGCGCGAGCAGTTGTAATCGAACCCATCGCAGCGGTCGCTCCGTTCGTGGCTGATCGTCGGTCGAAACTGTTTCGTCGAGTCATGATGGCCATGAAACGGAAACGTGCTTTCGGCCGTTTCCACACCCCCACACGCGAGTGGCCGGAAGGGAGGAACGAACCGACCTCAAAACGCGACCGCCGCCCGTCCACAATCTTTGGCACTCTCAGCTATACTCACACGCGAAGTACAGACCCTCAGAACACGGCTAGAACACTCACCTTTCGAGGCATCTGAATTATAACTTGTACAAGACGATCTTGAACTACTAGATCCCCGAACCGCGAAACAAATCCACCTCGATGAACGCCGCCACGAACTCGCTGAAGCAACACTACAGGCACACAAATACCGTCTGAAGCCTTCGTTCAACGGTGCGCAGAAAACAACATCGAAAACCTCGACGACTTCTCAGGGCGTGATATCCATTGCTATCGCATCAGACGCCGTGATAAGGATGAGTAAACCACTTCACCGCGACATCTAATGGCCGTATTTGCCAGGGCAAAGCTCGTTCTAGATTGTCTCTTCGAGTACGGAAGCACTACGGCCGTCCTGCGATTCCCGTTCTCACTCGTCTTCGGTACGCACGCGACCGTCGCCAAGCAGTTCGACGGTCCCAACGGCGTGGCCACCTACAGTTTCATACGCCGAGTTGGTTTGTGTAGACCTAATCACCCATCTACCATCACCATAGCTTATAAACAAACGCAGTAAAATAACTCAATAATGGCGATACCAGGCCGACTCTGGCCGGATGATAGCTTCGGAGGCGATACCGAGGGGTCACCTGATGAGTCTTTTGCAGTGTCTCAAATCGAAACCGCGACTGACGTGTTCGGGATTTTGTCTAATGCGACACGACTGGAAATTCTGGCCTCGCTCTACGACCGCTCAGAGCCGATTCCCTACACAGAGCTCCGAGAATCGATATCGATTACCGACAAGGGACAATTCAATTACCACCTCCGACAGCTGGATCAGTTCGTTCAGGGTCAAGATGGAAGATATACGCTAACCGAACGTGGCGAAAAACTGGTAGAGGAGATACTTTCTGAGGATCAAATCCTCCGATACGAGTAAGGCACTGATTAAGGAGAAATCGATTTCTCCGAGCATTTAGGCGATTCCGTCTTCTTACCTGGGTTGTAATCGTGTTAGCTTCGAATACTGATCCATGGAAATTATGCTGGAGTGACACATATGGGTTCTGACACGCAACACCAACAAAGGACATCAGCAGTGCCGCCTATGCGATTTTCCGTTGATGGGCTGCGAGATGGCTTCGTTGAGTGTCTGCCAGTCGCGCTGGGTGTCGCCGGATACGGCGTTGTTTTCGGCGTCCTGGCTCGTCAAGCCGGGCTCACCACCGTTGAAGCGGCACTCATGAGTGCGACCGTTCTCGCGGGAGCAGCACAGCTAATCGCAATCAAACTATGGGAGACGCCCATCCCAGTGGTTGCGGTACTCGGCACGGCGTTCATAGTCAATCTCCGATACGTACTGATGGGTGCTGCGTTACGCCCTTGGTTCAGCCAACTTTCCCCATTGAAAGCGTATGGAAGCGTCTTCTTCACCGCCGACGAGAATTGGGCGCTCACTATGGGAAAGCTCAAATCCGGAAGCCAACAGGGAGCGTACCTTCTCGGGAGTGGTCTCGCTATCTGGTCGTTTTGGGTCGTCGCGACAGTTATCGGGGCAATCGCTGGAAGTGCTATCGGTGAACCAGCGAACTACGGGCTTGATTTCATCCTTACAGCCGTCTTTATTGCGATCGCCGTTGGACTCTGGGACGGCAAATCAAGTCTGCTACCATGGATGGCCGCCTTCGCCATGGCCGTTGTTAGTGCGCAGTATCTACCGGGGCGTTGGTATATCCTCCTCGGAGGTATTGCCGGGAGTTTCGTGGAGGTGATCCGTTTTGGTGGGTGAGTTCTCCCTTGACCCGTTTGTCGTGGCTGTTATCGTCGGAATGGGCATCGTAACGTATGCGACAAAGGCCGGAGGGTTGTGGCTCCTCAGTCGTATCGACGTTTCAAACCGGATCGAATCTGGTCTTGAGATGTTGCCCGGCGCGATTATTATTGCTATTCTTGGCCCAGAATTGACCAGTGGCGGTCCCGCGGAATGGGGTGCCGCCACCATTGTCCTTGTAGCAATGTGGCGAACCGAGAACGTGCTGTTTGCGCTTCTCAGCGGCGTCGCAGCTGTCCTCCTGTTCCGAAATATTGTTTAAATATTGTCAGCGATTGATCAGATTAGACGACTTCATCCTGTTTCAATCGGGGGTAACGGCTTGCTTCAGGTGAAGTCAGTGATGGGGGAGCCATCGAAACCTCTGTTGGTGGTTAGCTGTGAATCGACCTACTGATCGCCTCTTTGTTTTCAAAACGTTTCTGCCGAACCGACCGGTTACATCGCTACCGGACGACGATGTACCAGTACTCCGGGTTGTTTGGCTGAGTAACCGCCTGCTCGAGATTCGACGCGAGACTTTCCACCGAGATCGCGGGCGGAATCACTCGTCGTGATCCGGGATCGGGTTTGATCGATTGTTGGCGACAGACGCACCGAACAGGCCACACGACAGCACGTTTATATCGATCGACCACCGACCACCGCCGCGGGAGTCACGATTCGGTTTTGGATGATCCGTCGGTCGCGTCAGGTATCGTCCCGAGCTCGTGCCGTCTTTCCCGTCCGGCTTCCAGTTCCAACCGAAATCGACCTGCTCCGCCGAGTGATTCCTGTGGTCGGAATACTATAATATTCTTGTTATATTCTTCGACCCACTACCAGAGCCCCCGATCACGCGCGGCAAGAGCGTCCGGAAGGCCTCTCCAATTTGGGGTCGGCTCGGACATTCGCTGTCAGACCTCTGGAATCAGCGCCTGAGTAAACCCGTTCGAATCGATTCAGTCACACGAGGCCGGTACGGAATCGAACATCCTCCAGAAACAGCATTACCGGCGAACACGCGCTCTAGCGGTCTGTTTCGGGAAGTAACACTCATCTTAGCCACCGCAACGTGGCCTGTTCCGAGTGTTGTTGCGGTCGTTTTCCCCTGGACAGGCTACATTCGGTGTCGAAGCGCGGGTAACCCACCCCGTATCATTTCCACTGGAACGGCAAAAATCGGCGTTAGACCGCCGAAAATCGGGCTGTTTCGGTATCCGCCGGTAGTCATCTCAGATTCGATATACTGCCGAGGATGAGAGTGGCTGAAACCCGCCAACACCACTCCGTTGGTGGGGTGTTTTTATCGATTTCCGTTTTCGAGATGCCGGCTTTTTGAGCGGCTTATCTCGATATCGATCTCATCTGAGCTTCGAAAATGGGGTGTACAGCCGCCTTTGACGGCATTGATCGGTCCTGCTGAATTCGCTCGGGAGACTACTTCAACTCGAATCGAATCCTCCGCCGCGACCGTCTCAAATACGAGGACACACTGCGGTCCTCGGGATGAGTGTTATACCCCTAACACACCGTATAGAGGCGCTCTTCTACTGAATTTGTATCTGCAGATCGGTGTTAGATCCCGAACTGTCGTGGCTCCATGAAACGGACAGCCCAACACTGCTCTCACCCGATGCGAGGGAGCATCTCGAACCCTCCGAGTGAAGTTCGTCCCACAACCGGCGGCCGTCGACGGCAAGTAACAACGAGTCCGCCGGAAGCGTGGCGCTGTCGAACTGACTCATTTGTATTATTTATAACATTTTGGTGGCGTCTGATAGAACTGCTCATAATCGCTCAGGGAGATCGCGTATTAGCCGTTGAATATCTATCCGTTTCGACTATTGCAGAACGCCGGACGTGACGGGTACGCCCAGTGATCGGTTGAACTCGCACGAGACAAACCGGAATCGCAGGAATGCGAAGGCACTGTCGACTCCCGTTTGACCAGCAAGCGGATGGGCCCTGCCGGTCCCGGGCGTCTCAGATTTCGGTATCACCGGGTCGCAATTTGGTGATTTCATAGGTCCGGCAGGTACTCACTCCGTTGCTCAGAGCGCTCTCGACCGCTCCGGCGGTCGTAATGCTTGTCGAGGATGTCCTCGCTCGCGTTCAGTCGATCTTTGACCACCCTTCGCGGGACATCTTCCCGCCGATAGTAGGTGACACGACCCGACCGAAGATCGTGTGGAGATCGGGACGAGGGACACTTGCTGGCGTGCTGCAGGTCGGTCGATTCACAGTCCGCAATCGATCGATCGTGCGGACACCCCTCGTTCCGCCAGCAGGGGCGTGTCACCCGGTAGAGCGTATCCCGAACCGTCGTCTTCGCCGGGCGACCGTGCGATGTCGTGATGAGTGGCTCACGGCCGTGCTCGTCGGTCACGTTATCGCGGGGCCCGTCGATGTAGTCACGGAGAACCTCGGCGACGTACTCGCCGATACGGTTCCAGCGATTGCCCTTCTCCTTGTTCTTCAGCGGTGTCTCGGTTTCGGGTCGATGGACGAAGTGAACCGCCGGGCCCTCGATCGCCGAGTGGTCGGCGTCGAGATCGAGATCACGGAGATCGAGACCTTGGAGCCCCCCGATCCGACAGCCGGTTCGCCAGAGCAGTAGGACCACGACGTGGTCCCGGGACGCGTATTGATATCGCCCGAGGTAATCGAGAATTTCCATCGTCCGATCTGGCGAGAGCGTGGTATCACTAACGTCGGCACCGCTACTGAGAACCGGCAGTTGGACTTTGTCGTGGAGGTCCTTTGGAACCGCCTCGATCTCACCACAGAACCGGAGGAACGAACGGGCCGTCGCCAGTTGCCCCCGAAGCGTAACGGGCTTGACTGGATCACGGCCGTCGCCGTTCCCCTCACGTCGCCAGATTCGGTAGCCGTAGAGATCCCGCCCGGAAAGCTCGTTGAGATCCTTGATGCCCTCTTCGAGGCACCAGTCGGTGAACGCGGCGAGCCGGTACTTCTGGCCCTGTAGCGTGGCCTCGGTGAGGTCACCGCGCTTCGCTTCGAGGTACATATCAACCGCCTCCTGCGGGTGAATCGACTCTAGATCGTCACTCATCCTTTTTCCCTCGCGAGCAGCCGCTTTTGCGGAAGTGCTGCCAGTAGCCTCGAAGCGTCGAGAAAGCGCTGCCACAGCTGAAGCAAACGATGCCGTGGCCGGGACTGTCGTCTGCGCTCATCGCTGTCCTCCATCAGTGGCGACGGCAGTTTTTCTCGCGACGGGCGCGCACTCGATACAGAGGAGATCGCCGTCGAAGCGCTTGCAGGGGCGGAGCAAGCCGCACTTGGTACAGCGATGGACGGGCTGTCCGGGGGGCATTACAAACCCACCTCCGTGCGACGTTCGATGGTGATATCGTGGAACTCGCTACCCTGAATCAGTTGGACGCCAAGGTTCTCGACGGGAGCGAGTTCGGCGTGCCACGCCGAGTACAAGGATATCTCTCCGAACTGGAACCGGAGTCGGTACTGAGTGTTTGTCGACGATGCGTCTCGGTCGGAATTCTGATTACGCTGGGTTTGTTCTAGCGACATTGCTTGGCAGGGTCTGCGTGCATTCGTGGGCGCTGCTGGGCGCGACCAAGATCCGAGTGCGCCGGACTTGTCCAGAGGCGGGCGCACTCGGGGGTGGTCGCTTTCGTGGCCGAGTGACGGGCTCGGCGTGCGGTTGTTCCGATGTCGTGTTCTTCAAAAGGTCTTGCAGGGACGTGTCCGTTTGTCCAAGTAGACCGGGTGTTGAGATTGAATTGACCGAGAGACGGCGCTATGCAGTCGATTTCGAGTCCTCTCGGCCTGAGAAAGCGGACAGTACTTCGACAGGGTGGTACCGGTATCCGTCGAACTGGGATTTTATTATCGCGTCGTGTGTTGTCTCGCATGGCTTCTCCTCGGAAGCCGCACGCGGACGCCCTGAGTCACCAATTCAGGTCCGCGTGCTTTCCTCCTTGGACCACCGTACCTAGGGCGGTCCGCGTGCTGCTTCCTGTCACCGCTCTCGTAACGATGGGTAATAAATTATGCTGAAATCGCAATATGCGTATATCAATATTTCTTCTGCTACACCGTGCATACTTTGTTCTATCCCCCTGTCCCAAGCGTTAGAACCGTGAAAGACGTAGAGAAAGCTGTGCTCCGGCTCCTTGATGAAACTGAGTTAGAGCTTACCCCGAGTAATATCGGAAGGAACACCGGATACAGCGGTGGCTACGTCCGACAAGAGTGCAATCGAATGGCCAAGCAGGGACTTTTGAAGAAAGACGACGCCGGTACAAATCCGTTTTATTCTATCTCCGACCGCGGACAGGCGTATCTGGATGGTGAGCTTGATCCGGATGATCTTGACACTGATGAGTAGCTGCATTCAATCCCGCTGAAATAAATCGAATGAGACATTTATGATGGAACGTACAAGATACTGGGCGTGATTCTTGCGTAACCAACGGATCTTACTTTTATAATTGATCGGGATATGTCTGGCTCGGCCTGTTGTCTAATTTGGACTTATTTTTATGTAAGTATGTACTCACATTGTGAGCAATGGATAAGGAAATATTTAGGTCTAATCTCGACAAAGCAGATCAGACCTTATCAGAAATATTCGATGGCCACCATTTGGTAGGATTTCGGGATGATCTCGAAGAGATTTGGGTGAACAACCGCGAGGGAGATCCATTTAACGGCGATTCTAAACAAATAGCAGCAGACGTGAACCGAGCAGCCAAAATGCTCCGCGAAGATCTGCTCACAATTGAAAATGGAATAAGTAAATTTCAGTTATTGGATGGTATCACCGGTGGGATTACAGCTGTTATAATATATAAAATATTTTCATGGGCTGGGTTAGGGTGGATACCTTCGCTACTAATCTCAGCTACCATTTTTGTGATAATAACCCTACTCAATCACGGCATCTTGTACACCAAGGTGGTAATTGACCGGCTTTGCTATCTTGATGCTTCTCAAAGAGAACAGGACTCCCTATTGATATGGAAGCGCGTATGGAATATGAAGGTACTACGGAGCAACACCTCTATTGCTGGGATCTTGGTGGTAGCACTCTGTCGGCGAGTCTGGAGAACTGGCTATGAATACGGTCTAGAGGTAGTAGATACGTATGATAAGAACCAATAGGTAATACGATCCCCTGTTTAGTACCCCGAATTAACAGACAACTGGTTTAATAGAGTCGGCCCGAATAAGTTGTCGTCCTGCACCGCATACAGCCTCTGTACTCAAAGTGACTTCCATATCAACTCTATAGGGTTATTTAATAATTCTTAGTCGTCCGTCTTCCATTCGTAGTCATTATCCATCTGCTCAACTTGTATCCCGGCAGCTGCCGCCCGGTCAAGCGCTTCTCTCGCGACACCCTCGGATAGATTCGCCTGTTCGGCGACGATCGTGACCGGCAGACTCCCGTTCCGCCGACCGCCCACTGTCTGGATCGCCGTTTCGAGGCGCTTCTGCTCGGCACTGGTCAGTTCGAAGCTGTCTTCTGTCGCAGCCATATCTGTCGCGATGGCCGGATTGCTAAAGGGTCTTGCAGGGTGTTGTCCGCTTGTCCAAGTTCCTCGATCTCGGCGACGTGAACAGTTAACGATAGCTCAGTTACGAGTACGACGTTTCAGTGTTCGTGTCCGAGCACTCGGATGCTTACCCACCCGTAGACGGATCTATAGTTTCAAACAGCGTTAGTCAATCCGAGGTACAACATTCCCACGACACCAGCAGTGACAACAATCTCGACCCAATTCTCGCGAAGGTGATGTTTTACAGACGATAGTCGGGGCCAATCAGAGTTTCTCCTTTTCCCGTCAGAGCGAAGGCTTCGTTCGGTACCGATCAGAATGCCAGCAATTGCTGCACCACCATACGAGATCGCGAGTAATTTCCAAAGCAGTGTGAGCAATGCAACTCCTCCGACGATGAGTAGGAATCCAAGCCCAAGCAAAGTCCCCAACGAAGTGACACCAAAAAACGGGATTCCATGGGTGAACGCACGTAGAAATGACGAACCAAGCCATACTGCCCCAGCGATCCCACCGCCAATGATCAATAGTAGTGAGATACTGGGTTGCATATTTGTCACAACAACTGCGACAAGCGCGGTCAGAAAATATGCTGAACCTGCGGCAAGTGCGTTTGTGGTTGTGTTTTTAATACTCCGCGTGGATATTTGAGCGGTCGTATAAGCACCAGCACATGCGACAACGGCCAACGGAATGTACCTAAATATCGATGGACTCTCGACTAATTTGACTGGTTGCTCTGATCTAAATCCTGTGCCACCCAAATGCACGTCAGAGAGTGGGATACCGTGGGCACCGAGATATATCCAAAGTGTGGATTTCCAGCGCGGCTCTCCGGCGAATGGCGTTTCTGGAATTAAAATTATCGAAATCGCCCACCCAGCAGCAAACGCGATAACTCCAGAAAACAGAGCATACTTCAGTCTTTTTTGTTGGTATCTACGCATGTTGGATCGTTCGATTCACTGGATGTAAAAAGCCCATCACCTATCAATATCTGAACATTTGCCTGCTACGCCGCTTCGGTAATATCCTCTCGGGCTGTTAAATAGTGTAGTTCTAATCGGTATCCGCCGTGTCCTCTGCGAAGTGCCCGTAGCCTACCGCTTTATTGAGAGCTTCAACAAAACCATACGGACCCATGCCGGCACTCTCGAAGCCACCAGCAAGTGCCTATTTTCCGACTGGACTCTCACTCACGGTTCAAGTGCTTCGTAGGCCCGATTCGGCCCACGGCCAGAGACATCGGCCAGATTGTACCTGACGAGCTTTTTCAGGTACCGCCGAACGGTCCGATCTACACGAGGGTCATCGACTCGGTCGGTGTAGGCGTGGTAGATCTCCTCGGGCGAGCCCTCGCCAAGCTCGGTCAAGACCTCGTACACCTCGCGCTGATCGGCGTTCAGTTTATCGAGGCTCTTCTGTCGCAGCCGTTTCCGTGCATCAGGCACGGCGAACTCGAGATCGCGTTCGGAAATCGTTTCGCTCCCCTCTCGCTCGGCGTTCCGGGCGGCCGACTGTAGAATGTTGATCGCATCACGGGCGTTCCCGTCAGCTTGCCGAGCGATGAATGCCAACTGATCGTCATCGATCACGCCGGGATCCAATCCCCACGTGACTCGATCGTCGAGAATTTGAATCAACTCGTCATCGGTGTAGCGATCGAAGGGGATCGTCACGCTGGCGCGGATACGCGACTGCAGGCGCTCGTCGAGGGCGTGATACACGTCGCGTTCTTGGTTGGCGATCATCACCATCGTCACTTCGGGGATCGCATACAATTCCTTCAGGAGGCTTTTGTCTTCGAGTTGGTCGACCTCGTCGAGGATGATGATATAGGGCGTCTCGATTTCTTCGAGCCGGGCGAGCATCTCGTCATAGGGCGTCGAGCGGTGAATGTCGTGGGTACTCTGGACGCCTTCGAGGATTTTCAGGAGCGCACGGAACTGCTTGGAGTGCTGCCAGCAGTCGACGTAGTGGGTCTCGACATCGAGCAGTTGTTCGTTGAGCTTCGTCAGTGAATAGCGGGCGATACAGGTTTTGCCCGCGCCGGAGGGCCCAACCAGCAGCGTATCCTGTGGTGTATCGTCCTTGACGACGGGCTCTAAAGCCGTTGTGAGCCGATTCATTTCGTCGTGCCGGTGAAGGACCTCGCTGGGGAGAAAGTCGTCCTGTAGCACCCGCGCGTCCTGAATCATCAGCCGGCATTTCTGGGAGCAATCACTTAAGCGGACCTGGGGCGTGTCCGCTTGTCCAAGTAGGGAGACGGTCGCATGCTCGGGCGAGCGCCGGCGTTGACGAGTGGGTGTGAACGTGGCCGCGCTCGCTGTCGTGTGCTCCCGCGTAGTGCTACGGGCGTCTGGCCGGGCACTCGGCCGTGCTCGCGTGCGCTCTCCAGAGCCCGTGCGGCTATCCGGGTAGGTACGTGCGTAGACTCGCGGCTGAGAAGAGACTGCGTTGCTGGCGGTATCAGAAGCGATTCGAGTGCTGTCGGGCCCAACTGGTCGATTGAGGTTTGTCAGTCGATGCAGTTCGAGTCCGCGGGCCGGCGTTAGAAGCCGCGCCTTGGGTGACGGCTTCGTGAGACGTACAACTGTAGCAAGCGTGGACGTCGTTGTTGTTGTCGCCAAAGACGCGAGCGAAGTGTTCGGTAACGGGCTCGCCACAGTTCTGACAAGCGTGTTCGTCGGGCATGGTCAATCGCTCCGTTGGGTGGGGTTGGCTGACGTTGGTTCTGGCTCAGTGCCGTCGGGGTGAGTACCGTCGAGCAGCCAGTCGGCAGTCGGTGACTCGGGGTCGGCCTCGTCGAGATCGTCCCATGGGTTGGCGCGTTCGTCGGGGCGTGGTAACTCGACGGTGAGGAGCCGGTCCTCGACGTTGAGTTCGGGGAAGATGGAGTAGCCGTTGTCGACGACCTCGGCTGTGATGCCGCGGGCGTTCGTGATCTGTGCGGGGACGGTGAGCCGATAGCAGCGGTAGTCGTCTCGCTGTTTGACCTGGAGTTGCCGTGGTGAGGCCGAGTCAGGGTATTCGTCGGTCTCGGGT
>Ga0209917_1000387_pt1 | contig 18697 bp, 8 predicted proteins | sample SalPon2_C_H2O_MG_FD_185710 | JGI IMG/M metagenome (GOLD analysis project Ga0209917, IMG submission 185710) | Salt pond water microbial communities from South San Francisco under conditions of wetland restoration - Salt Pond MetaG R2_C_H2O_MG... | ecosystem: Environmental > Aquatic > Non-marine... | reverse complement strand
TAGCTATCTTCACAGAACCACCAGATCAATTACGTCGTGCATTGGTGCTTCTGGGAAAAAGTGGCGGATTTGGGAGCTTCAGAGTAACTGCTGATAGTGAAATCATTACAAAAATCCCAGCAGATGACTACAAACACACCGATAAAGCACCGATTGATTCCGGTTGGATACCTGTATACGTGGGAAAACTTGAGGGAACTATTGACTTTGATGAAATTGATGTAGATCCAGATGCGCCTAACTTCCAAAAAATTCGCGTTTGGAAGGGGTTTCCATTTAATCACGGTGAGCGATGGAGCGTTAGTACTGACGGCAAGCTCATTTGGACGTGGAGGGACTACCGGTTTAAATCGGCATTTACTCACGACGATCTTATAGACAAGTACCAGTCGTACCGGGGAACTGCAGGCCGTTTGTATGTCACTGAGTACGGCCATGTTTGGGTGAATGTTCCTAAAAAGGACATCAATGATAAAAAGCGTACTACCGTCGGTGAGGCAATCGCAGACTGGAAACAGCAGGCCGAGGTAAATGATGATAAAGCTACGCTGAGGCTGGTAAACCGCCGATTGGTCGCAACCAGTCAGAGCGATGATCCATCAACTGGTCATTTCCCCATACACATCGGGAATATCCAATACTTCGACGATGGCATCATTCCCAAACCCGTCGTTGATGAGCCAAGCTATTATCAAGCGGTTTGTGAATATGAACAGGTATGGGAATAACTGGTAGACATTGAGCCAGGAATCGTATGCGTATTCGTATGTTCTAGGCGGTCGGGCACCGTTAGCTGCTGAGTAATATCCCAGCCCAATTAGCTGATACGAGATCTTATTGAGTTAGCATCATTATCGATTCCAGTCAGTATAGTTATCAAATACAAATAATAAATTTCTTGAGGAACCTGACGATACTCTTCCAGAGATTCTCAATAACAGCAATTTCTCATCTCTGGAAGGAATTGAGCAAAATCTCACGTTTGGACAGCCGATGTTCACTGAGCAGCAGATGATATTCGTTGCTGATCAGGTCGACCAGTTAGCTGGTGATCTCGATATCCTAGCAGCGACGGCTAATCTTACGAAATCGCTGCGTGATCAGTTCCGTGACAAGCGGGGTGGCCTGAGCGGGACCGCGCTTGAATTAGTCGCTGCTTCAGGTCTGTATTGTGCAGCCACAGTCACAGAGATTTCGTTAGACCCGACAGACTTCGTTCCTGCTGGCGCTATGGTAGTCACGCGAAAGGCTTTGCTTCGCCAGCAGTCGAAAGATATTGCCAATACTGTCGGGCTAGATCCGTCAGCATTCATGGCAGCGAACAGTATAGGGAATGATACTGTAACGCTCTCAACCTCCCTGACGTAGTCGATGAACGTGCACGTGAAATCATCAAAATTACTGAAGAGTCCGGGCTGTCTAGCGGCAAAAGTCCATCTGGATGGGCTGCTGCTGCTGCCGTGTACGACGCGTGTCTCGACGTCAGCAAGAAGCGAACTCAACAGGAAATCAGTTCTGTAGCAAATGTCCTTAAATTAATAATGCCTTGTTGAACGCAAGACAGCGTCGGGGTAGAGTCGATTTTACACAGTCTTACAGCCCCAGAGGTGATTCTTGACCTCAGAAGATGTAGTAGCTGTCACTCACGGCGGTTGCTGAAGGGTCACAACCATGGTATCTTGCTCCGTTGGGCCAGTGACGACGATACCTCTGCCAGATACGTCCGGAGAAGGGGGGGCAGGCGGCGGAGTTCACGCATCTAGCACTCGTTTTCCCACCGGCAAAACGAACTGTATTACGGTGCTTCGTGAGGATCAAACACAGCGAGAACACCGGGCATTTCGTTGAGGTAATCTTCTGTCTCACGAAGATTCTTTCTAGTTTGACACGGAACAGACTCAACGCGGTCTGTGCCCATTCGGCGTACCCGTCCGCGCCGTTCGGCGCGGCGGGTACGCCCGGGTCATTAACGTGCTGTTTGGAAAGGTCTCGACACATCCAGGCAAGACGTCTGAGCGATGCTATATCGCCAGACGGCGTCCAATTCCTGGTTAGCGTGACGAAATCTCCCCGTGAGCGCGTTTGCAATTGCTGTCAATTAACGGTAAAACAAGGCAACAGAAGTGTCTCAAAATACTTCTAATGGAAAGAACATGGGAATGTCTAACGTGCTTTTTATAGATCTACTTATAGGTATTTCCATAGGGAGATGTTGCTATCCTGTTACACTCAAACCATCCTCAACCAAAGACACTCCCAAACCTAGAGAGTCGAAAGCGGTAGGTCGGACTCAATACCCTATCGCTGGCAACCACCGTGTTGTCGGTAAGAACGTTGATGCTCGGCATGTTGTCTACGAGAATGACATCATACTCCATTACAAGCTCATCGAGAACAATCTTTAGCCGTCCGAACGCGGGATTCGCCATTGAGTTTGCCGCCAGTGCGGTCGACCATACGCTCGTTCACAGGGAGTAGATCAAACACTTCACCAGTGATGACGTCGTTGATGCTGTCTGTGTGGTTGGGATCGAGCAGCAGTTCGTGGAACGCCACTTCCCGGTCAAGGCCGCTGTACGATTTATTATGGCCGAGGGCCGACGTGAGTGCCCCTCAGGGGCAGGTCGGCGACGTGGATTGCGAGCGTCAGTTTGCCAACCACCAACCAATGCAAGTTCGTCTATACTGCCGTTCGACTGCTAGGAGAGAAGTAAAACCGAACGGAGAATTAGCGACTAGGCAAGTCATACAGTATCATCCCCAAAGAGATCATCAAACTCGGGTGGGTCGTCAGTTGAGCTATTTGTCGGTTCCTCATGATCGAACGACTCCGGACCCTCTGTTTGGCCGAGATACACCGTTTCCTCGTCAGTTTGAGTTGTCATGTGGCCGTGCTCATTAATATGAATTACCCCGCCACTTTTGAGTCGATAGACGATGTCGGCGGCAGCCGTGACTTCCTCGTTGGTAATAAACGATCGTCTCGATCCGGTGCGTTCGAACGGGCGCCCCTCTGCATCCACACTGATCTTGTACCCGTGAGTGGGCCCCTCGTACGAATCGCCTGGTTCAAGATCGGTCACATCAGGGACCGGTGGTTTGGTATACGTCTGTACGTCGGGTCGCTCACCGTCGACCAGCTCGCCCTCTAACACTGAGTCCTCAACCCCCCAGTGGAGATGCTCAACGTCCGCGTTCCCGAGCTGTTCATCCCAGTCGTATTCGCGGAAGATTTTCTCATCAACCGTGTCTCGTGCGTACAGGACGTACAGTTCCGACTGCCGATCCGGATTGTCTCCTGTTCGGAGAATCCGTCCAAGCGTTTGGATACGTTGACGAACGCTACCGCTTGAGACCCGAATGATGCCGGTGTCGGCATCAGGGACGTCAACGCCCTCGATCAGGGCCTTGACACTGAGCATCACATTTGCGTGGTCATCGGCACGGAACCACTCCATCGCGAGCTCATTCCACACCTCGCGGCGATGGCCGGAATGATACATCACCGGCCAGTAGTCGGACTGTGCGAACAGATCTTCAATTTCCTTATCGACCTTTTTGAGCTCTGGGAACTCATCGTACAGCTGTGATCGATAGCCACTGGCGCTTTCTTGCGACACTTCACGTTCTCGTGTTTGCCCGAGCCGTTCGTACGGAGCGATCAGCTGTTTGAGCTGCTCGATACGCTCTTGGAACACGATCGCTTTCTCGTCGGGATCAATCCCCTCTAAAAGGCGCAGCGTGATCGCCTGTCGGGCGACGGCATTTTGCACAAGGTTCCGGCGCTGTTGGGTAAGCGTGAAGAACTGACCCACTGCTGGGTGTGGTGACTCATCCGAGTTGAGAATGGTGTGTAATTTCTGATGGAGGTTACCGTTCAGCTGGTATAGCCGGTTAGCGTATCGCGTGCGAATCTCTGTAAGTGCGTCCGTAATCTCACGGCTGAGGCTGTCGTACTTTTGACGCTCAGTGGGTGCGAGATCAAACCCGACATAGTTAATTTTGAAGCTTGGAATAAGCTTGCGTTCAATTGCTTCACTGTACGTGAGGGTGTAGAACGGCTCGCCTAAGCGGTCGAAGAGGTTTGCCTCATCGTCGCTGGGGTCACGTTCACTATTCGGCTTTTCCGTTGGCGTTGCCGAAAGCCCCAGCGTCGCAGTGTGATGATACTCTAAGACATTCGAGTGGACATCACCGGTGTAGTTGTGACACTCGTCTGCAACAAGAAGATGCGATGGCGTTCCAGCCGCCTCAAGACAGGAGGCGAGATAGTCGTTTTTCACAGCAGTATTGACGATTGTCACAAGTACCGTGATATCGTCATCAGCGAACGCATCGCGGTGGCCATCGCCTGCCCAGCCGAGATCCTCGATTGGGACGTTGAGCTTCTGGGTTAATTCGGTGAGCCACTGATACATCAACACCTTGGTCGGGACGACGACTGTCACAATGCCGTCGTCAGCCTCATCGAGCCACCGACGAATGACTTCCAGCGCCATCACCGTCTTGCCGGCGCCAGTCACCACCTCTGCAATTCCTTCTTGAGAAGCAGTGTGATCTGTCCCTGTAAACCAGGTGGTAGCTGCCTCCACTTGCCAGTCATACAGCGCGAAGTCACTTGAAAACTCGTAGGAACGGTCCCCTACAAACTGAGTCAGGTCTGCTCGAGTAAGCCCGCTACCGCTTTTAACGAGTTCTTGACGGGCTGCTTTCGGATTTCCGGCGTCATGAATCCGCTGGAGGTCATCAGCTGAAAGTCCGCGAAGCCGGCTCTCAACAATATCGTATCGGCTGTTAATTTTCGTCCGTAGGTCTCTACGTTCGGTTTCAACATCTCGGAACTCTTCTTTCCGCCGGAGATTTGGCTCAACGTTGTCGCCGTCACGCGCAGTCGGTTTGAGATAGTGGCGGTGAAACTGGCGGTACCACCGTTTTCGTTTCGACCAGCCACCCGATTCGCGGTACATATAGTACTTCATCAACGCCTGTTTGGCGCGTTTCGGGGGGTGCTCGCCGAGAGCGCCTTCTCGTTTGAGATAATTCTCGTATTTTCTGAAGAGGTCTGGCTGCCGCAGCCGGGTGAGCGCTTGCTCCGGGTCGACGTCCGTAGGAATTTGATATTTGCCGTCGACTTCTTCGAGATATCCCAGATGACACAGGAGTTCAGGGTAGCCACGAAGCCCCTGTTGACTAAACTGGTAGCCGTACTCTGTCTCTAGCATTGTTTTAATTCTGCGTGAGCTTGCTGGCTGCTCACACTCATAGGTAATCGCATGGAAGATCCGTTCGAGCGCTTCAAACCCCTCAGGATATTCTGCTCGAAGTACCCAGCTGCGTTTCAGCGCGTTGTACACGCAATTGGCAAACGACAGCTCACCATCCAACCATCGCTGGCTGTCGATCCCGACAGCAAGTCGTTCGGCATCATCAGGACCGACTTCGTCAGTTTCGCGTATGAACCCCGAGCGCGCCAGGTCACTGATAATGTGACGCGTCCACGAATCGCTGAGCGTATCGTCATGGTCTCGTTCAATCGCGGCTTGACATGGCTGGATAAACTCCGCTCGGGTTGGGGGCATTGGCTGCTTAGCAAGAGTAGTGAGAATTGACTCGTAACGGCCCTGCTCGTTTGGCAACCCTGGAATCGGCGGTGGGAACCGTCGGACCAACAGTTCATCTACCAATGTGTTTCACCCCCTGTGAGTTGAGTGGTATATGTGCTTCAATAGAGGCTAGAGAAGAGACGTTACTTATGACATACTGAGACGTACACGTAGGTACCCTCCGTAATCTCCTGTGAGCGGTATTCCAGTCAGTAAAGCGTGTCTGAATCATTCGTATGACACCAAAGCCCATATGATAACGTAGTATCGTTCAATCAAGTAGTAATAACAATCTTGTGCTTGGAAGGTTACTCATTCACTGAAGACAGGTTCTAGAGGTTGTGTACTAGTCGGTACAATCAGTGTGTGAACAATTCGGAAAATATGCTCTCGGTCTGAGACGGAGGTGTCGTCCGCTTGCCCGTGACAATAATTGGTCGGCATCCCGTACCGCTGCGAGGAAGTAGCGCTGATCTGAAACGATCAGCTTGGGGGCCGCTCCTTGGTTGAACTGGCTAAGCTGCCCAAGGCACCGATAAAAGCCCGTCGAGAGCGTCTTCACTCTCGGTGTGTTGGAGCCATTGGGTCACTAACCGCCGGGTAGCCCGACCAGCGGTCTCACGCCAGTTCTGATACGCCTCTATCACCGCTGCGTCCATCTCTGCCGGCACAGTGCGCCGATTAAGATTCCCCCAGATAGGCCGTGTGCGTTAGCATAGAGTTGTCCGCCTTCTGGCCGGAACTGTGTGTACTTGGCGACGAGCTCGTCATGATCAAAGGCAGAGTCCAACTAACAAGCCTACTAGCGCCAGTGTAAGACGCCATCTGAACAGACACTCCACGCCTCTCCGTGATGGAATGGAAGCCCAGTCCACACACGGATTGCTGATTGGGTCGTGAGGAGGTCGAGGTTGTTGGAGAAGTCACTAAAATCGAACGCACCTCCGATCTGACCGAGATACACGGGAATGTATTCTGAGCTTACCTCAGCAGCGCCAACCTGGTCGTAGGACCCGGCAGTGACCTTGATAACCACTTCAGCCCTTGCCGTGAGTCGCGCACTGCCGTAGCCGTCTGGTTTCCCCACCTCACGAAGCGGTTCATGGAGCCCATCGGGCACCCTCTGGAACGCCTGAATTTCACTACGGTGACTCCATCGGAGAGTGGTGCCGTGTGGCTGTGAGGTGATGATACTGTAACGAGAGCCGCGATACGTGGAGAGGCACGGATCAGTTGGCGTGACTGTCACCTATCGATCGGCAGCGGTGGGGACTTCGGTCGACACGGCAATCAGGGACGCTGTAGGCGGTGTTTCTGTCATGTATCGTCTCCAGGATCGACACGGTGGTCATCTGGTGACAGCTCTTTTCTCTCGTAAGACTCGACCGCGGCCGCCCACCCCTCCAACGAGGCTTCTTCCTCGTCCGTGAGGGGGTCGGTCAGTTGGGTTGGTTCCTCAACGTGTATCGGACGGTTCGTCGCATCCAGTGTTCCAACGTACACCGGTATCATATCGACATCACCCCGGTTACGACGGAGCTGTAACACCCGCTTAACCGGATGGGGCAGCGCCCGAAACTGTTCACGCACGTCCGACGGCGATCGGTCCGGTGGGATCTGTGTGAGCACATCGCCTTGCGGCGTCACACGAAAGGAGCCCCCCTGCGGACGGAGTCGTCGTAGTTCGCTCACGATCGTGTCAGACAGCGGGTCGGCAAATGGGTGACGGAGCTTGCTCTCGGCATTATGCCACCAGAACCGGTCACCAGTAAACGAGTACTTGGCACCGTCGTACACGCTACTCCACAGATTCCCTGGTTGGAGCTCTGTCGGGCTCAGCGCGACGGAATGAGTAGGATCGTCCGGAGGCACAAGCCGGCCATTCAGATCAGTAGATCCAACGTAGAGCGCTTCATACGCATCATCTGCACCAGCCACTTCAGTCCGTGTGAGCACATCTCCCGCCTCAGTGACCCGAATACGCCCGCCTTGTCGTTTGATACCCAGGAGATTCTCGAGGATGGCATCCGGTGCTGGATCGAGACGGAGTCGATCCGTACCGTTGTACGCCTGCCACCAGACTTCTCCTTCTGCGTTCACACTGAAACTGTAGCCGCGATAGTAGTCTGTCCAGCTCTCACCGGGCTCTGAAGCGGCCTCCGAATCTGCATCGGAGGTTCTGTCAGTCGTCATATGAAATCATTCTGGCGCTGACACATATAATCGGTGGCTACTCCACATCCGAAGACTCGAATCGAGCTATAACGTGAATATCGTGCTAACCCAGATTGGAACTCACTCAAACATCACCGAATCGGCAACGTCAAACAGTACCCCTCCACTTCCGGTGCAAGTGAAATTACCTGCCGGCGGCGTTCGAGCTCGGCCTTCCGTTCATCCACCCGCTCATCTAACCGGTCCAATCGACGACGTTGTCCTCGGATCGAAATCTCCATATCTTCTCCAGCGGCAGCCTGCTGCTGGTACTCCGAAATAAAAGCCTGAATCCGCTCACGCTCTGCCTCGGCATACGCCTCCAAATTTGCACGTTCCTGCTCAACCTCAGTAGCCCGGTCAGCGGAAATGTCGCTCTGGACTGTCCCCAGGATGTTCGCGACGTACTCCTCGGCAGCGGCTTCAAGCTCGTCGCGATTGACCAGCAGCTCCCGAACGGTTCCCGAATCGGGGCTGGCTCGAATCGTCTCAGCCTCAAGTACCTGCTCGCCAACGGGCCGCCGAGGACTCTTTGTCCCCAGATCGACGAAGACCGGAACCAACTCCTCCTGAATCGTCTCGCCAGTTCCGTCCTCGAAGTCCACCCTGTAGACGAACGTAATCCCGGGGTTCTCAATGAACGGCAAGAGCTTCAACCCGACAACTCCGTCCTCACCGGCCAACAATTGTTCGCGCAGCCCCAACACGACCGAATCGTCGGGGGAGAGATACTCGATTCCCTGATGATCCATCGCGAATTCCCGGGAGAAGGTTACGGGCCCACGCTGGGTTTCGGCACCAGTCGCCGAGAGCGACGCTGGCAGAAAGACATCATACAGCTGGTTACCACGCTTATCAAGGCGCCCACCGAAAGCTTCCAACCCCCGCTCGACAAAGGCCCGGATATCGGCTTCCGTCCCAAACACGTCGGCCGATTCATCCATTATATCCTGAATCCGCTCGCGACTCTCAGCGTCGAACGTACTTGGGTCGATCAGACTGCGGTCGTACCACTCAAGCAGGGTCTGCTCACGCTCCTCCATGAGCTCCTCTAACTCCGCCGCAGTCGCTTCGGGGGGCTCCTCGTTCTGGACCGACCGCATAATTAGGTCGTCGATGTTGATGTCATCAAGCATCCCTAACACGTCCGCGGTCGACCCAACCTGCGAGCGAATATTCTCGACCTTGTCCTGCAGTAACTCGAAAATCTCGCCCTCCCGTGTCCCCTCGAATTGGAAGTTCCAGACCTTGACTTCCTTGTCCTGTCCATAGCGGTGAATCCGACCGATCCGCTGTTCCAGGCGGTTGGGGTTCCAGGGGAGCTCGTAGTTCACCATGATGTGGCAGCTGTGCTGGAGGTCGATCCCCTCGCTAGCTGCATCAGTCGCAAACAAAAGCCGAGGCTCGCCGTGGTTGAACTGATCCTCGATCTGCTGTCGGTCGTCCTTATCGACGTCGCCGTGGATAACCAGAATCTCCTCCGCCCAGGGCTGGTCTGATACCTCCTCCAACAGGTAATCGAGGGTATCTCGGTATTCTGTGAACAGTAACAGCTTCTCGTTGGGATTTTCTTCCAACAGCTGCTGGATGTAGCGCTTGACCTGCTGAGCCTTCGTGTCCACCGGAATCGATTCCGCCTGGCTGACCAAGTCCTGCAGCATCTCGATCTCGGTCTGCAGGGCGTCGTCGCCCTTCACCACCGTCAGGGTCTCCAGCTCTTGCTCGGCGGCCTCCCGATCGTTCTCCTCTAAGTCCTCGCCGTCGAGATACGCTTCTGCATCCTCGGACAGCTCCCGATTGGCTCCACCCTCTTCCAACAGCCCCTGAAGACGTCGACGCAGTGTCTCACGAATCGCACCCACACTGGAGACCAAACGCTTCTGCATCAGCGCCATCGCAAAGCCCACAGCGGGCTCGTTGAGTTGCTCCGAGCGGTTGTACACCTCCTGCACATACGTCGTCACACCCTCGTACAGTTGCTCCTCAGCGGGTGTCATCGACACCGTCATCGTCCGGACGTCCCGGTTGGGGAAGATCCGCTCGCCGTTGTCGTCGTAGATGGTCTGCTTGCCTCGACGAATCATCATCTGCTCGACGGTCTCCCGACTCAACTCCTGGTCCTCGGCGACGAGTAGTGGATCGAGATAGCTGATTAACGACCGGAACCCCTGTCCCTTCCCGTCGTGGGGGGTTGCACTTAACAGCAACAGCGATTCGGAATTATGTGCAACTCGCTCGGCCATCTGGGACGTAACAGAGGGACTGTCCCCACGCTGGGCGGCCTTGTGGGCCTCGTCGATGACGACGACGTCCCAGAAAGCCTCCTCCAGGGCGGGCTGAAACTCCTCTTGGCGCAGGAATGCCATGCTCGTGATGAGCTGAACGTCGTCTTGGTCCCAGATATTGGCCGCGTCGCCCAGCCGTCGCCGTTCGCCCTCGACCCATGCTCGGTCGGCGACGGTCAGGTCGATGTCGAAAAAGCGGTCCATGTCCCGGACCCACTTCTTCTGGAGGTGGGCTGGCACCACGAACAGCACGCTGTCGGCACGATTCCGTGCATGCAACTCTTTCAGGATGAGCCCTGCCTCAATGGTCTTGCCCAGTCCGACGTCATCAGCGATGAGCGCCCGCTGTCGAAGCGACTCGATGACTTCGTTAACACACGCAAGTTGGTAGGGCTCTAGGCGAACCAGCGAGTTCGAAATTGAGAGCAGTTGGCCCTGCTCGTGGGCGATTGTTAGGTTGAGTGCCTCCATCCGGAGGTCAAAGCGCTCGGCGTCGACGGCTTCATGAGCGGGGTGGAACTGCTCAAAGTTTCCTGGGAGGTCGTCCAGGTGGCTTCCGATCGGAGTGATGTCGACGTCGGCGACGGAGACCGTCTTGGCGCCGACACCCTCGATATAGGCCCGGAGATATTCGATATCGCCGACGCTGTCGGTGCGAATGACCTCCGCCGGTTGGTCGTTGATTCGAACGCGGTCTCCTGGCTCGTACATCGCTTAGAGGACGTCGTCTTCGACGGTGCGGGGGACGATGTTTTGATCGGCAAGCGGTGTAATATTGATCGCGACGCCGTGCTTGTGTTTTGGTCGGTAGCCAGCGGTCGTGATCTCTGAGAGCGCACGGTCGGCCCACTCATCGGAGATCTCGCTGGAGAGAGAATCACAGGAGTGGGCGATGTTCTCCCCGAGACCAATGTATTCGTCGACATCGCTCGCCAGCTGGGAGATGAGCCGATCTCTTTCGGAGACGTCCGCACCGTCGAGGCTACTCTGGCCGGCATTCTCAAGCTTGTCGAAGTAGTACGTTATGTAGAGGATTCCGTTGCTCGCGAAGTGCGAGCTGCCGAGCAGATCGTCAGCGAAGTAGTTGAATAGGTCGTACAAATGAGCCTCGACAGGCTCGCTTGTGTCCGCTGCGTAGGCCTCGAACGCCGTTTCGAGGTCCACGAGCGCGTCGATCCACTCCTCGCGCTGCTCGTTGACCTTCTTGTAGAAGTTCCCCGTGAACAACTCGCCGAGATCGGCGTCCTCCATCTCCGCGAGCTCGTCGACGATTTCGAGCCGCTGTTCGGTTCGCTCTCGGAACTCGGTGACACGCTCGGCGGCCTCGGCGGCCGTCTCCTGGTTATCCTCAGAGAACTCACGGGTCGAAGGCTGTGCGAGTTCAGCCATGGCGTCCTCGAACTCCTGGATTTGGGTGAGCTCGTTGTCGTAGCGAGCGTACTCTTGTGCTGCTTCCGACTGTTCTGTGGTGGAGAGCGAGTCATTATTCCGCCGGCGATTTGCGGCTCGGCGACGATCACGCAGCGTGTCTTTCCGTGGGTCTAGGTAGTTATTCTGCAACCGGTCGAACACCCCTGCGTCCAGCTGGTGATAGTCGACTAAGCAGCCGAACCCTTCACCATCGGCGTCTGAGACGAGCCGCTCGGTGGTGAAGCGCCACAGGATAGGTACGCGGTCGAACTTCTTGACGTGATAGTCGAAGAGATTCTCCTCAAGCCAGGTTCGGAGGTTGGGGTAGGCTTCCTCGGCGGCGCTTTGGTTTCCGAGGACGTCGTCGACTTCGGCTAAGCGGTCCTCGGCATATTTGCCCCAAATTTGCTCGAACTCAGTCTCGATGTGAGTAAGGAGATCATCCTCCCCCTCAACGTTGGAGATGGGAATGATGCCATCGTCGGATTCTTGCGCTGCTCGGAGGGTGAAGTGCAGCAGCAGGTCCTTAACCATATCAGTGAAGCGTTCGGGGACATTACTGGACGAATTCGGGTCCGGGATTACTCGATCCTCAGGGTTTTCAACCGTTCTGAGGAATATCTCTTGTTTGATTTTTTTCAGGTTGGAAGAGGAGATATTGAGTTCATTAACGACGATATCGTTAATCTCCTCTGCTAGCGTTTCAATCCGTTGCTGTCGCTCCAGGTGAAGTATTTCTGTCTCCCTCGAAGCTTCCTTTAGAGATTTCTTGGGACTGATCGACACGAACGTTTCGCGCAAAGAGCTAGAGATCTCCTGTATATGTTGGTGTTCGTAGAAAAATCCAGATGTACCATGTTCAGGGAGGAGTTCAGGTCCGACATAGTATGGGCTTCCCATATTGTGATAATTTTGTTTTATGAGAATTTCATGCTGCTCTTTCACATTGTCCCGAAGTTCGTCATTGTCTTCCAGATCACGGAACCAAGGCAGCATCCCGATATAACCGGATTCCCACTTTCTCTCCGGTGTTAGACATAACATTAGGCCGTGAAAAATATCCGAATTAAGAGCTCCTAAAAGAAGCCACGGATCGACCTCATCAGTAAATAACATGTTACTGGCATGGCCGAACAGCCCCCCGGAGGGGTAGTATCCAAATCGACGGCCGGTTCGTTTAATGTACGCCCAAGTCAATCCTTCTTGAGTCTGGTACCCCATATTTCGCAGGACAGAATTTGGAGCTCGATCAACCTCACCTCCGTTATTGGTCCAGTTTATAACTTCATCAACCTCTGGAAGTATCCATACATCTCCTCCTGCGTTAGTGAATGGTTTGAATATATCTCCCTTTGCCTCCCACTGTTTCCGGAGGAAACGATCATTATCAGCTGTTGCAAGTCCTTGTTTAACATCACCAATGCCGTTTCCGGAAATGCCGGGCACGTCAGGATCAATTTTCAGATTCGTGTGATGAAGATTTCGTACATCAGATGGAAGTGAGTAGCAAATTGGTGTTCCAGGAATGTTGTCAAATTCCTGCAGATCAACCTCAAAATATCTACTAACAGAATCCGCTAGCTCTTCGAAAGCAGCATTTAGGTAAGTCGATTCTTTATGTTCTTTATCACAGTCGTGTAAACGAATGAATGTACCGGTGGTACTTTCTCTCGTTCCACTGCGGACGACGGTGCCCACGGTCCCAACCGTCGCATTATCTAAGATTCCATATCCAAACTCAGAAAGGAAATCAAACGAACCACGCTGACCAATAAAATCTGACCTGAATTCCTCAAATGTCTGGTTGAACAGGAATGACCAGGGGACCAGCATACCGATGCGCCCATCGATCTTCACAAGCTGGTCACATACTTCAAAGAAGTTGATGTAGTATTCTTGTAAATAGTCATAATTTTCCTCAGAATACTCTCGAACATCTTTCGGCATCCGTCCTCGGGACCCATACGGTGGGTTCATCAGCGCGGTATCGTACTCTTGGGTCAGCACCACCAACAGGTTCAGGAAACTCCGCAGGTTCTGCTCACCGAAGGAGTCACTAGTCCGCTCCTCTACGGCCCGCCGAAGCGCCTTCAAGAACGAATTGAGTGACTGGTGATCGCCCTGCTGGAAGTCGCCCAGCTCACTCTGCGTCTTCGTCGAATTGAACACTTCCTCCAACGTCCCACTCACGTCGAGCAGACTACCCAGTGCCTCTGTTTGTCGGAACGTCTCGATAATCTCGTTCAGTGCTTCCCGCAGATCGCTCCCCTTACCAGTGATCTCGTCAAGCACCGATGCTCCATCTTCGATCTCTGCCACCCGGGCGTCAGCACAGACAATCCCGACGTTGGGCATGTCGAATTCCCCATCATCCCTCTCAGCACGCGTTCGGGCCTTCAGGTAGAGATTGAACGCCGAGAGCTGGCAGGACCGCAGATCGATGTCCACACCATACAGATTATGCTCCAACACCTTCGCCGGAATCTCTGCACGCGGCAAATCCGTCTCCTCCCACCAAATCCGCTCCAAGATGTCGAAGGCATAGAGGAGGAAATGCCCACTCCCACAGGCAGGGTCGATGACGCGCAGCTCCTGCGGGTGATCAAACTCGGGAGCCTCTCCGGCCTCCTCATCGGGAATGAGGTACGTACAGAGCTCTGGAACACTCGAGGAGTCTTCCGGCGTCACTAACCGCTCTTTGCGTTCCTCGGGCGACAGTGCCTGCGGCTCGGGAATCGCGTCCTCTTCCCCAGTCGATTCGACATAAAGTTTCCCCAAGGAATTGTCGGTAAGCATCCGGACGACCCAATGGGGCGTATAGAACTGGTTCGCCGGCCCCACGTCCTCTGGGTCAAGCGAGTTCTTGGCGTCGAGCGATTCAACGACCGGACGGTTGTAGTATTCATATACCCAGCCCAGCACGTCATCAGCGCGCCACACTTCCGCGGGAATCTCGTCTAACTGCTCGACTGCATCCTCGAACAATCCGGGATCGATATCCAGTACCGAATAGGGAGAGTTCGTATCGAAGAGAATCTCGATCTCGTCGTCAAACCGCTCACATACTTGTTCGTAGGCGGCAATGATTGCTTCATCAGGGCCCACGTCGAACCGCTTGGCAAGCACTTGTTCAGCCGCGGGTGTCATTCCTGACTCCCCGATCTGGGTCACAGGCTGCTCGATGAAGCCACGAACCTCCAGACAGCGTAGCGCCGCGAGCCGATTGACGAACGTATAGCCAACGCCACTTAGATACTGTTCGTAGGCCCACTCCCAGGATTTGTCGCCGGGATTTTCCTGTTCCACAGCGTCAACCAGATCCTCACGCACTGCTTGCTCCTCATCGGAAAGCCCCTCACCGCCCTCTCGTTCAGACAGATCGTACTGCTGTTCGAGTTCGTACTCTACCTCTCGCTCGACTGACGCGCGTAATTCCTCGACAACGTCCTCGAGATGTTCACGTTCTGCTTTGTCGAGTTGGGCTTTCCGGAGGGTTGAATCGGACCCAGGCACAATTGTATGCAAAGTTTCCCCGAGCCTACATGAACCTTCGCATGGCAAGACAGCAGCCGACTGTCTATTGTCAAAATGACATAATACAAGAACATCTAAGTGTGCACCTCTCCCCTTACGGCGTATGCCAGACGGCCGGCCGTCAGGGGATTTCGAGATCGACTCCCTGAACGGTCAGTTCAGGGAGGACGAGACACACATCGGACTCGTCGCAGCGAGCCTGGATTTAGAGCAGACCCGGGCCATCGTCGAACTGTATAACGAATGTGGAGACTGGGAGACGACCAACGACGAGTGGCTCGAACAACGAAAGGCGGGTCGACTGACCGTCGAAGGCTCCCGACGCGCCTACAACGCGATCAAACCCCGACTGCAGGAAGCCGGCGGCGGCCTCCCACCACTCAGCGAGCTCCCCACAGTACTGGATGCATGCCGGAAAGAACGAGACCAACATCAAGTCTTGTTCTGTTACCTCGTCGCCGAGGATGCAGTCGTCCGCTATGTCCTGCATGAGTACATCCAGCAACTCCAGCGAAAGAGTGTCAGCGGCCTTGATTTCTCTAATGAGCAGATTATCGCGTTTCTGGATCAGTTCCGACATACCGACGGCTCGCCGCTGGATTTCTCTGATTCAACCAAAGATCGGTGGGGGACGAACTTCCGAAGTGCCCTGCGCTCGACCGGTGTGATCCAGTCCAAACAGGGTGCCGACGGTGATGTCCCCAACATCGGCGATGTCCCCCTAGAGACCGCGGCCTACTGGTCGTGGCAACAGCTGGACGATGAGTGGTTACAGAACCCACTGGGCTGGCGATATCTCTTCCAGCCCCAATCGTTCTGGAGCCCGCAAAGCGACCGGCTCGCCAAATCAACGCGCTGGAGCACCCATGAGTCCCATGGGCGCCTCTGGTACGAGCCAGTCGAAGACTTCTACGCACAATTCGGAGACACAGCATGATCGACGACGAACACCTGTTCGACGACCCTGACCCACAGTTCGAGGAATCGATCCGAATCGACCGGGACCTGGAAGTCGAGGACGACGCCGAGGAGCGTGAACTCCTCTATCAACGCTATCTCGACGACTATCACCTCACGGACGCAACCGTTGATTTCCTCGAGGACCTGTTTACCCACTTCGAGGAGGACACCCCCGACGCCGACGAGCGAAACCATTGGCTGTATGGCTACTACGGCAGCGGAAAGAGCCACCTGCTTACTGCACTGGACCTCCTGCTTGATACACCACAGGTCGAAGCCCAAGACGGCCAATCTGCCTGGGAGCGCTTCGACGACAAGCACGCCGAGCCCGAGCTCGGCGAGCAATGGCGCGGCCTCCATGACGACAAAGTCATCGTTCCTCTGTCAATCAACCTACTCCAGTACCAGGGTGTTCGCGAACAGAGCTTCAGCGAAATCGTCCTACAGGAGGTCTACAAACAACGCGAGCTCGGCGAACGCCTCGATGTCGGCTTCTTCGAAGAGGAGTTCCAGCGCACGGGTGGGCTGTTTGATACCCGTGATGTCTGGGAACAGCGCGAACAACTGCTGAACGACATCCTCGCTGGAGAAGGGGTGAACACTCCCGACTATGACTGGGACGCTGTTCGGCAGTACCAGCTCCTCTCAGACATCGTCCTCCCGGACCTCACAGAACGAGCCACCGGGATGGTCGACAACCTCGCCGACATCCAGAACAAGAAGATCGGGCAAGAGCTCGCTGTCAAAAAGATCGAAGACTACCGCCAAGAGCTCGAAGCCCAGCACGACCGCCCGGTAAAAATCGCCCTCCTGATGGACGAAGTCACCCTGTTCATCGGTGGGAACTACCAGCGCCTCTCCGAACTCAACGCGCTCGCAGAGGGAATCAAGGACGTCGGGGATGGGAACATCATCTCAGTCGTAACAGCCCAATCGGAGATCGAAGACGTCCAACCCGGGCTTGCCGTCAAACAGCTCAACTTCGGGATTCTCAAAGACCGGTTCCCCCAGCAGCATGAACTCCCAAGCCGTCATGCAGGGGAGATCGTCCAACAGCGCCTGCTCGCCAAATCTGACCAGGGCGCACAATGGATCAAGAACAACGCCCTCACAGCAACAGTCGATCCGAAGATCATGCTGACCTATCGGGAGGTCAGGCAGAACACGGCGCCGCCGCTGGACGATATCGACGACGAGCAGTTCAGCCAGTACTACCCACTGCTTCCCTACCAGCCGGCGCTGTTCATGGAAATCCTCTCGAACCTGCGAGAGCTGCTCCCCGACGCAACCAAGTCGATCTTCTCAGGAACTGCCCGCGCTGTCCTCGCTTTGGTCGCTGGGCTACGGGCTGAATGGGCAAAGAAAGACGGCGACATGCCGGTCATCAGCCTGGTGGATTTCTACAACCTCGTCCAGTACGAGCTGAAAGACATCATTCAGGAAAAGACCGAGGTCATCGAGGATATCGGAAACGACCCAGAGACCGACGAATTCGACCTGCAAGTCGCCAAGGCAGTCCTCTTGCTGTCGTACGTCCCCGAGATGATTCCCCAAACAGACTCCAACATCGCGACGGCGATTATGGACGACCTGGAAGGGGAGATCCGCTCGAATGTCCAGCAGAGAGTCCGAACCTCACTGGAGGGAAGCCTCGAGAAGTACATCCGCCCGGACACCAGCACGGACGGCGCCGACCTCCGACTCACCGATCGTGAAGAGCAGCGTCTCATCTCCGATGCACGGGAGTACGAAACCGAGCCGGAGTGGGACGAGATCATCTCGTCGCTCGACAGTCACCTCTGGGGAGAGATCGTCGCTGACCTGGGCCTCCCGACAGGGTATGACTGGGAAGCCGATGAGGACGATACTACCTATCCGGTCGGCTATGCATTCGATATCGACGGGACGGCTCTCGACACTGCCTACAGTAATAGTGAGTCCACCGTGTTTGACGTCGACGTCACTATTCGAGGACTGCGGCCGGACGTTGAGGACGACAGCGTCGCCAAAGACAAACTCTACTGGGAACTCGAGGCGGAAGGAATCGATGAGCTCCGCTCGCAACTCACGGAGTGGTGGGCACTCAAAAAAGCAACGAGCAAAACGAACCCACCGGAATCGGTCGTTCGAGATCGAAGTGACGCAGCAAATCGCGTCAGGGAGAAACTCCAGGCAGCCCTTTCAAAGGGCGAATTCACCGTCCAAGCCGGCGAGTTCACAACCATCGACAATGCGCTATCGGAATACGTCTCCGAGACATATCGGGATTACTTCCACCCAGAACTTGCTCGGATTACCGAATCGCACCTGAACGAACTCAGCCAGATCGATAATGAAGATCCGCTCCCGGGATGGGCCAACACGATCGGCGTTCCGGAACAGTCGACCGGCGACATCGCAACCTTCGGCGATATCGCCTTCGAGGTGCGAAAGCTCATCGGAACACAAATCCAAGAAAGCGAGGGCGGCGTCGACGTCGCCACGATTCTGGATCGGGCAATCGACGACGAACCGCTCTTCAGCGTGGAGACACCCACCGGCGAAGATCCATCGCCAGCCCTCCTGGCCGTGCTGTGGGGGCTGTGTCGAGCGGGTGTGTTCAGACTCACGACCGTCGAAGGCGAACCAGTCGAACTCGACGCGCTCCTCAGCCCGCGTCAACACACGAATCTAACGCTATCGACGGTTCCG
>Ga0209917_1000385_pt1 | contig 18726 bp, 19 predicted proteins | sample SalPon2_C_H2O_MG_FD_185710 | JGI IMG/M metagenome (GOLD analysis project Ga0209917, IMG submission 185710) | Salt pond water microbial communities from South San Francisco under conditions of wetland restoration - Salt Pond MetaG R2_C_H2O_MG... | ecosystem: Environmental > Aquatic > Non-marine... | reverse complement strand
CGGGCCGTGATTCCGGCGCTCCGCCAGCGCATCGGTCGACCGCCGGCCGACCCCGAGACGGCGACCCCCGCGGACTGATACCGTCGTACCTGTTTACCGGTGGTTCGCCGGCCCACCGGCCCTGACGTACACCACCCCGTCTGAGTCGGGCCAAAATTCCCAGCCGCCCCCGATTATCAGACCTTGTACTTGCGGGGGTGCGATTATCTAATAGTAGATAAAATCGGGGCCCAGACATGGGTATCCCCTTTCTGCACCGCGTCCGAGAACGGTACGGACTCAAACTCGCGGTGGCGTTCACGGCGGTTCTCCTCCTGACCGTCGGGGTCGGGACCGTCGTGAGCGCCGACGCATCCGCACAACTACGCGACGACGTCGAGGGACACATGGTCGAGACGGCCGACAAGCAGGCCGACCGTCTCGACACCTGGTTGACGGGCGTGACGACGCAGGCCCGCGTCGCGTCGGACCACCCGGCGCTCCGCAGCGACGACCGCGAGACGGTCACGGCGTATCTCGACGAACTGGCGAGCGACGAACGCGCCCCACCCGGCGTCGTCGCCGCCCACTACGTCGACGCCGACTCCGGCGAAATCGTCACGAGTTCGAACGCGGACCTCGTGGGCGTCGACGCCCGCGCTCAGGGCGCCCCGTTCGCACAGGAAAGCGTCTCCTTCGCCGGCACGAGCGACGTGCTCGTCACCGATCCCTTCCGGCCGTCGGTCGTCGACTTCACTACCGTCGCCGTCGCGACGCCGGTCGACGGACGGCCCGACCGACTGCTGGTCTACATGGTCAACTTCGAGCAGCAGGTCGAGGCGTTCGCCGGCAGCGCGAGCGATAGCGACACCGTCGTCGTCGGGTCTGACGGCACGATCATCGCCCACCCGAACACGGAACTGATCGGCTCGCCGGTCGCGAAGACGTCGACGGTCGTCCCCGCGTCGGCGTTCGAGGGGACTACTTTCCGGGAGGTCGACGGCGAGGCCGTCGCGGCGGCGCCGATGTCGACCACCGACTGGGCGGTCGTGGTCTCGCAACCCGCCGCGACGGCCTTCGCCGTCCAGCGGTCCATCGTCTCGGGCATCGTCGGGCTCATCCTCGTCTCCGTCGTCAGCCTCGCCCTGATCGGCGTCACTATCGGGAGCCGGACGACCCTCTCCCTGCGCCGACTCTCCGGGAAAGCCGAGGCGATGGCCGACGGCGACCTTGACGTTGATCTGGAGACCGGCCGAACCGACGAGATCGGGAGGCTCTACCGGTCGTTCGACGCGATGCGCGAATCGCTCCGCGAGCGGATCACCGAGGCGGAGGAGGCACTCGCCGACACCGAATCGGCCCGTACCGAGGCGGAGAACGCCCGCGCCGAGGCGGAAGCGGCCCGTACCGAGGCCGCACGGACCAACGAACGGCTCGAACGCACCGCGGAGGCGTACGGCGAGGTGATGCAGGACGTGGCCGACGGCGACTTCACTCGCCGGATCGACGTGGACGACGCCACTGACGCGATGGCGACTATCGGCACCGCGTTCAACGACATGGTGTCGTCCATCGAGTCGACCATCGAGGAGGTGAAAGCCTTCGGGGCGGACGTGGCGAACGCGGCCGAAGCGGTCGACCGAAACGCCACGGACGTGATGGCGGCCGGCGAGGCGATGAACGAATCCGTCGCCGAAATCGCCGACGGCGCCCGCACACAGACCGAGAGCCTCCAGGACATGACCGGCGAGGTGAACGACCTCTCGGCCAGCGCCGAGGAGATTGCGGCGACCGTCGATACGGTCGCGGACACCTCCGAGCGGGCGGCCGACGCCGGCGCGGACGGCCGTGCCGCCGCCGAAGCCGCCGTCGAGGAACTCGACGGGATCGAGGAGACGACCGAATACACCCAGACCGAGGTCGAGGCGCTCAAAGACGAGATGGCCGAGATTGGCGAGATCGTCGACGTCATCTCCGACATCGCCGAGCAGACGAACCTGCTTGCGCTCAACGCCTCGATCGAGGCCGCCCACGCCAACGGCGAGGCGGGCGACGCCGACGGCTTCGCCGTCGTCGCCGACGAGGTGAAGAACCTCGCCGAGGAGACCAAGGAGTCCGCGAGCGAGATCGAAGCGCGGATCCAGTCGGTCCGCGAACGGACCGAACAGGTGGTCGAGGGAACCCAGGAGACGAACCAGCGCGTCACCGAGGGCGTCGAGACGGTCGAAGGTGCTATCGACGCGCTCGAACGCATCGCCGACTACGTCGAGGACATCGACGCTAGCATCCAGGGCATCGCCGACGCCACCGACGGCCAGGCCGACTCCACGGAGCGGGTGGTCGAGAGCCTCGACGAGGTGGCGGCGATCAGCAAGCAGACGGCCGAACAGGCCACCGACGTGACCGAGACGGCGGACCGACAGGAACGGACCATCACCGAGGTGGACGACGCGGCGGACGAACTCACCCGCCGGGCCGCTCGCCTGCGCGAACAGCTCGCCGACTTCGACGTGGGCGGGGCGGAATCGACGTCGACCACGACCGCGGCGGCCGGCGGACGCGCCGACGCGCTCGGCGACGGCGGCCGCGACACGGGAGGTATCTGAGATGATCTCATCGACAACGACTTGGGCGGCGCTCGGCGCCGTCGGCATGGCACTCGGAACTGTGCCCCCTCTCTGGGGCCTGACCAACGACCCCGAGCGGCGCAACCACTACCTCGTCCTCGCGGGCGTCACCGGCGTCGCCGCCGTGGCGTACACGCTGATGGCGTTCGACGTCGGGACGATCACCGCGTCCGGCCGCGTCGTCTCCATCCCGCGGTACGTCGACTGGCTGATCACGACCCCGCTCATCCTCCTCTTTCTCGCGATGCTCGGGCGGACGGGATGGAGCTCGCTCGTCCGCCTCGTGGCCGCCGACATCGCCCTGTTGCTCCTGGGCGGCGCCGCCGTCGTCGTCTCCGGCCCCATCCGCTGGGTCGCTTTCGCCGCCGGCGTCGTCTGTTTCGGCGTCTTGACCTACGAACTCTACGTCACCATCCCGCGCGTGGCGACGTTCCCGACCGAGCGGACGCGCATCCTGTTCGTCACCCTGCGCAACCTCACCATCGCGCTGTGGACCCTGTACCCCGTCGCCTGGCTGCTCGCACCCTCCGGCATCGGGCTCCTCACCCGTGACATGGCGATGCTCGTCGTCGCCTACCTCGACCTGATCAGCAAGGCGGCGTTCGTCGCGCTGGCGGTCGACGGGATGGACGCCCTCGCCGACACCGGCGCCAACCGTGGCGACACCGGCGCCGTCACGGTCGACCCAGACGAGTCGACGCCGGCGGCCGACTGACCGATTCCTTTCACCTCCGTACCCTCTCCACCGATGCCCCAGCCGACATCCACCCCGTCGATCGACGTGCTGTACGTCGGCGACGACGCGTCCGCCGCCACCGCCGAAGGGGTAGCACGCGCCGCCGACCGGCTGTCGGTCCGGCGGGTCGCGTCGGTCGACGACGCACTCATCGCCATCGAAACCGATCGACCGGTCGACTGCGCCGTGATCGACACCCGCTTCTCGGCCGGGTCCCTCGCCGCCCTCGCTGCCCTCCGCGACGCCGACGCGACCCTTCCCGTGCTCCTCCATCTCGGCCCCGAACACGACGTGGCCGTCGGCGACGCCCTCGACGCCGGCGCTACCGACTGTGTCAGGCACGTGCCGGGTGCGGGGTACGACCTCCTCGCCCACCGTCTCCGGGACGCGGTGGCGAATCGCCGAACCGAGCGTCGCCTCCGCACTCGGCGCTCCCAGTATCGGCAGCTCTTCGACGACGCTCCGGTGATGTTCGCGGTCTTCCGGAGCGTCGACGACGAACCCGTCATCGAGGACTGTAACGACCGGTTTCTCGACTGCCTCGGCTACGACCGCGACGCACTGATCGACCGCTCGGTCTGGGACCTCTACGCCGACGAGTCGATGGACCGCGCCGTCGACGGCTTCGACAGCGGGCGACAGGGGACCTTCGGCCAGCAGGAACGGACGCTCGTCACTGCCGACGGCGAACGCGTCGAGACCATCTTCCGGGCGAGTCCCCGTGTCGACCGGTACGGCGACGTGATCGGTACGGTCGGCTTGTACCTCGACATCACGGAGCGAAAGCGCCGCGAGCGGACGCTCGAACGCCTGCACGACGCCACCCGGAACCTGCTCTGTGCGGAGAGTCGGGCGGCGGTCGCGGAGGTGGTCACCGACGCCGTCGGGGACGTACTCGGCTACCCCCGGAATCTGGTCAGACTCGTCGACGACGGGATGCTCCGTCCCATCGCCATCACCGATGCAGCCGAACGGATGCTCGGCGAACGCCCCGTCTACGCGGTCGGCGAGGGCACCGCCGGCCGTGCCTTCGCCGAGAGGGAGACGCTGATCTACGACGACGTTCGCACGGTCGACGACGACTACGACCGGCGCGGCGCCCGGGCGTCGATGTTCGTCCCCATCGGCGACCACGGCGTCCTGAGCGTCGGCGACACCGAAGTCGGCACGTTCGACCGATCGGACCGTCGCCTCGCCGAGATATTCGCGGCCAACGCCGCGACTGCCCTGACGCTCCTCGATCGGACCCGGAACTTAGAGCGTCAGAACGACCGCTTGGAGGAGTTTGCGAGCGTCGTTTCACACGACCTCCGCACGCCGCTGGCGGTCGTCGACGGTTCGCTCGAACTCGCCTGTACGCGGTACGACGACGAGAATCTCGACCGCGCCGCGCGGTCCCTCGGCCGGGCGTTCGACCTGATCGAGGATCTGCTCACCCTCGCTCAGCGGGACGACGTCCCCGACCGTCGACCCGTCGACCTACCCGGCGTCGCCGAGGCCTGCTGGCGGACCGCCGACACGGCCGACGCGACGCTCGTCGTCGACGGGGAGCCGACCGTCCGGGCCGACGAACCGCGACTCCGGCGGCTACTGGAGAACCTGTTTCGGAATTCGGTCGAGCACGGCTCGACCGCTCCCCGCTCGGATACTCGCGGGGATAGCGTGGAACACGGTTCCACTGACAACCGGACGGAGTCCGGTGATTCGGTCGAGCACGGCTCGACCGCTCCCCGCTCGGATACTCGCGGGGATAGCGTGGAACACAGTTCCACTGACAACCGGACGGAGTCCGGTGATAGCGCCGAATACGGTTCCACGAACGACCTCACCGTCACCCTCGGTCCGCTCCCCGACGGCTTCTACGTCGAAGACGATGGACCGGGACTCCCCGACGACGACGTGTTCGAGGCGGGTTACACCACCGATTCCGACGGGACGGGACTGGGGCTCGCCATCGTCGAGCGAATCGCGGAAGAACACGGGTGGTCGGTCGACGCCATCGACGCCGACGGCGGCGGCGCACGCTTCGAGTTTCGCGGTTAGGGCGCTTCGCCAGTCTCGATAGTGAAGTCGGCCTTGGGGTAGGCGACACAGGTCAGCGTGTAGCCGTCGCCGAGTTCGTTGTCGTCGAGCATCTGCTGGTCGTCGTGGACGACGTAGTCCTCGGAGTTCCCGCCCGAGGTGATCTGCCCGGCACAGGAGACACACTGGCCCTGTCGGCAGGCGTAGGGTAGGTCCCAGCCCTCGTCCTCGCCGGCTTCGAGGACCGTCTCGTTTTCCTTGACCTCGATGGTCGACCCCTCCTTGGCGTACTCGATTTCGAAGATTTCGGCTTCGTCGTCGGCCACGTCCCAGGGGCCGGACTCCTCGGCCGCCTCGGCGCCGCCTTCGAGTTCGGCACCCTCCGCCTCGCCGGCGACGGCGCCGGCTGCGACGGCCCCGCCGCCGCCGGCGCCGATGGCGCGGTTCATCGGCTCCGGGAAGTCCGTTTCCGGCACCGACTCGGCCCGGCGTTCGAGTACTTCCTGGCTGATGTCGGTGGTGGGGGTCCATCCCGTCCCCTTCGATAGATGGAGCGCGACGGCGGTGAGCGTCAGGAGTGCCCCGATGCTCAGCCCCACCAGATTTACCTCGACCATGACTGACGGTTTGGATGCGGGGGTTAAGGGGATTGTGATTGTCGCGCCCCGTCCTTACTCCCGGCGTGCGACCTCGTGGCGTCCGAAGCCGTAGCGCAGGCGGTTGGCGAGCCGCCGCGAGAACCGGTCCCGCCGCGACGCGAACCGCTCCGCGAGTGCCTGATGGATCAGCGGTACCGGCACCTCCCGTTCCAGTGCCTCCTGAACCGTCCACGTCCCCGTCGATCCACCGGCGACGTGGTCGGCCACGTCGCCCAGATCACTCCCCTCCTCGCGGAACGCCTCCTCGCAGAGTTCGAGCAGCCACGACCGGATCACGGCGCCGTTGTTCCACGTCCGCGCCACGGCTTCGAGGTCGAGGTCGTACCGCCCCTCGTGGAGGAGTTCGAACCCCTCCCCGTACGCCTGCATCAGCGCGTACTCCACCCCGTTGTGGATCATCTTCACGTAGTGGCCCGATCCCGCCGGCCCCATCCGGTCGTGGCCGTCCGGACCCGTCGCCACCGCGTCGAAGACGGGCACCAGTTCCTCGTAGGCGTCCTCGGGGCCGCCGACCATCAGCGAGAAGCCGAGTTCGGCCCCCGCGGGGCCGCCGGAAGTGCCACAGTCCAGATACGCCGCGTCGGTCGACTCCGCGCGGCGCGTCGAGTCCTCGAAGTGGGAGTTGCCGCCGTCGACGACGATGTCGTCGTCGTCGAGGTGTGGCTCCAGTTCCGCCAGCGCGGCGTCCACGGCGTCGCCCGCGGGCACCATCATCCAGATCCGTTTCTCCGCGTCCAGTCGCTCGACGAGGCCGTCGAGCGAGTCGGCCGGCGTCGCCCCCGCGTCCGCCGCCGCCGTCACCGCCTCGTCGTCGATGTCGAACGCCACCACGTCGTGTCCGGCGTCGAGTACGCGGTCGACCACGATCCGTCCCATCCGCCCCAGTCCGACGACTCCGAGTTGCATAGCCCGCCCTCCGCCGCGACGGGAGGTAGTGGTTGTGGTTCGCTCGCCCGTCGCGCTTTTCACCGCCGCCCGCCACGGCCGCACATGGACGACCGCATACGCGCCCACGCCGAGACGCTCGTCGACTGGAGCGCCCGGGTCGAACCGGGCGACGAGGTGGTGATGCGCGTCGCCGAGGGCGCTCACGACCTCGCCGTCGCCGTCGCCGCCGAACTCGGTGCCCGGGGGGCGACGCTGCTCGCCACCTACGGCTCCGACGAAGTGCAACGCGCCTACCTCCGCGCCCACGACGGCGACTTCGCCCCCGCCGAGGCCGAACGCGCGCTCTACGACCGCGCCGACGTGTACCTCTCGCTCGGTGGCGGCCGCAACACGACGGCCACCGCCGACGTGCCCGGTGAGACCCAGAGCGCGTACGCCCGGGCCCGCGAAGACGCCCGCGAGGCCCGTTTCGCGACGGACTGGGTGTCGACCGTCCACCCCACCCGCTCGCTCGCGCAGGCCGCCGGCATGTCCTACGAGGCCTATCGGGACTTCGTCTACGACGCCGTCCTCCGCGACTGGGAGTCGCTCGCGGCCGAGATGGGACGGTTGAAAGACATCCTCGACGACGGCCGCGAGGTGCACCTCGTGAGCGAGGGGACCGACGTGACACTCGACATCGGCGGTCGGACCGCCGTCAACAGCGCCGCTAGCGTCGCCTACGACTCCCACAACCTCCCCAGCGGCGAGGTGTTCACCGCGCCCGCCGGCGCAGAGGGTGAGGTCACCTTCGACGTGCCGATCACGGTCCAGGGCCGTCGCCTCCGCGACGCGCATCTCGTCTTCGAGAACGGCGCGGTGGTCGACTTCGACGCCGCGGAAGGGGAAGACGCCCTCGCGGACCTGCTGTCCACCGACGACGGCGCGACGCGACTCGGCGAACTCGGCGTGGGGATGAACCGGGGCATCACCCGCCCCACGGACACCGTGCTCTTCGACGAGAAGATGGCCGGCACCGTCCACCTCGCCCTCGGGCGGGCGTACGACGCCTGTCTGCCCGCGGGCGAGTCGGGCAACGAGAGCGCGATCCACACCGACCTCATCACGCGGATGGGCGAGGGCTCACGCCTCGTCGTCGACGGCGAGACGATCCAGCGGGACGGCGTGTTCCGGTGGGAGGACGGGTTCGAGGCGTGACCCGGGTCGTCGCTCACCGCGGGTTCGGGGGCGTCAATCCCGAGAACACCGTCGCCGCGGTGCGCGCCGCGACCGACGCGGGCGCCGCGATGGTCGAACTCGACGTCGTCGCCTGCGCGGACGGCACGCCCGTCGTCTTTCACGATACGCGACTGGACTCGATGGACGGGAGCCGTGGTATCACCGACGGCTCGGGTGCCGTCGCCGACCTGTCACCGGAGGCCGTGACCGCCGCCGAAGTGCTCGACAGCGGGGAGCGCGTGCCGACCGTCGACCGTCTGCTCGCCGGGACGGACGTACCGCTCAACGTCGAACTCAAGCGGCCCGCCGCGACGCCGGGTCGCCGTGGTGCACTCCCGGCCGCCGACCGCGACGCGGCCCGCGAGCGGTGGCAACCGTTCGTCGACCGGGTACTCGACTGCCTCGACGGCCGTGATATCCTCCTCTCCTCGTTCTACGAGGGCGCGCTGGCCGCGGTTCGGGAGCGGTCAGCAACGGCACCGCTCGCCCCCATCTGCACCGACCTCGGCACGGGCCGTGACCTCGCCGCCCGGTACGACGCCGGGACGATCCACCCGTCGCTCTCGGCGGTGCGGGCTACCGATCCGACCCCGACCGACCGGACCCGCAACGTCTGGACGATTCGGACGTGGCACGAGGCGCGCGAAGCGATTCGACTGGGAGCGGACGGACTGATCGCCGACTACCCCGGGCTGACGCGGTGGCTCGACGCGTAAGCGGCTGAGAGGAGTAAGCCCCCTTCTGTTCTCCCGGCATTCGGCTGAGCGTCCACCTCCGCGTCCGGACTACCTTGACGAGGCGGACTTGCACCGGTGAGGATTCGCCGTTCCATCCGTTCTCGGCCGTCGCGGGACGCGTGGCGTCCCGAGGCGCGCGGCTTCACCGCGCGCCATTCGGAGATTCGTGGAATCTCCCTCCCCTCGGTGGGTTATCTCCCCTCGCTTGCGCTCGGGTTCGCACACCTCATCGGTCGGGCCGAGTGGTCTCGTTTCTGTTCCAGAGCCAGCCGTCTCCGACTCCGGGCTTGCGCCCGGTCACCCGTCCGGACGGTGGGGGGACTTTCCTCATGCCCTGATGGGCACGGGAGCCGGGCTCTCTCTGCCGGCTGAACGTAGATCGGTGGGTCGAATAAGCCGTTCGATCGGCAGGAATTCATCATGGTTCTCCCCGACGGAAAGGAAGACTTCAAGTCTATTCGGGGCAACGTTGGCGTATGTCCGAGGCGCAGACGGTACACCTTTCTTACGAAGACGGGGCCCGAGCGGTCGAACTGGCTCGTGAAGCCGTCGAGGCGTACGTGCTCCAGGGCCAGCGAGAACAGCCGGGAAGCATGCGTGATGCGTTCTACGCCCGAACGGGCGCGTTCGTACGAATCACGTCCACCCGCGGCCGCGGCCGACTCCGTGGCTGTGCCGGCGCTTATCGCGGTTCCGACCAACTCGGCCACGCCATCGTCGACGCGGCCATCACCGCCGCATCCGACGACTCCTGTGGCTCCGAAATCGAACCCCCGGAACTCCAGACGCTCAACATCTCCGTCTGTGTCGTCTGTAATCACGTCCTCACCAACGATCCGCTCGCCGACCTCGAACTCGGCACACACGGCGTCGCCCTCGACGCCGACGGCCAACACGCCTGGATGTACCCCACACTTCCGGTCGAGAACGGCTGGAACGAAGAACAGTTCCTCACCCACGCCTGCCGCAAAGCCGGCCTCTCGCCGCTCGCCTGGCAGGACGACGATACCATGATCACCCTCTTCGAGGGGCAGGTCTTCCGCGAGCGTCCCGGAGGCGGCTCCGTCGAGCAGTTGTAGGACGGCCGACTACTCGAATCCTACCGCCGCCGCGTCCGCCAGCGCCCGCTCCGCCGCCGCGTCCACGTCGAACTCCCGGACCACCTCGCCGTCCCGAATCAGCGGTTCGAGCAGGGGGTCGCCGCCGTCCGGTCCCTCGTGGTCGGCGAGGCCGACGTGGTGCCCCCCGTCCGGCGTCCGGTAGACCTGTTTCGTCCCCGAGAGTTTCCCTCGCTTGGCCGCCGGTTTCCCGTCGACTTCCACGATATCGAGCGCGAAGTCCACTGGTTCGGCGTTCGAGATGTGGCTCCCGACGCCGAAGCCGTCGGCCACGTCCCGGAGTCGTCGGAGTGCCGCGGGGTCGAGGCCACCGCTCGCGAACACGTCCACGTCCTCGTGGCCACGGGCGTCGAGTTCCCAGCGCACCTCGCGGAGGATGTGGCGGAAGTCGCCCCGGCGTGACCCCGTGGTGTCGACCCGGACGCTGTCCAGGTCGTCGCCCAGCGTCTCGGCCGCCCGCAACACCTCGTCCACCTCGTCGCTGTAGGTGTCACAGAGGGCCACCCGCGGCACCTCGGGCGCCACCGCGTCGTCGAACGCGCGCCACGCAGTCTCCTGATTTCCCCGACCGAAACAGATCACGAGGGCGTGGGGCATCGTGCCCCCGGCCTCCCGGCCCAACACCTCGCCCGCGGCGACGTGGGAGAAGCCGTCGAGCCCGGCGACCAGCGCGCTCCGTTCGACGACCGCCGCGATGGACGGGTGGACGTGCCGCGCGCCGAACGAGAGCACCGTCGACTCCGGGGCGGCCCGCCGTGCCTCCAGTGCCCCCGTCGCCATTCCGCTGGCGTGCGAGAGGAAGCCGAGCAGCGAGGTTTCGAACCGCGCGAATTCGAGGTACGGGCCTTCGATCCGCATGACTGGCCCGCCGTCGAACAGCCGCCCCTCGCGCATCGCGTCCACGTCGACGCCCCGTCCCGCCAACAGGGCCGCGGCGTCGTTCACGCCCGCGAGGAGTTCGAAGTCGCCGTCGGGAAACTGATCGGCCGTCACCTCCGCGACGACCGTCGGATTCCGACCGGCGTGTCGCAGCGTCGTCTCCGTCCGCAGAAAATACGCGTCGGTCGCCGTCCCGTCGCGGATGGCGTCGGGACCGACGATGTCGAACGGTGGCATTACCGCCGGCTTCGCGCCCGCCGGTGAAAAATCCGTTCGTTCGGTCACCGCGGTCGAAGAGGATTCGTCTTCATACGCCCCGTCGTGGGTCGTCGTCGCTTCGGCGCTCGACGGGTGCCCGCCCGCGACTACTCGGCTCGACGCGCGTGCACGGCGTCGAGCGACTCGACCGTCGGCGCGTTGACGATGGTGACCGTCGTGCCGTTCCGAGTGACGCGGAAGGCGTCGGCGTAGGGCCCCGCCGGGACGACCAGTACCCCGTCCCCGCGACGCTCGGCGCCCCGGCGCGTCCGCAACAGGTCGCGGTACGCGATGGCGAACGCGGCGGCGTCACCCGCCGTTTCCCACTCCGTCCGGAGGACGTACCCCGTCGCCGTCCCGTCGTGGTAGGGGACGAGCCGGTCACCGACCCAGCCGGCGGTGGTGGGGTGAGTGTAGTTGTACGTCCGGTGGGCGCGCGAGGGGCGTTGCAGGTGGAAGGTCTCCGTCCCGCCGTTGGCCCACACCGTAGCGAACAGCGACGCCTCGCCGACCGTCGTCCCCGGCGGCGACCGATCGAACCGCGTCCAGTTCGCCGCCGACCGATCCGGAATCCGTACGTCCCGCGCCGACCAGTTCGGGTAGCGGTCGGGGTGGATCACCTGCGCCGAACTCGTCGGGGGGTCGACGTACGCGGCGTCCACCGCGGCCCAGTCACCGCGCTCACGGAGGCGATGGACGAACGCCGGGCCGTCGCTGTACGGCTGGTACGCGGCGACGTAGACGCCCATGTCGTCGTCGAGGCTCGCGCCCGGCCCTGCCGGCGGCCGCGGGAGGCACGTCCACTCGGTTCCGCACCGCCGTTCGTACAGGTCCTCGACGTAGCCCGCGTCGCCCTCGATCAACCCCTGTCGAGCCAGCCGCTCGTCCCTGGTCAGGTCCTCCCGCCCGTCGAACACCGACCCGAAGTGCTGGTCCTGCAGGGCGTGGACCAGTTCGTGTGCGAGCGTCCGGCGATCCAGCGTCGGCCGTGCCGCGTCGCTCACCACCACGATCCGATCCTCGCTCGGGACGTACGACCCCTGCACCGACGCGCCGTAGAACGACTCGAACACCGCCTCGACCGACCGATCCTCGCCGACGAGGAGCAACGCCTCCCACACGGCCTCGTCCCACCTCGTCGCCGTCACGTTCTCGTCGGCGAGATACGTCTCGCGGTCGACGACTGCGACGGGGACCGTCGACTCGAACTCCAGGCCCCGAACCCGTTCGACGCGGGCCATCGTTCGCGCGACGACGGCGTCTCGTTCGCTCGCGTTCAGCCCGTCCGCCGTCGTTACCGACAGCGGCTCGTCGAACCAGTAACCGTCCTCCCAGCCGAGGCGGTCGGCGGCCGGGTCGTCGAAGCCGCCGTGGGCGGGCGTCGGCGCCAGGGTCGCCGTCGGCGTCGACGTGTCCGTTCCCGTCGGCGTCTCGGTTCCCGTTTCCGTCTCCGTCGGCGTCGCTCCCGGATCGACCGCCCCGCCACAGCCCGCGAGAACGACGAGTAGCGCCAGTAAGACCTGACGGAGAGACATCGCGTCGGTCGTCGGCGACGGTCGGTAAAAAGGCTGCCGTCAGTTTAGCCGGCGGGCCACCGCGGCCAGCGCCACCGCGGCGATCACCGCGAGGACGGCCGTCAGCGGGCCGAAGCCGGGCGCTTCGAGGCCGGTCGACCCCGAGTCGCTCTCCCCGCCGGCGGCGGCCGTGGTGCTGGCGCTACTTCCGTCGTCCCCGCCGCCATCGCTCGCCCCACCGCTCGCCCCTGCCGGCCGCACGTCGCTCAAGTCGTCGGCCGTCGGCGCGTTGACGATGGTGACCCGCGTCCCCTCACGGTCGATGCGGAATGCGTCGGCGTACTCGCCGTTCGGGATGACGTACGTGTTGTCACCCTGCGACTCCGCGCTATGGGCGTCGAGGATGGCGCGGTAGGCGTTGTGGAACTGCGCGGCGTCCTGCTCGCTGTCCCACTCGGTCACCCAGACGTAGCCGTACTGGGCGTCCTCACCGCTTCCCTTGTAGTACGGGAACACCCGGTCGTTCCCCCAGCCGGCCGAGGGCTCGGCGTCGTAGTTGTACATATCGAGGGGGTCGGAGGTCTGTACCACCGAGCGCGGCGAGACGGTCTGGGCGCTGGCCGTCCGCGCCTGATACCAGAACATCACGTACATCGACGCCTCGCCGACCGTATCCGAGCCGTCGACGCCTTGATCGGGGAACGTCTCCCAGCCGTTCCGGGCGCGGTCCTGATACTCGATGGGCACCGGCTCCTCGTCGGTCAGGTGGATGATCTGCTCCGTCGAGGTCGGCGGGTTCTCGAACGCCTCGGCGACCGCCGTCCACCCGCCCTGCTGGCGGAGGTAGTCGACGTACACCGGGCCGTCGGAGTAGGGCTGGAGAAGCGTCAGCAGGATGCCGAGGTTCGGCGGCGCTTCCGTCCCGCCCGAGTCCGAACGCGGCGTCTCGACACAGTCCCACTCCGCGCTGCATCGCTCGGTGTAGCGTTTTTCGATGTAGTTGGCCTCGCCCTCGACGACGCCGTCGGTCGCCAACCCGGCGTCCTGGGTCTCGGTGCTCGAAATCTGCTCGCCGAGGTCACCCTGCTGATCCTGGAGGGCGTGCGTGAGTTCGTGGACGAGCGTCGCGTTGTCGATGGTCGGGTCGTCCGGCGAGTCGGTGACGATGCGGATGTGATCCTCCGCGGGGACGTAGAACCCGGCGGTCGACGAACCGGTCGCCGACTGGAGTTCCTCGTTCGCCTCCGCGTCCTCGCCGACGATGAACAGCGCTTCCCACACCTGGTCGTTCCACGCGTCGAAGGCGGGGTTGTCCGTCGCATTCTGATTGCGCTGGCTCCGGAACTCCTCGCGCGAGATGACCTCGACCGGTACCTCGCTCTGGAACTCCGCCTGTCTGACGTACTCGACGCGCGCCATCGCCCGTGCTACGTACGCGTCGAGTTCCGCGTCGGAGAGCCCGTCCGACTGGTCGACGTCGATGGGCTCGTCGTGCCAGTAGCCGCCCTCCCAGCCGATGGCGTCACCGTCCGGATCGGCACGCTGTGGCGCCACGTCCCGGTCGGCGTCGATGGCCGCCGGGGACGCACCCGCAACGACCGCCGGACCGACGGACGCCACGACGATCAGTACCGCGAGACAGACGGAGACCCGCTTTCGCATACCCCCCCGTTGGGATGCGCTACGGAAGTACCTTGCCCGCCTCATCGTTCGAGGACGGTTCCCCCCGCGCCGACGGCGAGTTCGACCACCTCTGCGCCGACGACGGCGTACTCGCCCGCCGCCGTCGTCCCGGCGTCGTGGAGGGTCACGTCCACCGGCGTCTCCGCGTTCAGCCACACGCGGTCCGCGGCGCCGATGGTCGGTACGGTCGCTACTGCGGCGATACCCTCGAGGAAGCCACGGCGTGTCGTGTCTCGCGTCGATCGATCACTCCACGCGACCCTACGCGATGGGTCGGTGGTAAAAGTGGAACGCCGTTAACGCCGTTTTTCGGGCGTATTAACGGCCGTGTAACTCGACTTACGCGTCTTCGAACAGCTCGTCGACGGCGTCCCGGGCCGTGCGTGCGGCTTCGTCCGCGACGGCCTCCGGGTCCGCCTCGTCGTCCGGTGCGTTCAGGTAGACGTCGACGTCGAGGACGCCCTCCTCGAAAGTAACCGTCACGTCTAGGTCGCGCACGTCTGACTGGCGGTAGTGAGCGAAGACGACTCCTTCGGCCGCCTCGGCAGCCGTCCGGACGACGGTTTCGTCGTCGGGCTCGGCCACGGCCTTACGCGCCGCCGGCGCCGCCCGGTCCCATCGGGCCGCCGCCAGCGCCGCCCTGCAGCATCTGCTGGAGCTCCTCCTGGAGCGATTCGAACTGCTCGCGGACGCGCTCTTCTTGCTTGCCCAACTGTTCGACGCGAACTTCCAGGCTCTCGACTTTCTCCTCGAGGTTGTCGTAGGCGTCGTCGTACTCCGTCGAGACGAGGAGTTCGCCGACCTCGCGGTACATCTCGGTGTCCTCGTCGATGTCCTCGAGCGCGTCGAGCGCCGTCTGGGACTCGTTGAGCGTGGTCTCGGCCTGCTGTTTCTGCGCCGCGACCTGCTGGGCCGTCTCCTGCAGATCCTGCAGTTCCTCGATTTTCTCCTGGGCTTCCGGCGGCAGATTTCCTTGCATGGGCGAACCGTTGGGTCCCGGAGTGAAAAAGCCCCGTATTCCGTCCGTGTCGACGTGATCGACCGACAACGGCGGTCTAACCGCCGTCGGATCGCGCGTCAGCGCCGGCCGTAACCGTCTCGGCCACGTCCACCAGTCGTAGCCAGGTGTTCGCCCCCGCTCGCAGGGCGACGAGGTCGGCCGCCCCGATCCGTACCCGTACCGTCCGCCCCGTTCGGTCGACGGTTGCCGTCGAGCGGTCGTCGTCTATCTCTCCCACCTCGACCCGGACGCTTCGCTCGACGATTCGGGCGCGTCGCTCGGCGTCGTACTCGAACTGCAGAGAGAGGCTGTGAGGTGCGTCGTCGACGAGCACGTTAGACGGGTCGTCGTGTACCGGCGGGTCGCCGTATCGGTTCGACGATCCGTCGGCACCGGCCGACGACGAGCACGGTTACTCGACGTCGACTTCCTTGATCGTCGGCGCGCGCTCCTTCAGGAGCACCCGGTGCCCGCAGTACGGGCAGCGAACGCCGCCGTACTCGTCGAGTTCGACGTCTCGCTTACACCGGGAACACTTGTAGCTCATGTTATTCGTCGTCGGTGGCGAGGGCCGCGCGGATCGACCGCCGGACGGTACGGCCGCCGGGCGTCTCGGGCCGGTACGCTCCGCCCGTGAACAGTTCGCCCGTCTCCTCGTTTTTCCAGACGCCCGTCCCGACGCGGGTGACGCTGTCCCCGTCGAGTGTGGCGTTCTGCATCTCTCCTTCGATTTCCTTGACGCGCCGGCGGGCGACACGCCCGTATCGCGCGCCGAATCGGCCCGCGCTCCCGGTGCTGCGTGCCTTGTTCTCGGCCATAGTACCGCTCAATACCGCTAGCGAACGGATAAACCCTGCGAGTCGGCGGCGTCGCAACTCGCCATGCTTCGGGGACCCTCGCCGTACACACGACGCCCGTTACGCCGGCGTCGGGAGTCACCGTGGGGGGGCGACCGCTGCGTAGCGAATCAGCTACGCGCCTCAGATGGCGGTCGGCCAGATAATTCCGGGCGTCGCGTACGTGTTGTGGAGGTAGACGCCTCTCCCGTTGTCGACGTATTTCATCGCCTCCCATTCGGCGTTGACGTACGCCGCGAAGAGGCCGACGACCGCGACTGCGACCGGGCCGCCGGCGGCGGCGGCCGCCCCGCCCAGTACCATGAACGCCCGAGCCATATCCTCCGCCTTCCTCATCTCCTTCATCGCCGGTTCCGGAACGGTGACACGGAGTCCGAACATCTCCCGGTCGAATTCGATCGGTCCCTGCGTGCCGGCCCCCAGTAGCTCCGACTCGCTGAAGAGCAGGGCCTCAAGGGCGTCCTCGTCTTCCGGTCCGACGCTCCGTAGCCCCTCTTGGGCGTCCGCTAACTCCAGAAACTCCGCGACGTCGACGCCTGCGTTCTCCAGCGTTTCCTCTAGGTCCACCCGAGCCATGTTCGCCCGTACGCCGTCGAGGAACTCCCGACGGGCTTCAGCGTCGTCCCGCAGTCGTTCTTCCAGTGCGTCGAACGTCTCCTCGTAGTCCTCACCGCGTGTTGGTTTGGTTGTTGCCATGCTATTTTTCTCCTGTCGTGATTTTCGAGCACTTCCGCTCGCGTTCTGCTCGGGATGACGTATCTTACGAACAGTTCGGGACTGCTCCAGCGTATCCCACACTATCATTTATTTAAAATAACCTAAATATAGTAGGAGATGTGCTAACACGGCTATATACGGGAGCTGTTGCCACGTCACACGTGTCCGCCGGGGCTGGGACGGCGCGTTCAGTCCTGTAGACCGGCGGCCGCCAGCGCCTCGTTCAGGTCGTCGCGAACGCGCTCGCCCGTCTCGCGGTTCATCGCCGTCGTGACGATCCGGTTTTCCTGCACGCTCGACCCGTCGCGCAGGAGCAGTCGCACGTTGCCGTTGCCGTCCGCGCGCGTCACCTTCGCCCGCAGGCCGGACTGTGACCCCGTCCCGCCGGCGTCGATCGGCCCCGGAACGATCTTTTTGACGTGTGGATGCTCCGCCACCGTCGAGATGGCCCGCCGGCCCGTCCGCCCCCCGATCAGCGTCGTGTGCCGGCCGCCGAGTTTCTCCTTCGGCGCCGTCTCCACCACCTCCAGCGCCCGCTCGCCCCGGCGGTCAAGCACCGCGGCGACGGGGTCCTCGCCCGCGACCCGGTAGAACTCGTAGTGGGTCTCCGCGCGCACCGCCCGAATCGTCTCGCGGTCGCCCGCCGCGAACACCGTCTCCGGACGCTTCCGCCGCAACTCGTCCGCGATCAGTCCCGCGAAGTTCCGGCGCTCGATCACCCGCGCCTCCCCCTCCTCCTCCGGGCGCGTGGTGATCGCCGTCTCACCCAGTACCTCCTCCTCGTCGAGCATCGTCAGGTGGGCGCGGTCCTCGGCCACGTCGAGGACGACGGCGTCGCAGTTGGCGGTGTGACAGACCAGACAGTAGTCGCCCGGCCGATCCAACGGGGAACCACACCGCCCACACTCCATGGTAGGGGCAGTCGGTCCCGCCGGATAAGTCCGTCTTTCGACGCTCGGGTGGCACAAAGCCCATTGGCACGCGTCGACACGCCCCGGCTATGGTGCGCCGCCCCTCCCTCCCCCGTACCCTCGTCGCCGCCCTCCTCGTCGGGTCGCTCCTCGGCGTCGCGCTCGCGGTCCCTGCGACGGCCAGCCCCCGACCGATCGCGGTCTGTGCGCCCTGTGAGCGCGGGTTCGTCTTCGCCGCACAGGCCCACGGCCACCCAGTCCGGATCGAACACAGCACCGCGACGATGCGCGTCCACCGCAACGGCTCCGCGACCTGGACCGTCGAGAACCGCCTGAACGACTCTACCCCCTTCGAGAACGCCACGCTCCGCGACGCCGTCGCCCGCGAAGCCGTCGCGGTTCACGACGCCCGCCTTCTGTCGACGAGCGTCGACGGCGGCGACACCGTCCGGATACGCTATCGCACCCCCGACGCCGCCGTCGACACCCCCGGTGGCGCCCTCCGGGTGACCTACTTCCGCGACGAGCCCGGCACGACGATATACACCGGTCTCGGGGCCGACCGCCTGACGCTCGTCGCGCCCGAAGGGATGGTCGTCGGCAACGGCATCCCCGGTGCCGACGTGTCCGACGACGGCCGCGAGATGACCGCCTACTCGTTCGAACACGGCGGTGACGGGCCGTTCGTGACGCTCGTCCCCGAAGGCGACCCGCTCGCCCCGCTGTGGAGCCTCGCGGCCGTTGTCCTCCCCTTGGCCCCCATCGTCGGGCGAAATCTCCTCTTTCTCGTCACCGTTCCGACGCTCGTCTTCGCCGGCGGGCTTCGGGCCGTCGCGTGGGCTGTGGACGCCGTCGGTCTCGACTCCCCGAGCGCCAATCCGGATCGCCGCGCCCTCGGCGTCGTCGCGCTCGGTATCGTCGCC
>Ga0209917_1000384_pt1 | contig 18728 bp, 18 predicted proteins | sample SalPon2_C_H2O_MG_FD_185710 | JGI IMG/M metagenome (GOLD analysis project Ga0209917, IMG submission 185710) | Salt pond water microbial communities from South San Francisco under conditions of wetland restoration - Salt Pond MetaG R2_C_H2O_MG... | ecosystem: Environmental > Aquatic > Non-marine... | reverse complement strand
ATGACCCCCACGGACTCGCGATCAAAGACGAGCTCGAGGACTACTACGAAAAGGAAATCCATCATGGTCGGCTCTATCCCAACCTCGACACGCTCGTTGAGAAGGGACTCATCGAAAAAAGTCAGCGCGACCGACGGACCAACGAGTACAGCACAACTCGCCGGGGGGCTAGAGAGATCGAAGCTCGGGCTGAATGGGAAGCCAACTATATCGACCACGACGACTGACTGAGCTCTCGGCAGTACACAATATTGGCTGTTCTCTGAGATAAGTACGACCCCGATAAGCGATCATGGGGGGGGTACCAGAATACCTATTGACCAGTCGGTATAACCTCTCTCCTAGGCAAATGGATGTCTCTGATAACCTTTTGTGCCTGTATTCTGCTCGTGTGACCAAAGAGAACGATTCGTACACAATTGACGTTCCAAAGAGAGAGGTTCAGCAAGAAAATATCGAGAGCGGAGAGACGTACAGAGTTGCGATTATCTCAGCTCCAACGAAAGAATCACACCCAGAGGTTGATACGGAGAGTAATGAGCCGACAACGTCTAACACCTCCCCGCCGCAGAGTCGTGGGGCTCGGAGCCAGCCACCTGTTTCGGAAGGTGAGACACGCGACGTTGAGATCGAGAATCTAGGCGATCAAGGCGATGGGATCGCCAAAATCGACCGAGGCTATGTTGTGATTGTCCCCGATACCGAGGTCGGTGAGCGGGTTACCATTCGCTTCGATGAAGTACGAGAGAACGTCGCCTTCGCAGAAGTAGTCAAACGCCACCGCGACGTCGTTCAAGAGCGGTAGTTGCTCTACCACTCAGTGCTCTATTAGTTAAGATTCGGGCCAAAGATCTTAGTTAACGCCCCTGAAAATCCCCCAGTATTCTATTTTTGGGCATCAATTTTACTTCTCAATACCGAGTCTATCCGCCAGCTCGTCTTCATGATCAACTGCAAACTCCACGAGGGCCTCCATGAAATCAGCGTGCTTTTCGATCCCACCATCACCCGCTATCTTGGATTGTCCATCGAGACGATCGTAGAGGTTGTTGAGCTGATCTGCCTTCGTTTCTGGCAGATACATCGCGAGTTGCCGGCGGTTCCGCGTTGAGTCTGGGTCGGGATTCGGTCCCGGCTTACTTGTATTATCTGTAGCACTCGAATTACCCGTATTATACGAGTTATCTGTAGTACCTGTACTATCCGTGTTATCTGTCGTATCCGAGTGGCTCATATTAGTACCCGTCTCGTCGTCGCTGCTCTCATCTGAGTCGTTCTCACGCGAATCCGCTCGACGGTCATTGAATCGTTCACCGAGTTCTTCTTTTGGATCAGTCATCGTTGAGGGATTCAACCTGTTCGGCGATGGTACTGTACTTGGTCCGTAGCTGGTCTATCTTGTCTGCGTCCCACGGGTACCCCGCATCATCCGGGTCATAGGCGAAGACCGACGTCCGGTATTCGATTGCGTGCTCGACAGCTGCCCAGTCCGGGATCTCGAAGACATAGTCTTCGCCAAACGCCTCGATGAACCATGTCCGCATCTCACTACTGACGCCGTCCTGTCCCACCTCGTTCAACACAGCAGCTACTGTCGAAATCTGCACGTCGTCGAACTTGTCCTCGAGCGTGTCGATCTCGTCGAACAGAATCTCGAGTGAATCTCTCGCGATGGTGTTCGCGTGAGTCGGGAAGAGTACGTTCTCAGCGGCTAGCAGAGCTCCATCAGCAAGTGGTCCGAGGTTCGGTGGCGAGTCAATCACAACGTAATCATACTCTGCTGTGAGCCGGTCGAGAGCGATCTTCAGCGCTTCTACCCCACGTGCTTCCGAGTACAAGTGCTTCTCCAGTCTGAAATTTCGTATATGGGATGGCACTATATCGAACTCATCACCGTGGACGATCAGCTCGTCAAGATCGTCTAGTGAGAGTTGGCCCATCTCGGAGAGCACGTCGTAGAGTGCATACTCTCCTTCGCGATACTGCTCTCGGTATCCAAGTTTGAGCGTCAGCCCACCCTGTGGATCCGCATCAACAGCGAGTACATCATGGCCTCTGTCAGCAAGCGCGCCAGCGAGGTTGATACTCGTTGTTGTCTTGCCAACGCCGCCCTTCTGCATCCCGACGTCGACTCGCATTACCGCATCACCTGTGTATCTCGTGTAATACGGGTTCTACACATCATACATGTACTAGATGAAACTCACATCACATATATCTGTGTCAGACAGACAATCGGCGTCAACTCACACCGATAGCACGGCTATACTTCTTGTGTGATCGGATGGTGACGAACCGACACCTGCGCTTATCGCTTTAATCGCTTTGTTGACTAGTTTCGACGCAACGCTTTTTATCCACTGAGCGTAACACTCTAGTAACAATATGAGCACACTAAACGTCAAAGTTCCAGATGGGATGGATGAGGACCTCGAAGAGTTCCTCAAAGACCACCCGCACTACCTCAACAAGAGCGAGTTGGTGCGCGATGCAGTGCGCCACATGATTGAGACACCGCGTCTCTCCAATCGGACTCTCGAGGACGATCGTGTCTCCCGAGAGCAGATCGAGGACGGCGACGTCGTCGCACTTGACGACGTGTAGATGGCCGACATCTTCTTTACCGAACGTGGTCGTGAGCGCCTCGACAACCTTGATCGAGAGACACAGGATCGAATCAAAAAGAAGCTCGGTGAGATCGAAGACTGGCCGGACCACTTCTTGAAACCGCTGAAGGGCCGAAACGACTACGCTCTCCGCATAGGCGACTACCGTGCGCTGATCGAGTGGGAAAAGAACGACGACGAGAACGACGTGCTGTACGTGAAATCGGTCGGTCACCGGCGGAACTTCTACGACCGAGGGATGTAGCTGCCGCCAGCGCTCCTCAACTTTAGATATCTCTGCTGGGCAGGGCTTTGTGTGTCAGGCTACTGCTTTCGGCTACTTACGAAATTCAACGAGGGTGATGTTGATACTCACATCCCGATTGGCGTTAGCCACCACGAACGCTAGAAGGTCTCTGTTGAAATACTATTCTTCAGACATATTCTCGCCTGAAACAGCCGATTGGTGAGAACTGCGTAGATACCGCTGTGAGTATTACCAGATCAAGGATACTTTCTGAAAGCCGTGCAAGATGCAGAGCGCGTATTCGGCAACGGAAGTACCAGCATTATTTAAATATCTGTCTGAAAGATCGATTGGGGAAATCTGTGACCACGCCAGACGATAGAATACACGTTCTTCATGTCGATGACGAGCAGGCGTTCGATAGCATGGCCGCTGGGTTTCCGAGCCATGGCGACGACAGGATCACCTTTCGTACCGCAACCACCCCTAACGAGGGACTGGAACTGTTAAATAATCACGACATTGACTGTATCGTCTCCGAATACGACATACCTGGCCGCGATGGGCTTAGCTTTCTTAAGACTGTCCGCGAGGAGTATCCCAACCTACCGTTTATTTTCTACACCAACAAGGACTTTGAGACGGTTGTATCCGAAACAATCTCTACAGGCAACACTGATTACGTCCCGAAAGGTAGTTCGACCGAACATTTCGCATTTCTCGCACAGCGGATCATCACTGCAACCGAACAGCAACGAGCAAGCGAGTCCAAACGCATTGCTGCCCTCGTCAGAGATATTCAGTCCGATCTCGTCCGGGCCCGGACACGCGAGGAATTCGAGCCCACCGTCTGTGAGCGACTCGTCGACGCTGACCCCTACACATTTGCCTGGATCGGCAGCCTCGATGCTGACACTCCCCATGTGACCCCTAGAGCGTTGGCCGGACAGGAGGCGGGCTATCTCGATACGATTGAAATAACTGCCGATGACAGTGCAGCTGGGCAGGGACCAACAGGCCGGGCTATTAAAACTCGCTCAACGCAGGTGATTCAAGATATTTCGGCGGATCCAACCTACGACCCGTGGCGCGAGGCAGCGCTCGAACGGAGCTATCAATCGAGTGCTGCGATCCCGATCGAGTACGACGAAACCCTCTATGGCGTGTTGAACGTTTACGCTGCCCATCCGAAAGCGTTCGATGCTGACGAACAGTCGTTGCTCGAAGACCTCAGCGAGACCATCGCGCATGCGTACTATCGCATTCAGGCCCGAGACCAGTATGACTCTCAATATCAGGAGTTGTTCGAGGACGCACCGGTAATGATGGCCTTCACGCGTGAGGCGAATGGCGAACCGATTATCGAGGACTGTAATTCGCGGTTTGCCGACAAACTGGGCTACTCGCGAGCGGAGCTTCAGGAACAACCACTTGTAAGCGTATACACCGAAACGTCTACCGAGCGACTGTTGGATAAACGCGGGTATCAGCGATCTCTCGAAGGCGACTTCACACCTCAAGAGCGCGAGTTTGTCACAGCCGACGATGAGCGATTAGTCACACTTCTTCAGGCGACGCCACGCCGGAATAAGGAGGGCGACATTATCGGAACTCACACACTGTACGTCGACATCACCGACCGCAAGCGTGCCCAGTCAGTCCTTGAACAGGCGGAGGCGATGGAAGCATCGATGGACGGGATTGGGATCCTCAACGAAGACGGTGAGTTCGTCTACATAAATCAGGCCCACGCGGACATCTACGGATACAATGATCCCGAAGCGCTGCTCGGGAACACGTGGCGAATGCTCTACGAAGACGATGAGATCGACCGATTCGAGAACGAGGTTCTCCCACTCACGCAAGATCAGGGGCGGTGGCGTGGTGAAGCCACGGGTAGACGGAAGAATGACAAAACCTTCGACCAGGACCTATCGCTGACTGAGACTGACAACGGCAGCCTCGTCTGTGTTGTTCGTGACATTACCGACCGAAAGGAATACGAGCAAAAACTCGAAGACCAAAGGGATGATTTAGAGGTGCTCAATCAGGTCGTGCGTCACGATATTCGCAACGATATGGCTGTCGTTAGTGGTCGAGCGGACCTGCTCGAAGAACACGTCGAAGAGGCCGGGAAAGAGGATTTAGAGGCGATCCAGAACTCGGCGAAAAGCGCAACCGAGTTGACGAAGATGGCCCGTGATCTTTCCGAGGTCATGCTCAGTACTGAAGAAGATGTAGAGCCTGTCAGGTTGGATCGGCATCTCAACCCAGTCATTGAGGACGTCCGTTCGAAGTTTGAGACGGCGGTGATCACTACCGAGGACCGGATTCCGGGAGCCCGCGTTCGGGGCAACGGGTTGCTTGAAGCAGTGTTCCGGAACCTGATTCACAACGCGGTGGTCCACAATGATAAGCAAAAACCCGAGGTGCGGGTTTCGATGGGGATCGATGAAGAGACCACTACTGTCAGGATCGCAGACAACGGCCCCGGTATTCCCGACACTCAAAAAGAGACGATCTTTGGGAAGGGCGAAAAAGGCCTTGATAGCCCGGGAACCGGGCTCGGGCTCTATCTGGTCCAGACGCTCGTCAAGCAGTACGGCGGCGATGTGTGGGTCGAAGACAACGACCCTGAGGGGTCGGTGTTCATCGTCGAGCTACCGAAAGCGGACGCTGAATAGGGTTGATCGCTCTTGTGAAGCACATTGTTGATCTCAGAGAGTTGCTTTGACGGCGTGTTTGAGCGCTTCTCGCCCGGGTTTGCGGTAGAGTTCTCGTCTGAGTTGGAACGCTCGGAAATACTGTGTGAGACGGTCTTTTGAGATGCCTCGATGCGGCGAGAGCCACCGTCGCGCCAGCGACGCGTGGCTCTCGCACGTGTTCACGTGGATCGTGTCGTCGGCGTATTCGCTGTCGCCGTGAACGACGTATTCACGCTCGAAGTTCTCGTCTTCTTCAGCGGATTGTACGCGCGAAATCCATCGGTATAGACGGTGAGAGGCTCCTGCTGGCTAACCGCCAGCAGGAGCCGGATCGTCGATTCGTTTGCGGATTTCGCCGGCACGAGATACCGCTGCTCGGTGCCGCGATCCACAAGGACAAACACCGGCGGTTTGTCCTGTTCATACGTCCCGCGCCCACGTCGAGAGAGGCCGGCAGAGACGTAGAACTCGTCAATTTCAACCGGACCACGGAGATCGAGTGACGGCGCGCCGAGCGCTTCGGTGAAGCGCTCGACACGCCTGTGGATCGTTTTGTAGGTAACCTCGATTTCGCACTGTAACTGTCTGAGGCTCGTGTTAAACCGCAAAAAGGCGTAGATCGAGAACAACCATTTGCGGAGCGCAATCTTCGAGTGAGCGAAGATCGTGCCGGTCTTATCGTTGAACGTGCGGTCGCAATCCTTACAGAGATACCGCTGAAACTGCCCGTAGCTGCCGTTTCTGACCATTCGGTCAGAACGGCAGCGAGGACAGGAAACGCCGTCACGCCAGCGAACCTGTTGGAGCAGGTCCGCTGCGACCGATTCCGACCCAAACGCATCTAGCGGAATCATCCGTGTCGGACACCGCTGACGCGGTGTCCTTGTCCTCTTCGACTCGGCAGCTACAGCTCAGCAGTATCAACAATCTCCTACAGAAGAGCGATAACGGTATGGGTCATTTAGCTGTCGCCGTAGTACGTCCCCTGGTCTGACAACGACGCCTTCGTTCTCGCGCCGCCGCTCATAACCATCGGGTCGTGGGCGTCGCGTTCGTTCCTGGAGCCAGGATCGCAGTCGCGCCGAGAGCCTCAGCCACGTCAACCGCACCGAGCGGAAAGCAACCGCGCAGCCAATTGTGGCTGTATATCGAGAGTCTTAACGGAAGAATGGACGACACACTGAATATAATATATGCCAACAGGTGACTACGAGCCGGACCGAATTGAGGGGGAGTGGCAAGAGAAGTGGGTTGACGCGGAGGTCTACGTGTACGACGGTAACCCCGATATTGACCCGAACACGGCGTACAGCATCGATACGCCGCCGCCGACCGTGAGCGGGAGCCTCCACATGGGCCACCTCTACGGGCAGACGCTCCAGGACTTCGCCGCGCGCTACCACCGCATGGCGGGTGAGGAGGTCATGTTCCCCTTCGGGTACGACGACAACGGCATCGCGAGCGAACGCCTGACTGAGGATGAGCTCGGTATCCGGCACGGTGACTTCTCGCGGCGCGAGTTTCAGGAAAAGTGCCGGGAGGTCTGTCAGGAGTATGAGGCCGAGTTCACCGAAAAGGTGCAAGAACTCGGAACGAGCATTGACTGGAATCGAACGTACAAGACCATCGAACCGCGCGTCCAGAAGATATCGCAGCTGTCGTTCCTCGATCTCTACGAGCAGGGGCGCGAGTACCGGAAAAAGGCCCCCGCGATCTGGTGTCCGGAGTGCGAGACCGCGATCTCGCAGGCCGAGATGGAGGACGCCAACCGCCACACACATTTCAACGATATCCGCTTTGATCTCGCGGCGCCGACCGAGTCCGGCCGCGAGAGCTTCGTCATCGGGACGACCCGGCCCGAGCTCCTGCCCGCGTGCGTCTCGGTATTCGTCCACCCCGACGACGAGGAGAACGCTGACCTGATCGGCGAGATAGCGGAGGTTCCCCTCTTTGGTCATGAGGTCCCGATCATCGAGGATGACCGTGTCGACCTAGAGAAGGGGACGGGCGTCGTGATGTGCTGTACGTTCGGCGACCAGAAGGACATCGAGTGGTATCAGGCTCACGACCTCCCGCTTAGGGTCGCTATCGACGAGTCCGGGACGATGACGGACATCGCCGAGAAGTACGAGGGTTTGTCGACAAAGGAGGCACGCGAACTTATCATTGAGGACCTCAACGACGCCGGATATCTCGTCGACCGCGAACCCCACGAACACGCGGTCCAAGTCCACGAGCGCTGCGAGGTCGATGTTGAGTACCGCGTCAGTCGCCAGTGGTACATCGAGATTCTTGACCACAAGGAGGAGTACCTCGAAGCCGGTCGGGAGATGGATTGGTACCCCGAGAAGATGTTCACGCGGTACGAACACTGGATCGAGGGCCTAGAGTGGGACTGGCTTATTTCCCGCCAACGCGACTCTGGCATCCCATTCCCGGTCTGGTATTGCACAGAGTGTAACCACGAGGTCCTCGCGGAACGCGACCAGCTCCCCGCGGATCCTCTGAGCGACGATCCGCCTGTCCACACGTGCCCTGAGTGCGGGCACGACGCGTTCCGGCCCGAAGAGGACGTCCTTGACACGTGGGCAACCTCAAGCCTGACGCCGTTGATTAATGCGGACTGGGACCCCGAGACACTCGGGAACGGCGAACTCGCCGCGGGCGACCTCGCGAACCCCGAGCTCTATCCGTTCAGTATCCGCCCACAGGCGCACGATATCATCAGCTTCTGGCTTTTCCACACGGTCGTCAAGTGTTACGAGCACACTGGAAATGTTCCGTTCGACACGGTCATGATCCACGGACATGTGCTCGACGAAAACCGTGAGAAGATGTCCAAGTCCAAGGGGAACGTCGTCAAACCCTCGAATGTGGTCGCGGAGTACCCAGTCGACGCCATTCGATACTGGGCAGCATCCTCGGGCGTCGGCGACGACTTCCCGTTCAACGACACGGAAATCGTCGCAGGCGAGAAGCTCATCCGAAAGCTTTGGAACGCGAGCAAACTGGTCGACTCGCTCACCACCGACGACGCGAAGCCGCCCAGCGAGCGCGACGCCCCCGCTGAGTTGGACACGCTTGACGAGTGGTTGCTCGCGGAACTCGACGACCTCGTCGCGGATCTCACCGCACACTTCGACGAACATGAGTACGCAAAGGCTCGGAGTCAGCTGCGGACTTTCTTCTGGCACACGTTCTGCGACGATTATCTGGAGATTGCGAAGGAACGAGACACGGAGTCAACGCGGTACGCGCTTACGATCGCCCACGAGACATTCTTGAAGCTGTGGGCGCCGATCATGCCTCACGTCACCGAGGAACTCTGGCACGAAATGTACGTCCCGGGCGACGGAGAAAGCGCAGATCCGACGGAGACGAGTATCCACCTCGCCGACTGGCCGGAAGTCCGGGACTTCGAGGCGGACCTCAACGCTGGCGAGACGGCGATGGAGGTCATCAGCGCGCTTCGGAAGTACAAGGCCGACCATCAGCTCGCACTAAACGCGGACCTCGAACACGTCGAGGTGTTCGGCTCCGTCGCTGGGTTCGAGGACGCCATCAAGGGAGTGATGCACGTTGACGAGCTGACGCTCCACGAGGACGACCCCGATCTCACGACCGAAGTTGTGGACATCGACCTAGACTACTCGACGCTCGGTCCCAAATACGGGGATCAGATCAACGAATTTGACGCTGCTATTGCTGACGGCGACTACGAGATCGTGGCCGGAGAGCTCCGCGTCGGGGGCGAGACGCTCGTTGCCGACGAGTTTGAGGTGCGCGAAGAGCACAAGTACGGCGGCGACGGCAAAGTAGTCGAGACCGACCACGCGGTCGTCGTCGTCCATTGAGTATAGGCACCTCCTCGTCATTCTAACTGCTCTGTTGAATAGACGTTGAGTCACAGTTACAGGGTCTCACACAGCGGTTCTATGTTAGTGATGGCGAACATGAAGACAATTTCACGGAGCTGTCGATACCAGCTCAGCGCTCGCACGGCGTCGCCGAGCGAGCGCTTCGTTGTCGAGTAGGATGTTTCGGCCATCCACCGCTGAGAGTAGCCGTTTGATCGATTAAGCGCGTTGTTCGCGGATGCTTTCGCTGACGAGTTGCGGTAGTGAACAAGGTACTCAACGTCATATGCGGCGATTTCGTACTCAGTATGCCAGTCTTGGAAGCCGTTGTCGGCGGCGACGGACTGCAGGTCGTCCGCATTTCGGCGGGCGACCTGCGGTCCGGTTGAACGGCTGTGAGTTGGGCGGTCAGAACTCATGAATGACATGCGACTGGATGCGTCTCACACGACTCTCATCGTAGGTCCAGACGCCACGCCAGACGTTTGGACCGGTCTCGATGGCAACGAGTGCGGCATGTGTGGGCTTGGTTTCGACCAGTTGAGATGCGTCATCCGGGCCGGATACGACAACCCATGATCGTCGATACGCCGCCGTGTCGCCGCCATGGACGTGGACATCAAGTTCTGTGACGACATCCGGATCGTCCCGGATGCCGTAGATGTGTGTTTCAACCTCGCTGTCGGCGAGCCGTTCGTACATCGTTCGAGTACCGTATTCATCGTCGAGCCGCGAGAGTCGCTGAAAGGTGCTGTCGAGACGACCCTCTCCCGTTACAAGGGCCAGTTGCTCGATGAACCGTGAGATCATGATCAAGACGAGCTTTTCTTTATTTGAGGCAGGATACCCAGCGACCGTGAATTCGGTATCGGTCAGGCCGGTCAACACATCCGGAAACTGATCGTGCCCGACCGGACTGGTTCCGGTCTGGTAGCGATCAGCATTCACCAACAAAAACGCGTCTTAGAGCCGGTCAAGGGGCGAGGTTGCAACGACTTTCCCGTCCTCGATCAGACAGACGAGATCGGCGGTCCCCTCTGGAATATGCCGCTCTGCAATCGTTATTGATTGATTGGAGAATGCCTTCGAGAGCAAATTAATGAGTGGTTTCGGTCCCGTCCGGTTCACTACCAGTAGTGTCTTATCCGATGCGGGGACCTCATTAGTGAACTCCGACAGAGACGGTAGGAGTTCGTTCACGGACTCAATAACGGCCTGCTTATGTATGAATTAGGGGGCACATCACTGACCTTCGGGTCAACTACCCCACCCTAAGCGCCTTCGGCACTTTGAGGGTAGGGCTTGTCCGTGAACTCGGCCTCGAACCCATCAGGGTAGGCGGTAAGCGTCTTTGTATTCGGCATCGGACTTACAGACACTGTCTGTAATGCAGGCTTCGATCCTGCGCTCCAGTCACTCACAAGCCCAGTCTGCTAACCCCACAGCTCGCGACAAACTGCTGAATATGCGCCCTGCATCTTGCACGAGGATTCAAAAATTATCTCAAACTGTCAGGAGTCTCAGCGGTCGATTCGCAGTTCTCATCGACCGGCTGTTTCAGGCGAGAATATGTCTGAAAAATGGGTTTCAACAGAGCCCGGTGGCCGAAAGAACCCACTGGCCTCCGGGTGCTAGCCTATAGTTCGCTCTGGACGTCCAAGGCGTTCATTTCGTCGACTTCAGTGCTGATCTGTTGGACCATGGCCGTCTGCTGTTCGTTCGCGGCTGCAATCGACTCTGCCTCGTCAGCGACGTGCTCGAAATCGTCTGCCGTCTGGTCGACCATGCTGGCAATTTCCTCCGTGCTGGCGGCCTGGCCGTCGGTGGCGTCGGACACCTCGGCGATCCCGTCGGAGACCTCCTCGACAACTTTGGCGATATTCTTGAACGTCTCGCCGGAGCTGCGAACTTTCCGTCCGCCGTCCTGTATCACGTCGGTTGTCTCCTCCAGGCTGCCAACCGTGTCGTCAGTACTCTCGCGGATATCGGTGACAATTTGCTCTATTTCGGAGGCGCGTTGCTGGGACTCCTCGGCCAGACTCTTGACCTCCTCGGCGACGACCTCAAAGCCAGATCCTGCTTTGCCGGCGCGAGCCGCCTCGATAGAGGCGTTCAGTGCCAGCAAGTTCGTTTGGTCGGCGATGTCGTTGATGACGTCGACCAGTTCGTCGATCTGCTGGATACGGTCGTTGAGTTCGCGGATGTCCTCGGTGACACCTGCCGCGGCACCTTCGATATCTTCCATGATAGCGATGGTCTCATCAGCGTCTGACTCGCCAGCTTCGGCCTCCTCGCGGGCGCGTTCGCTGATATCCTCGACTTCCGTCGCCGTCGCGGCGATCTCCTCGACGGTCGCCGACAGCGAGGACACTTCTTGGGAGACCTCCATGATAGAGTCGAGCTGGTTGGCTGCCTGGTTGCTGATGTGCTGGGAGTTGTCAGCGACCTGCTCCGAGGTCGACATGAGCTCGTCGACCGCCGACTTGATGCTCTCGCTTGTCTCTTTCTGGTCAGAGATGTCACGGAAGGTTTCGCTGATAGCGACGATATCCCCCTCAGTGTCGTAGATGGGACGGACGACCAGTTCCGTCGGGATCACGCGCCCGTCGTAGCTTTCTTTTTCGACCTCGACGCGAATCTCATCGGCCCCCTCATCGACGACCTGTTTCAGCGTACAGTTGCCGGTGCCACAGACCTCGGGGTTGCAGAACTGGTCGTAACACTTGACCAGTTCGCTCTTCTCGGCATCGACACCGCCCATCTCTCCCATCTGCTCGTTTTCGACGACAACGTTGAAATTCAAATCGAGAATCCGCATCGCCGCCCCCGTCGATTCCATGACCTGTCGCAGGTTAGTCGTCAGTACGTTCCAGAGTTCGTCTTCTGGTAGCTCCTTGCCGTCGAAAATCTGCTGGGAGAAGTCCGTGCCAGCTGTCGAGCCGCTTTCAGTGGTTGCCATATATGTAGACGAGTGTGCATATATATCAACACTACGGATATTCCAATCGGTAGTGTTCAGATAAGCTGATTCCATGTGAAAGCAAACGATCTGAGCCACTCGTCAGCAGTTTCTGCGTCAGCGTTGCTGAAACAGTCTGAGAAACAGGTAGTTCGACGTTTTATGTCACGAAAGACACGTTCAACGCTGTTCCGATTTCCATGTCGTTCGTATCTGAAATCGAGGTCATGTTTGCGACAGGCTCGTTGAAGTGAGGCTGATCCATGCCAGCTGAGGCGTCGCTAGTGAACGTATTACTCTGCAGATCGAAGTCCCGTTCCCGTACCGCTTCATCCTCCGTCTCTGATCGGTTTGGCTGCTCACTGTTATCCGAATCCGGCTCGTTCGGTTCTCCAGTGTTATCTGCCCCCCACAGCCAGCAAGTGTGACTACTCCTGCCACCGATAGCCGAAGTACGGTCTCCATTGGCTTAACCAACAAAACTATGGATCAGTGGGTAGTGTTGGTTAACACCAGAGTAGCCAATGTCCCACGAACCCCCGGCCCCACCGGCGAATCTCCCGACGGAGATCGTCAATGCCCTCAACAAAGCCACACCAGAGCAGCTCCGGGACGTTGCTCGCTATGGTGAAGCGTTAGCAGAACACAAAGAGTGGGAAGCGCGGCTCGAAGCGAAGGCGGACGATGCCGATGTCAAGGAGCGGCCCGATGACCTCCCGGACGACGTCCCGGCGAAGGCGACAATCACGATCAAGGAAATCAACGACAATCGCTACTACTACTGGCAATGGAGGGAAGGGGATGCAGTGAAGTCCCAATACAAAGGCCCGGTTAATTCGGATGGGTGACCGAACAAACATCCCACCTGTGGTACGGGAGGCACAGGGAAACCTTGATTCGTGTCTTACTTTCGAGTTAACTGTTCGATTGGCCAAAAGCTAAGTCACGCTAACGAGGCTAATTCACTTGCAAAATTCCATCTCAACCAAAATAAGCACGCATCCAGAAAGTAGTGTGCCGGCACACTAGACTTTTCACGGTTGGTCATCTATCCAGAGATATGAGTGGCGAGAGAATCGACGCCGAAAGCAAGGTGTCTGGAAATCAGGCAAACATCCCCGCCCGGATTCGACGTGAACTCGATATTGACGACGGTGATCAGCTTCGCTGGCAGCTCGAAGATGACGGGAATATCCGGGTCCAAGTTATCCAACAGCAGACGGGCACGTTCGCCGATTTCGACGGCTATGCTGGTGAGGACACAACTGATGTGACCAGCGATCATGACACCTGGGGTGTCGATATCGAGTAAATGCCGCGCGCACTCATCGATACATCGGTCCTGTTTGCAGCCGCGTACAAGCGAGATAATTCACACGACGATGCACTCCCAGTGCTCCACGGCATTGATACTAAAACACTCCCTGAGGCAGTCGTCCTTGACTACGTTCTCGCCGAAACGCTGAACGGCCTCACGACACACGCCGGCCACGGCGCAGCGGTCGATCTGCTCAATCGAATCGAAGAAAACGCCTGCTTCCACATCGACTCACTCACCACCACCGCCCTCGCGACGGGGAAGGCCCTCTTTCGCCAACACGAACCACTCTCCTTCGTCGATGCCTGTATTGTCGCGTACATGCAAACCGAAGGGCTCGGCTACCTGTATGCGTTCGATGACGACTTCGACGCTGTCGAGGACATCTATCGGCTCGAATCAGCGACAAATCCCTACGATCCAAGCTGACTTGACATCTTCCCTGCCCTAAAGGGTGAAGATTCCCCCGAAGGGTGACCTTGACCGCCAGTACACTTCGATAGAGGGGTGTGTCCAAGAAATTATTTCCATGAACACATCGATAGAGGGGTGTGTCCCAGGAAGATGCTTCAAAACACATCGATAGAGGGGTGTCAGGTGTAGATCGATTGGGTACTGGACACTTTTACACCGCGCAATCAGAATATGGATGGCGACTGAGATACCCAGAAGATGCTGTTTGAGCACCTCTAACCAGTATTTACACATCGATAGAGGGGTGCCGCTATCCGTGAATCAGAGAATACATCCTAGAGCGAACGAAGAATACCACGATCAGCGATTGTGGGATGATAGCAAACAGATCGTACACATCGATAGAGGGGTGTCTACCGACTCAGCTTCAGAGAACAGAGGAGAGAGCCCACGACTTTAGTCTTGTCTCTTACCCATATGTTCGTCGTGTTCTAGCTGAAGGTTGCAGACACTGTCGCGTCAGATATCGAATCGCACAGATCAAGTTGCGCACCGATTCGATCGATGACCCCGTCGATGGGGGTTGCTGAATCGAGAGACACAATTTCGTCAAAAACCACCTCTCAACGACGAAACCACTGAATACCAGTTGCGTTGGTCGAACTCACTGATCCATGTCACTGATTCCAGCCGCTCGATTTGTGGGTAAGAGACAGGACTTCAGTCGTGGGAGGAAGTCAAGTTTGATTCCGGATCTGGGCTTTGACGACGGATTCGACCTCACTTTCAGAGACCATCTCGATACGGGAATCTTCACGAAGGGTCTCCAGAATCGTATCTGGTCGCTCAGCAAACTGGAATTCGAGGAACATCCCCGAACTGGGGCCGTGACTCCGGCGTTCGAAATCGACGAGTGAGTACGTCGTGAGCTCTTTCATCTTGTTGACGTACGTTTCTTGGTGGTACTGATCTGCGTCGATCGCGTCTGTCAGATACTGATATACGCGGTACCCGGTTGTACTCCGGGCTGTCCCATCAGTCGTTTGTGCGGCGACGGCTGCCGTCGCGTATAGACAGAGCTTCTTTTGAGTGCTGATCCCGCGGACGACCTCTAGCACGCGATTCTTTTCGACCTTCGCCTGGGCGGCGCGAACGTGTTCTTCGCGAACGCGGGCGTCGCCTTCACGTTCGGCAAGTTCACCAGCAACTCGCATGAGGTCGATCGCCTTTCGGGCGTCGCCGTGAGTCTGCGCTGCAAACGCCGCTGCAAGCGGGATCACGTCATCATCAACGACATCGTCGTGGAACGCGTCTTTGCGCCGGCGAAGAATCGCTTGGAGCTGATCTGCGTCGTAGTCGTCGAAGTGGACGTCTTCGGGTGTGAACGAGCTAACTGCTCGGCTTCCGACAGATTCCATCATCTTCGTGTCGTTCGAGATCGCGACGACCGAGATGTACGCGGTCAGTTCGTCGTTGGCACCAGCCCGGGAAAGTTGATACAGGAGTCGCGAAAAGGCTGGATCCTGTTTGTCTCGCCGGCCAACGAGCATGTCCAGCTCATCGAGGACAAACACGGCCGAGTCGAAATGTGTGTTGACAATTCGATAGAGCTCGTCCCATTTCTCCTTCGTCGCGACGCCGTGTTTTGGAACCTCGACATCAACACCAGCCTCATCTGCGGCTTGTTGCGCGAGTTCGTACACTGCAACGCCAAGCGTGTCCAAATCCTGGCAGTTTACCTCAATCGTGCCGAATCGAATATCACGGGAGTCACAGATCCGACTAATGTTGTTACACACAGCCTTCGTGATGAGCGATTTCCCGGTCCCGGACGGGCCATAGAGAAAGAGATTCGGTGGCCGGTTGTCGCCAAGTGCGACACGGAGCATCTTCGTGACTTCTTGGAGCTGTTCGTCACGGCCGACAATACGGTCCTCCTCGACGACAAAATTCGGATCGAGTAGTGATCGCTCCCGGATGAGTCCCTTCTGCTCGTCGAACTCAAGGAGCATATCCTCAATCGATTTCGCCGATTCATCCTCAGGGTCACCAGACGAGTGGCCGGTTTCAGAGACGTGGGATGAGGATCGGGTGGCTGACTCCTCTGGATGCGTTGCGCTCGAGAGATCGGTTTGAGCCGTTGTTCCGTCCTCCGGCGATCTCGCCTCATCAACGGGATCATCGGAGTCGTCAATACCCATACCCCGACTCACACCAGCCGGTGTGAAAAAGTTTCCCCACCCCTATCGAAGTGTGATTGTTCGAGCTGAGATATTTCGCGGTTATTTTCGGGGAGATCAACTCTCACAAGTCTATATATAGGACACGTCTGACGATGTGTGACGGCCACGTAGTCGAGAAGACACACACACCCCTCTATCGATGTGTTCGAGACGTTCGTCGGGGGTGGGTTAGAAACCCACTGTCGATGTCGTTTTACCTCGAAGGCATCCAAAACAGCCGGAAATTGCCGTAGAGATATTATCCGTCGACCTTGCTTCGGTATTTCTCCTTCTCTTCTTCTTTTCTATTAAGACATAACACACACACCCCTCTATCGATGTGTTCGATGTGTTTGAGCCAAGTGCTTTCTGATGTCTAAAAACCAACGGGAAATCGTGTGACATCTCTACCGACATATCGCAACTGTTAGACGGTATTCCGCCGGTTATCTCTGTTTCACGACAGATACCTGCGGCTCATTTCCTGTCTTCGCCAGCCAGAGTCTTTGTGAAACACATCGATAGAGGGGTGTGTGGGTTCAAGGCCACCCGAGCCGGTTTTAACCAACGTACGCCATATCGATCGTAACTGTTGGTTAATCACTGGGTGGAGACAGGACTGTTGTCAATTCCACCACCCGCGTGTATTCTTGATAGACGTCCAACCGGTCCCGCCCGATCGGGGACGGTACGCTCTTGACAGTACAGTTGACATCCTCCTCCGCGTGAACGCGGAGGAATCCTGAGCGTTGGATATTTCAGGTTTGCAGTCTCACCGAGCATCCAGTCGGTGAGAATCCGTCGGGATGCTCGTGATCTGGGGTGGGTGGGACTGCTGGGAGTGCCAAGCCCCCGGTACTCCTATCCTCGGTCGTGTTCGGACTCCCCGCGTTGTTTTTGCCACGGGGAGTCCGGGAGACTTCAACAGACTCGGAGTTACGTTCTCTGCGTACAGCAGTCAACTCCGCACCGACTCTGTGAGAATCGGGCGGTCATCGACTGGTTCCGATTATTGCTTGGTTGCTTGGGGCGGGCAGGCCGCCATCGTAGGACAAGGCGGAATCACTCTGTTCCCAGCCTAATTCCTACTCAGATGCAGGGTCGCCTGCCACTTCAAACTAGTGAGGAGAAATCTCAGTAGAGTGTCTGAGCGTGGTGTGTGTAGGGCTTTGTCGGATTCATCTGGTGGCTAAAGCCACCAGTATTCTCCTCGAATCTCTATAAAACGGTCGTGAGTTACGAGAAATCTGGCCGCTCTGCGTACGCAATCGGATCACTCGACCCAGCATTCCGGAATGCCTCAAGCCGGAACGCACACGCATCACACGTCCCGCACGCCGGTTCCTCGTCCCGGTAGCACGACCACGTCATCTCATACGGCACACCGAGCTCTAACCCACGCTCGGCGATCTCCGTTTTCGACCACTCGACGAACGGCGCTTTTAATTCAATCTCCGTCTCCGGTTTCGTCCCGACGTCGATCACCTGCTGAAACGCATCGAAGAACGCCGGTCGGCAGTCCGGATACCCGGAGAAGTCCTCGGAGTGTGCGCCGATGAACAGCGCCTCCGACTCGGTCGCTTCCGCGTAGGATGTCGCCATCGACAGCAGATTCGCGTTGCGGAATGGGACGTACGACGTCGGGATCTCGTCGCTCTCCAAGTCTGCATCAGCGACGTCCATCTCCTCGTCCGTCAGACTCGACGCCCCAATCTGTGCGAGGTGCCCCGTTTCGATGTGGAGGAAGTCCCCCGCATCAACCTCCTCAGCAAGCGCCTGTGCGCACTCATACTCTTTGTCTTCGGTGCGTTGTCCGTACGACGTGTGCAGGAAGTACGGTTCGTACCCCTGCTCTATTGCCTCGTACACCGCTGTCGCACTATCCATCCCGCCAGACACCAGAATGACCGCGCTTTTGTTGCTCATGTATTCTCCGTTGTATCGAGTTGGTTGTCGTCCTGTTCATCATACTGCACTCTACTGACCGAATTGGGTGGAGCGACGCTCATGTCCCCGGTGCGTCGTTCCACAGATCTACGTGGAGCCGGGGTGTGTACCGGTACCCGTACTCCATCGCTAACTCTGCCACCTGGCTTCGCGTTCCGTCGAGTTGCTCGCGCGTCATGCCTTCCGGCATCAACAACACGTCGTCGTCCGCCACGGTCGTCGCCGTCGCCGCCCGCACACGATCGACGAGGTCCGTAATCTCCGGGAGGTCCGATTCATCGGTCACGACGAACTTGAGCTGCGTGTCGTACGCATCGACCATGCGCGAGAGCGCATCCATATCGATCCGGTTCTGTTCGTGTTTCTCTTCGAACTCGCCCTCGCCTTTCGGGTCCCGGTCCGGCGTCGGCGTGCTGCTCGCCAGCTTCGGGCTGATACTTGCGAGATCGATGG
>Ga0209917_1000383_pt1 | contig 18730 bp, 17 predicted proteins | sample SalPon2_C_H2O_MG_FD_185710 | JGI IMG/M metagenome (GOLD analysis project Ga0209917, IMG submission 185710) | Salt pond water microbial communities from South San Francisco under conditions of wetland restoration - Salt Pond MetaG R2_C_H2O_MG... | ecosystem: Environmental > Aquatic > Non-marine... | reverse complement strand
CTGTATCGACCTGTTCGCGCTCCAACAGCCGGTCGCGAGCGACCTCAGGTTCGTCGCCTCGTCGTTCAAGATCATCACCGATCTCGAGCGCGTCGGCGACCTGGCGGTCAACCTCGCCGAGTACACCATCGCCGCCGAGCGCGAGCGCTACCCCGAGATCGACCTGATCCACATCGGCACCGAGACCGGGGCGATGGTGGCCGAGGCCATAGAGGCCTACGGGGCCGGGGACGCCGAGCACGCGTCGGCGGTCGCCGCCCGCGACGACGAGGTCGACGACCTCTGTTCGGCGGCGGGCGACGCCGTCGTCGAGGACCTGATCCGCACCGACTACGACGACGAGGCCGAGGACGTCATGGACGACGTCTCGAGGCTGCTCTTGACGGTTCGCGACCTCGAACGCGTCGGCGATCACGCGGTGAACATCTGCGCTCGAACGGTGTACATGATCGACAGCGACGCGGGGTTGATCTACTGACGATGAGCCGAACGTCCGAGGACGCGAGCGGTCCGATCGAGCGGAAGGTGCAGGTCACCGGCGGGTCGACGTATACGGTGTCGATCCCGAAGTCGTGGGCGAACGCCCGCGACATCGGCTCCGGGACGTCGGTGCACCTGTATCCGTTCGACGACCGCCTCGTCGTCGCCGAGCCCGAGGACGGTATCGTCCGGCGCGCCCGGATCAACGTCGAGACGGTCGGGACGGAATCGCTGGCCGAACGGATCGAGGCCGCCTACGCCGCCGGGGCCGACGAAATCGTCGTCGAGTCCGACACGGGGTTCGACTCGACGGAACGCCGGCTCGCGAGCGGCACGATCACGGGCCTCGTCGGGATCGAAATCGCGACCGAAACCCCCGAGGAGATCGTCGCCCGGAGCCTGCTCGATCCCGCCGAGGTCTCCCTCGACGGGACGATCGACCAGCTCCGCGGGATCTCGCTGTCGATGCACGAGAACGCGGTGCGGGCGCTGATCGGGGCCGACGACGACAGCGAGGAACTCGCCCGCCACGTCGTCTCGCGGGACGACGACGTCGACCGGCTGTTCGCGCTCGTCAGCCGCCAGTTCTACCGGGCGCTGACCGACGTTCGAGAGATCGACAAGCTCGGGATCGACCGCCGGATCGCGCTCACCCGGTTTCGGACGGCCAGACAGCTCGAACGGGTCGCCGACCACGCCGAACTCATCGCCGACGTGGCCCTCCGACGCGAGGAGCCGCCGGACCCGGAGATCGGGGACCGCTTCGAGGCGATCGCCACCGACGCCAGACGCGTCGTTCGGGCGGCGCTGGACGGCAACACCGGGGAGGCGCTGTTGCGCCGCGACGAGGTCGTCGGCGGCCTCGACGACCTCGATCGGGAGCTCCACACGGCCGATCGGGAGGGAACGTACCTCGACGGACGGGTCCTCGAGAGCATCCGGCGGACGGCGGAGTACGGGGGCAACGTCGCGGAGATCGTCACGCTCGCTGACATCGCGGACCACGTATGACCACGAACACGACCCACGACCGGCAGGAACCGAACGAAGACGACACAGAACCGACGTACACGCTCGGGTTCGTCTGCGTCCAAAACGCCGGACGGAGCCAGATGGCGACGGCGTTCGCCGAGCGGGAGCGAGCGAAACGCGGCCTCGAGGACGCCGTCGAGATCACGACCGGCGGCACCCATCCGGCCGAGTCGGTCCACGACATCGTCGTCGAGATCATGGCCGAGGCCGACGGGGGCGGGATCGACCTTTCGGATCGGACCCCCAGGGAGATATCCACCGAGGAGCTACACGCGTGCGACGTCGTCGCGACGATGGGGTGCTCGACGCTCGAACTCGACGCGGACGACGTCGACGTCCGCGACTGGGCGCTCGATGACCCCGACGGCGCCGACCCCGAGACCGCAAAGCGGATCCGGGACACGGTCGAGGAACGCGTCACGGCGCTGTTCGACGAGGTCGAAGCCGACCTCCCCTCGGCGTAGGGCGCCCGGCGTTCAGATCGCCAGCGTCGCCCGGAGCATGTCCCGCGTCCCGGGACCGAGCCCGACCGCGAGGATAGCGATCAAGAGCAGGTAGGCGTACCGGGGGCTGTCCTCGAATATCTCGTCGTTGAACACCCATACGACGAACACCGCCGCCGCGATCTTGATCCCGAGGAACGGCCACGCGGTGCCGATCGCCTCCGAGAGCCACGCCGGTTGGAGACGCTCCGTGATCCGGACTGTCGCCTCGTTGACGACGTGTTTCGAGCCGTAGGTCACGCCGATCCCCAACGCGTTGGCCCAATCGAGGCTCACCACGTTCGCGATGCCGTCGACGGAGTGGCCCCACACGATCAACGCGCCGACGTACCCCGTCCCCTCGTTTATAAACGGGGCGTATCGCTGGCTCGCCCACCAAAACAGCGCGGCGACGAGGGTCGCCCCGCCGAGTGTGATGGCCGCGACCGCCGGGAAGAACCCGACGAGTTCGGAGGTCGCGGAGACGTACAGGAGTCCCCCGACGGTCGCTGACACGGCGAGTGCGCCCGTCCCGGCGAGGTACGGTTCGTGCTCGCCGACGACCCCGCGCCGCGAGAGGAGGACCCAGAGGACGACCGCGCCGAGCGTGAACGCGAACATCACGAAGTAGATGAACGGGCTGATGATGAGCGCGACCGGCGGGTACGGGATCAGGGTGTCGGCACCGGCCCGCAGGAACGTGACGTTCACGTCCTCGACGACCCGGAGCGCGCCGCCGAACAACATGAAGGGAAACAGCGCGACGTAGAACCGCGGGGTCATCCGGACGTCCAGCCGCCGGAGCAACAACAGCACGCCCACGAGCATGAACACCAACACGACCGCGTAGCTGACCGTCGAGACGGCCGTGTATCCCGGCTCCGCGACGATGCCGTCGGCGCTCGAGCAGGCGAGGCCGTCGAAGAGCCGCTCCGTCGTCCCGTCGGCTCGGACCACACAGCTCGCGCCGTGGGCGTCTGCGTCGACCGGACCCCAGAAGTACCGCCACAGGAACCCGTCGTACACCCGCCGCGGGAACGCGACCGCGCCGCCGGCGAGGAGCGCGATGCCGCCGACACACGTCGCGAGCCACGCGCGGACGGGATCGACACCGTCGGGGAGTTGCATACGGGTAGTCCCGGCCGAGCGCGGTTTCAGGGTTCCGGTCGATGGCGGCTCCGCGACACTACCGGGACGGCGTCTCGGGCGTCCGGGCGGCCTCGAGCACCGCGTCGTGTGCGGCCCCGTTGGAGGCGACCAGCCCGCGGCTGTCGTGTCGCCACGGTTCGCCGTGGATGTCCGTGACCGTCCCGCCCGCGGCCTCGACGAGCCCGGCGCCGACGACCGTGTCCCAGGGGTTCGTTTCGACGTTGCTCACGACCGCCTCGACCGCGCCGGCCGCACACAGCGCCAACTCGAGTTGCGCGGAGCCGAACCGACGCATGTCCCCGAACCGCTGGACGATCCCTCGACAGACGTCGGCGTACTCGCCGCGCCGGTCGGGCCCCCACCACATCGTCGGCACGACGACGAACGTCTCGGGATCGGTTCGATCGCTGACGGCTACGGACTCGCCGTTCCGGAGCGCCTCCCCGGAGTCGAGCACGAACGCGTCCCCGAGCGCCGGCGCGACGGTCGCCCCGGCGACCGCCTCGCCGTCGACCGTGGCCGCGACGCTCGTCGCCCACGTTCGGATCCCACGAACGTAGTTTGCCGTCCCGTCGATCGGGTCGACGACCCATCCCGGTCCCTCCGCCGGAACCGAGGTCGGGGTCTCGTCCTCCTCGCCGACGATCGGTTCGTCGTCGAAGGAATCGCGGATCACGTCGACGACCCGCCGCTGCGCGTCCCGGTCCGCCCGCGTCACGACGTCGGTCTTGCCGGCCTTCGTCTCGACGGCGAGATCCTCCCGGAACGACTCGGCCGCGACCGCCGCTCCGGCCTCGGCCGCCCGGCGCGCGCAGTCGGCTCGCGTGGTCATATCGACCTCAGGGATCCCGGACGGCAAAGCGCCACCGATTTGTCGGCTCCGCCTGTGGATCCACTCATGCACACGCTCGCAAAACGCATCCACAACATCACGCCGCGGGACGTCCGCCTCACGTTCGAGGACGGATCGGCCGTCGTCCTCGAGATGCGCTCGGCGGAGTTCTTCCAGGAGGCCTTCCAGGCCGAGGGCACCGCCCCCGACGGCACGGCGTACCGCCTCGTGACCGACGGCGACGACGACCCCCTGGTGGCCGGCCGGAAGGCCGACGACGGGTGGGCGAGTGCCGGCATCGTCGAGGCGGTCGAACCGGCCGAGGACTGACCGGCCGGTGGCACAATCGTCGAGGCCGATCGGGGGACGGTTTATATACGGTGACGGGACCACCCCGTCCCGATGCGTCACGTACTCACGCTGTCCGCACTCGTCGTGATCGCCGTCGCGTTCGTTGCCGTCGCCGCGGTCGTGGGCTCCGGCCTCTGTCTCGCGAACTCCGCCCCGGATCGAACCGCCGTCGTCGACCGCCTCGGGGACGACGACGCCGTGTTGCTCGTCGAGCGCGGCGACGGAACGTCCGAGCAACGCGTCGTCGACCCGGGAACGATCCCCGAGTCCGGGAGACACGAGGGGGCGGTGCTCGACGTCACGCGGGAGGGATACGTGTACGACCGGACGGCCACGGAGGGCCGCGAACACACGTTTTCCCGTTGGTTCGATGCGCTCGCCGAACGGACCTAAGGGGCCGAACCGCTCCGCTCCGAGACGGCGGTCGCACGCCCTGAGAGCCGCGGTTCCCGGCGTCGTCACTGGGAGAATCGGACGTTGTTGCGAGGGAAGGCCGCTCCGAGCGCGGTCTTCCCGCATTCGCTCGCGGCGCGGTGAGCGCCGCTTCGCTCATGCGAGGGGAGGGATTTGAACCCACGGACCTCTACAGGAGCGGATCTTGAGTCCGCCGCCGTTTCCGGGCTTGGCTACCCTCGCACGCAACACCCGCTAACGATCGCATCGGATTTAAGCCACCGGTTTCGGCCGGGCGGGTTTATATACGAGTCGCCCAGCGCCGACGACGGCACCGCCCGGAAACGGACGACAAAAATATCCCGACGCCCAACGAGGGGTATGATCGATCACCCGCGGCTCGCCTCGACCGACGAGGACGAACCGGCGATCGCCGTCACGCTCGATCCCGACGGGGGGCCGAACTTCACCACCCCGGAACGGGAGACGTTCACGCTGTCGACGCGGGGAGCGGGACTCGTCGTCGACGACCTCGGGTACTCGGGGGACGAGGAGGTGGCGTCGGTGACGGCCAAGGCCCTGCTGCTCACCGGCGGCGCGTACCGACCGGACGAGACGGTCGATCCCGTCGACGTCGTCAAACGGCTCCGCTCGCCCGACGGCGGGAAACACCCCACGGACGCCGAGGTCGAACGCGTCGCCGAGTATATAAAGCGTGCCGAGATCGAACGGCGCGTCCGCTGGCTCGTCGAGGAACTCGTCGAGGGGAGCCGACTCGCCGGGGTGATGTCGACCGACGAGATCCGGACCCAGCGCGGACGGATGAACGGGCTCCGCGGGATCGCCAAGGATTTGTAACGGCGTCTCCCGGCCGGCACGCGTGCTACTCTAATTCCTCGGCGTACTCGTAGTCGACGTTCCGTGCCGTGGGCTCGGCTCCGTCGAGCGTAATCGCCCAGCCGTCGACGGCGGCGGGGTCCTCGAGCGCGTTCGTGAGCCTCGTCCGGACGTCGAGCAGGTCGACGCCGTAGAAATCGCGGGGGACGCCGTGGAGGTACTGCAACGCCGTCCGAAAGAGGCTACGCATTCCGTCGTCGTTCTCGAAGTCGACGTGTTTGTACGCGCCCGCCGCGACCTGCACCATCCCGTGGAGGAAGGCGCTCTCGGTCGTGCCGCGCCCGTAGTTGTACCACTCCGATTCAAAACAGTCGTGGGATTCGTGGAACGCGCCGGCGTTGTACAGGCGGACGCCGTGAATCACCGCCCGCCGGAGCGTCGCGTGCTCCCAGACCCCTCGATCGGGGTGCCAGCCGGTCGGCTCCCCGGCGGCGGGCGGGTCGACCGTCCGGTCGCGGGTGTGATCGTCCATGCGTCCGCTACCGGCGCGGCGAACCTAATTGCGTCGCACCGACCCGGTCCACCGGGCCGGGCGCGATCCGCGACAGGCCTTTTAAACCGGGGGCGCAACGACGAGCCATGCGGGACCTCGACGAGACCGACCGGGAACTGCTCCGGCTGTTGCTCGAGGACGGGCGGGCCGCGTACAACGAACTCGCCGACGCCGTCGGGCTCTCCCCGCCGGCGGTGAGCGACCGGATCGACCGGCTCCGGGAGTTGGGCGTCATCGAGCGCTTCACCGTCGACGTCGACCGGTCGCGGCTCCGGGAGGGGACGCGACTGGCGGTGACGCTCGGCGTCGCCCCGGGCGAGACGGCGACGGTTCGGGAGGCGCTGGCCGACGTGACGGGCGTCGAACACGTCTTCGCGACCGCCGACGGCCGGCTGTTCGTCGTCGGGACGTTCCCCGACGCGGACGTCGAGTCGACGCTGTCGCCGGCCATCTCGACGGGGGCGGTCGAGCGCGTCGACGTCTCGCCGCTCGCGGCGGCCGACTGGCACCCGGCCCTCGGCGACGCGACGCTCGGGCTCGAGTGCGTCGAGTGCGGCAACAGCGTCACCGCCGAGGGGGTCGGCGCGACCATCGACGGGGAGCGCTACGAGTTCTGTTGTGAGTCCTGCCAGGCGCGCTTCGAGGACCGATACGAGGCGTTCAGCGAAGGGGCGTGAGGGACGACTGACCGATCGCCCCACCAGGGAGAACGACCCGTGCTACGCCGAGACGTCGTCCCCGGCATCCGGTTTCCCGACCTTCGTTTCGATATCCACCCAGGCGGTGGCTGCTGGCTTCGTAATCGGTGTTGTGACCTCCTTTTACTTTGCTTTCGAAAGGACAAACCGCATGAACGTCGGGGCCGTATACGCACACATGACGAGACGCGAACGGATCGGCGTCGGCGGGATGCACTGTTCGACGTGTTCGGAGAGCGTCGCCGAGGCGCTCGAAGCCATCGACGGCGTGTCGGAGGCGTCGGTGAACTACGCCACCGACGAGGCCACCGTCGAATACGATCCCGAGGCGACGGGGCCGGAGGCGCTCTACGCGGCGATCGAGGAGGCGGGCTACGAACCGCGCCGGGAGCGGCGGACGATCGGCGTCGGCGGAATGCACTGTTCGACGTGTTCGGAGACCGTCGCCGAGGCGCTTGCGGACCTCCCCGGTGTGCTGGAAGCGTCAGTGAACTACGCTACCGACGAGGCCACCGTCGAGTACAACCCGGAGGCGTTCTCGATCGAGCGGGCCTACGCGGCCATCGCCGAGGCGGGCTACGAACCGATCGAGGGCGACGATGCCGACGCCGAGGGCGAGGAATCCGCCGCCGAGCGCGAACTCCACAAACAGCGACGGCTCGTGCTCTTCGGCGGCGTCCTCGCGCTTCCGTTTATATATCTGATGGCGGCGATGTTCACCCCGCTGCCCAAACCGGAGGCGGTCGGCGGCGTCCCCGTCGGCTGGATCCAGTTCGTCGTCGCGACGGCGCTGATGGCGACGCTCGGACGGGAGTTCCTCGTCGGCGCGTACACGGCGGCGCGAAACGGCACGGCGAACATGGACACGCTCGTCGCCGTCGGGACGAGCGCCGGCTATCTGTTCAGTACGGCGGTCGTCCTCGGCGCTATCACCGGCGACCTCTACTTCGAGGCCGTCGCGTTCATCCTGTGGTTCATTACCGTCGGCAACTGGCTCGAGGCCCGCTCGAAGGCCCGCGCCTCCGACGCGCTGCGGGAACTGCTCGAACTGGAGGCCGACGACGCGACCGTGATCCGCGACGGCGAGGAGACCACGGTCCCGACGGAGGACCTCGAGGTCGGCGACGTGATGAAGATCCGCCCCGGCGAACGGATCCCGACCGACGGGGTCGTCACCGAGGGCGAGTCGGCCGTCGACGAGTCGATGCTGACCGGCGAGTCCGTCCCGGTCGAGAAGTCCCCCGGCGACGAGGTCGTCGGCTCGACGATCAACGAGAACGGCGTCCTCCTCGTGGAGGCGACGAACGTCGGCGAGGACACCGCGATCCAGGGGATCGTCCGCCGGGTCAAGGAGGCCCAGTCCCGACAGCCGGACATCCAGCGGCTCGTCGACCGCGTCAGCGCGTACTTCGTCCCCGCGGTCATCCTCAACGCCGCCGTCTGGGCGGTGCTTTGGTACGCCTTCCCGACGCAACTGCACGGGGTCGCCGAGCTGCTTCCAGTCGGGCAGGTCGGCGGCGGCCCGGTCGCCGGCGGCGTTCCGGTGTTCGAGTTCTCGATGATCGTCTTCGCGTCGGCGGTCCTCATCGCCTGCCCCTGCGCGCTGGGGCTCGCGACGCCCGCGGCGACGATGGTCGGCTCGACGATCGCGGCGCGGAACGGGGTCCTGTTCAAGGGCGGCGACATCCTCGAGCGCGTCCGGGAGGTCGACGCGGTCGTCTTCGACAAGACCGGCACGCTGACCGAGGGCGAGATGCGGCTGACCGACGTCGAGCCGATCGCCGGGGCGGCGAGAGCCGACGGCGGCGCGCTCGCCGAACCGGCACCCGACGAGTCGTTCGTCCTCTCCGTGGCGGCGAGCGCCGAGTCCGGTTCGGAGCACCCCCTCGCCGAAGCGATCGTTCGGGGGGCCGACGAGCGCGGCCTCGAGTTGGCCGAGGTGACGTCGTTCGAGAACGTCCCCGGCAAGGGGATCGAGGCCACCACCGACCACGGCGACGTCCTCGTCGGCAACCGCGCGCTGTTGACGGCGAACGGCGTCGATCCCGACCCCGCCGACGGGACGATGGCGCGGCTCGAACGGGAGGGCAAGACGGCGATGCTCGTCGCCCTCGACGGCGAGGTCGTCGGCGTCGTCGCGGCCGCCGACACGATCAAGGAGAGCGCGAAACCGACCGTCACGGACCTCACAGACCGCGGGTACGAGGTGTTCATGCTGACCGGCGACAACGCCCGAACCGCGGCGGCGGTCGCCGAGGCGGTCGGGATCGACGACGGGAACGTCCGCTCGGAGGTCCTCCCCGACGGGAAGGCCGACGTCGTCGACTCGATCCAGGCCGACGGCACCCGCGCGATGATGGTCGGCGACGGCGTCAACGACGCCCCCGCGCTGACGGCGGCCCACATCGGCGTCGCCATCGGCTCCGGTACCGACGTGGCGATGGAGGCCGCCGACGTGACGTTGATGCGATCGGATCCCGCGGACGTGCTGAAGGCGATCCGGATCTCCCGGGCGACGATATCGAAGGTCCGCCAGAACCTCTTTTGGGCGCTCGCCTACAACGCGACGCTCGTCCCCGTCGCCTCGCTGGGCGTGCTCAACCCGGCCCTGGCCGGCGCGGCGATGGCGGTCTCGAGCGTCTCCGTGATGACGAACAGCCTCGCGTTCGCGACCTACGACCCGTCCGAGGCGTACGTCCCGATCCCGCTGCGCCCCTTCGCCGCGTTGCGGCGCTGACTGCAGTAGGATAATAAATCGGTGCCGCCGACCGGGCGGCCGTCGGGCTCCGGGGTATTAATACTGGCCGGCGCGTCGTTCGGGCATGACCGATGCGACGACGTCGCCGACGAACATCTCCGCCGAGGAACTGAAACGCCTCGTCGACTCGGGCGAGCCGTTCGCCCTCGTCGACACGCGCGACGCCGAGAGCTTCGAGGAGTGGCGACTCGCCGGCGCGACGCAGTTCTTTTATAAACCCGACCGCGAGTTCGACCCCGAGGCGTTCGCCTCGGAGACGGGGCTCACCCCCGACGATCCCGTCGTGACGATCTGTGCGAAGGGTATCTCCTCCGGCGCGCTCGCCGAGGAACTCGTCGACGCGGGATACGAGGACGTCCGCCACGTCCACGACGGGATGCGCGGCTGGAGCGCGGTGTACGACGCCGTCGACGTCGACACCGACGGGTCCGCAGAGATCGTGCAGCTACAGCGGCGCGCGAAGGGCTGTCTGGGCTACCTCGTCGCCGACCCCGAAACCGGCGCCGCGGCCGCCGTCGACCCGACCCGCCACGTCGAAACGGTCCGCGAGGCGGCGGCCGACCGCGGCTTCGAGATCGAGCGAGTCCTCGATACGCACATTCACGCCGACCACCTGAGCGGCGGTCGACGGCTCGCCGACGCACTCGGGGTCCCCTACCACCTCGGCGAGCGCGTCGCCGAGCGCGATCCCGGCTTCGCGTACGACCCCCTCTCCCGGAACGAGGTACTCGCGGTGGGCGACGTCGAGATCAAGGCGCTGTTCACGCCGGGACACACCTCGGGAATGGTGAGTTACCTCGTCGGCGGCGAGGCGCTTTTGACCGGCGATACGGTCTTCGTCGACGGCGTCGGCCGAACCGAACTCCAGTTCGGCGACGCGGACGCCGCCTCGGGGGCGGCGCTGCTGTACGAGTCGCTCCAGGCCACCGTCCTCGCCGAACCGGATCCCGTCACGGTCCTCCCTGGGCACTTTTCGGTCTCCGACGGTGGGGCGTACGGTGCCGAGCCCGGATCGGAGGTCTCGACGACCGTTCGGGCGCTCCGGACGGAGTTGTCGGTCCTGCGCGGCGACCGCGAGGCGTTCTCCGAACACGTCGTCGAATCGGCCCCGGAGAAGCCGCCGAACTACGAGCGGATCATCGCCATCAACCGGGGACACTCGACGGCCGAGGCGGACGAAGCCATCGAGTTGGAACTCGGGCCGAACCGGTGTGCGGCCGAGTGACGGCGCGTCCGTCGCGGGCGTCCGACCCCGCGCGTCGGGAGCTTACCCGCTTCGCCGGCCCGCCAGCCGCGCGATGTAGAGGAGGCTCTCGCGGTGATCGTCGATCCCGAGCGAGGGGGCGGCCGCTTCCGGCCCGGGGTCGGACAGCCCCGATGCGACGTCCTCGAGTTCCTCGCGGCTCCGCCCGGAGAGCCACCCGATCGACTCGTAGTACTCGAGCGCCGACAGCGTCCCGTCGCGACCGACCGCGGTGAGCAGCTCCTCGAGCCACTCGAACACCTCGAGTTGGGCGGTGTACGCGTCCGGAAGCCGGTCCAGGTACGGCTTCGAGACGTCGGGTCCGGAGAGCTCGGCCAGAAGGGCGGTCGCGTTCTGAGCCCGTCCGTCACCGGCCGTCCCGGAGCGTGACGGTGCCCGACGTCGATCCGGTTGGCGCGCCGCGCGCTCGCCGGCCTGGCGGGATCGGCGCTCCCCGCTATCGCGGCGACGGTGGCGCGAGCGGAGGTACGACTCGACCTCGTCGGCCGGTTCGTGGCGTTCGGCGGTATCGGCCGCGGCGTGTCCCCGGTCGGGCTCCGGCGCTCGATACCCGGTCTCGGGCCCGGATGCCGCCTCGGGGCCGTGCGACTCGGCCGGTTCGGGGCGGCGCTCCCGATCGACCGTCCCCGCCGCCCGTCCGTCGGCTCCCTGTCGATGTGGCTCTCCCGTGGGCCGCGGCGTGGTCGGTTCGACCGGGACCGACTGTCCTCCGTCGTCTCGGTCCCCGTCGGCGGACGCAGTGCCGTCCCGTCGCCCGCCGTCCGGTCGTTGGGGGGCGGACCCGTCGGCCCCGGAACGGTCGGAGGGATCCCGGGCCGCATCGCGCAACTCGCCCAGATCGTATCTGCGGGGGTTCAGCGGGCCGGTCATGCTCTTGCCGACGGTTCGGAAACGCACCACTTAAATTCGAACCCCGTTTCGAGCGCCGTACCGACCGGTTTCAGCGCTCGAAACAGACGAGCACATCGGGAGTACGGTTTTTAAATAGGGTGCCGAACGTCCCGGCATGGCAACGCAGGACGCCCGGTCGACGACGCTTCGGGACTTCGACGTCGACCCGAGGGTCGCCGCTCGCGGACACACGCCGTCTCTGTTCCCCCGCGAACGGTTCGTCCGGTGTCGCTCCTGTGGGGTGACCGCCCCGTACTCGGTGACCGCGGAGGGCCCGATCCGGCGGGCGCTGGACGAACTCGCCTCGATCCCGTGCGGGCGCTACCAGCTCCCGGACGTCCCCGTCGGCGATCACGTCCCGACGGTGACGCCCGAGCACCCGACGAAAGGCCGCAGCGTCGTCTGTGAGTCCTGTGGGCGGAGTGCCCGGATCGACGGCGACCGCGAGCGAGTGCTGGAGGAGCTCGCGGCGGTGCCCTGTACGACCCGCCTGAGCCGGGTCGAGTTGGTCGATCTCGTCTTCTCGCCGACGGCGTTCACTCCGCCGCTTTCGGATCTGGGGATCGAGCGCTGGTACGGGCGGCTCGGCGAGAGCCACGGCGACGGCATCGTCAGGCAGTTCCGCCACGACCGCTTCCAGTACACGATCTACGTCCGGGAGCGCGACGACGGGACGTACGCCGCCGCGCTCTCCTCGACCCCGAACCCGACCGTCGATCCCCTCGACGAGCTCCGCTTTCCCACCGCGGACCCCGAGACCCCATCGACGAGGGAGACGGCGATCACGCTCGTGACGTTTCTGTCCGCGACCGACCCGCTCAGAGCGGGCGAGTTCTCGAAACTGCACGACGCCTACGAGGACGCCTACGGGACACACCGGCAGGGGTGGATCGAAGACGCCTACGACGACGCGACGGCGACGTTCGAGGACCGCTTCGGCGCGACCCCGGCGGCGTTCACCGACGCGTTCTCCGACAGTTCGGCCGACGACGAGGAGGTGCTTCGCCGGATGATCGGCTCCGGGGGGTTCGCGGACGCCCCGGAGGCCGAGTTCGCGGCCGAGGTGTTGGGCCACGACCACGAGTTCCCGGGATTCATCGACTTCGTCGCGGACCGACACGGCTGGTCGCCGCCCGTCCCCGAGCGGTGATCACTCGACGCTGTCGGCGACCCACCCCACGAACGAGTCGAGGGCGTCAGCCCTCCGGCTCCGTCTCGCCCGTCACCGGGTTGTACTGTCCGTTTATGTCCCACTCGTGGATGCAGTGTCTGTCGCCGACCTTCCGCTTTCCCTCCTCCTCGGCGATCACCCAGTTGTGGGTGTCCTCGTCCCAGACGTCCGTTCGTCCACACTGCTCACAGATCCGCCGCGTCGGCGGCACGATTTCGGGGCTCATACCGGTGCGGTCGGCCTCGACCGTTATCAACCATCCGCCGTCGGATCGGCATCGTCGACCCAGTCCCGGTGGCCGCGGCGGTACGGATTCCGAGCGCGTGTCGATGCGGTCTTGTCCCTACGGATCGTACGGCGGCTATGCGCCGACGCGAACTCGTCGCGGCTCTCCCGGCCGTCCTCTCTGCCGGCTGTACCATCGGCGGCGAGCCCGAACGAACGGGGGGAACCGACTTCTCAGTCGCCCTCCCCGGCCTCGAGGGCGGACTGTTGCCGGAGCGGTACACCTGCGACGGGACCGGCGAGTCGCCGCCGCTCCGGATCGAGGGCGTCCCCGACGCGGCCGAGTCGGTCGCGGTCGTCGGCGAGTGGCTCCGCGGGTACACCCCCCAGACGATCTGGTTGCTCTGGGGAGTGCCGGCGACCGACCCCCTCGAACTCCCGGCCGGGATCCCCGACCGGGAACGCCTAGACTCGCCGAAGGGTGCAAGACAGGGGGTAAACGGCGGCGGAACGGTCGGATACCGTTCCCCCTGTCACGAGACCGCCGACAATCAGGCGTATCGGTTCGTCGCGCACGCGCTGCCGGAACGTCCCGAACTCACCCCCGGCGCCGACCGCGACGCGTTCGACGACGCCATCGAACGCGACCTCTCGGCCGTCTCGAGTACGTCCCTTCGCGTCCGGTACGAGCGGTTCCCCGAGAGGCGGTCGTCGTAGCCGATCCCGTGCCGGAACCGCGGGCGGTTCGCCCGACGGCGGGGCGCGACGACGCCGAGGACGGCCACGCTTATGGATCGCGTTCCCGTACTCACCGACGATGAGCCTCGACGTCGATCGACCCGACCCGCCGCGGCTGGAGGAGACCGACCCGAACGAGTACGAGGACGCCGAGGTCGTCGGCGACACCGACTACAAGCGAGACGAACTCGAGTCGCTGCTGGAGGCGGGCGCGTGGGCGGACGCGTTCGACGAGTGGGCCGAAACGACCGACCTGGACGAGCGGGCGTTCGGCATCGTCGCCGAACTGGGCATGATACAGCACTTCGATTTCTTCTGGGACGCGTTCGCGGATCGGGTCGGCTACCACGCCCCCGGAATTCCGGAGGACTGGAAGGAACGCGACCTCCACCCCGAGTTGTCCTCCTGGGAGACGGTCTCGGGCATCAACGCCTCGATGGCCGAACTCGGGGAGACGATCAGCCGGACGCTGAAGGAGGAGTACATCGACTGGGAGACCGACTACGAGGCCCCCGACGACCTCCCCGATTTCTGACTCAGAGCCAGGAGACGAAGGCGTCGCCCTCGCGGCTCCGGGCGATGTACTCGCGTTGCATCGCGGCGATGGCCCCGGACAGGTCGACCCCCTCCTCGAGGGCGTCCCGAACGCGGGCCTTCTTCCAGGTGCTCGGGGTCGTCCGCGCGTCCCAGCGGCCCTCGATCGGCGAGAGGTACTGCTCGATGTCGGCGGCCGGCACGCCCGCGGCTTCGAGCCCCGACCGCGCGTGCTCGAAGAGTTCGCCGAACACGACCTCCGAATCGCTCGTGCGCTCGCCGTCGGCGGTCACCCACGCCAACTGGGCGTCGAGGCCGTCCTCGGCGGCGTTGTAAAAACTCGACTCGGCCGCCGACCAGGGAAGTTGGGCGATCGGGTGGTCGGCTTCGACTAGCCCGCGGAGCACCCCGGCGACGAGCGCCTGCGTCCCGACGACGTCGGTGACGCTCGGCTGTGTCGGAATCGGGCGGTACTCGATGCGCAGCGAACGTCGGTCGTTGGCGGCGTCGACGCGGTCGCCGCCGATCACGCAGCGCAGCCACCGCCAGTAGGTCCCGCGCTTGTGGTCGAACTCCCAGATGCGGTCGGCCAGCCCCGCCCGTTCGCCCCCGCCGTCGATCCACTCGCGCAGGAACGGGGCGTAGCGGTCGTCCTCGAGGACGCGGTCGACGACGTCGGCGGTCGTCCCGATGTCGCGGGGCACCCTGACTTTCGCGTTCGGCGTCCGGTTGACCGACTGCTCGAAGACGTCGATGCGGAGTTCGTGCGGCGTCGCCTCGACGAGCGCCTCGGGGCCGTCGACGTCGCCGTACAGTTCTGCCGGGAGGAACGGCGAGTTCGCCGACAGCGCGAGTACCGGCCCGAGGGTCCGGATCGCCGCGTTGTAGTACGCCGGGAACTCGGCCGCGCTCGGGATCTGGAGGTGTGGCTGGATCGACGTGGCGAGCGACTCGAAGAGGATCGTCGGGAACTCGATGTCGGCCCCGGGGACCGACAGCGGGATCGGCCCGCCGCCGCCGTGTCGGAGCGCGTCGTTGTCGATGGCGACGTACCGGGGGTCCTGGCGCATGTTCTCGGCGAGGACGACGGCGTCTCGCTCCGCCGTCGCAGAGAGGTACGCCATCGCCCCGTCGGTCGGCGGGAGCGTCCACATCGCATCGAGGACGAGTTCGCAGCCGTGGTCGCGGGCGGCCGTCCCGGCTGTTCGGGTCCGCTCGCGGATCGCCTCGGCCTGGGCCGCGAGTCCCGATTCGCTCAACACCGAGGGATCGGTGTTGACTTCGACGTTGTGAAGCCCCAGTTCCTTGTTCGCCGCCGCGGTCTCGAAGACCTCCTCGGGGAGACGGGTCAGACGTGGGGCCGCGTCGTCGCCCGGGTCGCTGCCGTCGTCGCTCCCGCCGTTCCCTCCCGCCACCGCGTACACCTCCATCTCGAGGCCGACCGCGAAGTCGGGGTTGTCCATCCGTCCCCCCTCGATGGCCGCCCGGAGCCACCGGGCCTGTTCGGTCAGCCGTTCCTCGAACGGTTCGGCGGTGTCCGGATCCAGCGACCGCCGCACCAACTCGACCGTCCGATCCGTGGCGTCGCTCATCGCGGCCCCCTACTGACGGGATCGCTTTCGTGTCCGTGGTGTCGTCCCGATCGGATCGCCGGCGGGACCGACGAGCGGGTGCTACCGGAGTCCATACCGCCCGCTCGGTGCGGCGCGTCAAAACTGTTGTACTCTCCGGCCGGCACTGGCCCGTCTCCCACCCGATCGGACGGATCGCCGGCCCTTCAGCCGCGGGTGCGCGCGACTCTCAGGTCGCCCGGTCGAACCAGGCGGGGCGTCCGACCTCGGTCGCCCCGACGTCGGAGTACACGATCGAGCGCGAGACAGTGACGCGGTCGCCGTCGATCCGACCGGTGTACTCGAGTTCGAGACGCCGCACGAGCCCCGACCGGTCGACCGCCGCCACGAGGCTGACGTTTCGCGCCGGGGACGCCGCCGGGAACGGGAGTTCGGCCTCGGACGCCCCGGCGTCGACGACCCGGTAGCGTTCGTCGCCGCCGACAGATCGGGTCGATTCCACCCGCGTCGGCACGGCACCGAGGCTCTCGGCGATCACTGTCGACGGCGAACGGGGGACCTCGAACGCCCCCGTCGTGGCCCAAAAGCGCCACGTTCCGACCCCCGAGGCGGTCGGCGTGAACTCGTTGTACGTGGGGTCGGTCGTGCCGAACGCCCGGACGTACGTCTCCCCGTCGGACCAGAACTCCGAGACCGCCGGCGGATCGCCCAGCAGCCGCGGTCCGGCGCGACCGTCGGTTCGAACCGTCACGGCGTACGTCCGGTTCGCCGCGAGCCGGAGGTCGACGCGGTACTGGGATCTGACACTCCCGTTGTCGTACCGTATCGTCTGGTTCGAGACGAGCCGGTACGAACGGCCCTCGAGTTGGTCCCCGTGTGCCGTCGCGAGCGACCACGGGTCGGAGACCCCCGACGCGTCGATCCCGGTCGATGCGCCACGGTCGGGGTCGGCTTCGGGGACCGGCACCGGCGTCACCGTTTCTGTCCCCCGTCCGCCGGCGTCGTCGGCGCTACCGCTGATCCCGGAACATCCGGCGAGCACGACCAGAAGGACCACACACAGCCGGTACACGGTACCCCGTACCATCCCGACGGACATAAATGATCCCGCCGGCTGCGCTCCCCACGTCGGACTCCCCGACGGATATGTGAACTACCCCTGCCTACTCGCCGCCTTCGGCGGCTCCTTGAGGCAGGGGCTTCCTGTTTCAACGACGTTGTCAGACTGCGTCTGACAGCCTGTCGAGGTTCCCTCGACAAACGCACTTTGGAGACACATCATTAGCTGTCGCCTCAGTGTCCTCAGGGAGTGCAGTCTCCACAGGCGTTGTTGATTCGGCCATGCCCTGACCTACTGTCATCGTATGTGCTTCCACTCCAAGTTTCTCCAGTCCCAGACGCTTGATTTCTAAAGCTGCATTGTAGTCCCTGTCAACTTCGAACCCACACGACGGACACGAGTGCTCACGCACCCATAACGGCTTGTCCGTGCTGCATCCACATCGTGAACAGCGTTTCGTCGTGCCTTCTGGTGGCACTTCAATCACGTGACACCCGTTTTTCTCCCCATGACGTTTGAAAGATTGAATCGTTTCCCGCCACGACATTGCCGCAATGTTCCGACTGTTCCTGCCATCTTCTGTCATCGCTTTCACGTCCAGGTCTTCGAGGAACACTGCGTCGTACCGGGTGGTGTATTCGTGAGCGAGTTTCTCCCGGTAGTCTTCACGACGGTTCTGCAACCGGTTGTATGCCTGTGCGAGTTTCTGCCGGGCTTTCTCCCAGTTGTTCGAGCCGTGTTCTTTCCGGGAGAGATTACGGTGCCGGCGTTCGATTCGGTCACGGTCACGCTGCTCGTCAAGTGGTTCGAACGAGCGACCGTCTGAGTCGTGAATGAACTTCGTGATGCCGAGATCAATCCCGACTGTTTCTGCCGGGTCAATATCTTCGACAGCCGGTTTGTCCGGGTATTCCGGGTCGTAATCAACGACGATGCTGACGGACCAGTCACCGGTTTTCTCTTTTTTCAGGATGACTTGTGTGATGTCTCCGTCTTCGGGGAGCTGGCGGTGGTAGTTGAGATGGAAGTCACCAATTTTGGAGAAGTTCACGATCGCGTGGCCAGTCAGGTCCGTGTTATGATCCACGTCGAAACCAGACTGGTTGTACACGATGCTGCGGAACTCTCGCGGTGCTTTCCATTTCAACCGCCCAACGTTGTACCCTCGGTCTTGGAGAGACTCAAGCACTGTTTCATTTTGCTTGATGCGCCGGATAGCCATTTGCAGGCACTTGGAATACACATCCTTCCACTCTGACCACCGTTGTTTCCACCCGGTTGCCCCGGTGAGTTTGTTCTGCATTGCCGTGTACGAGGGTTTGTCGTAGTCGGGGCGTGGCCGATATTCTTGTGTGAGAGCGTGATTGTAGACTTCCCGACACGTCTGAATATCGGCCCATGCAGCAGTAGCTGTCTCGGCGTCTTCCGGCGTTGCAGCGTACTTGAACGTCTCCTCAACCACTACTGACTTATTGGGTTGCCTATCACTTGAACATTCGGGGAGTAAAAGAGCGAACGGCTGTATCCCCGCCCTACTCGCTCCCGTTAGTCGCTCCTTGAGGACGGGGACTTAGCCTGCAAAAGTTAAACCGACGGCGGGAGACCCTCCAGTATGCGAGTCTTGGTCCCCTACGACGGGTCCGAACAGGCAGACGCAGCCCTCGAATACGCCAGGAACACCCACGCTGGCGACGAGATCGTCCTGTTGTAC
>Ga0209917_1000382_pt1 | contig 18740 bp, 18 predicted proteins | sample SalPon2_C_H2O_MG_FD_185710 | JGI IMG/M metagenome (GOLD analysis project Ga0209917, IMG submission 185710) | Salt pond water microbial communities from South San Francisco under conditions of wetland restoration - Salt Pond MetaG R2_C_H2O_MG... | ecosystem: Environmental > Aquatic > Non-marine... | reverse complement strand
AACTCAGCGTAGCAGCTAGATTTTGTTTTGCGCCTCGCGAATATTTATCTGAGAGCTAATTATATGCGGATGCTATAGGTGGATTGTATATCAGATATCAAGTATTTCTCGGGTCTCGGAGGGAGATGCAATAGGCCGTTCGAGTTCATCGGCGATGCGGGCGGTCCGCGAAACGAGTTGTGCGTTGCTTTCAGCAAGTTCCCCTTTCCGGTAATACACATTATCTTCCATTCCAACCCGGACGTGGCCACCCATTGTGATAGCCGCAGTCGTCATTGGAAGCTGATGTTTGCCCACGGCGAGACACTGCCACTCAACGGGTTCAGGCAGGTTGTCGACGAATGTCTTCAGATTCTGAGGATTAGCCGGCATCCCGTTTTGCATCCCAAAAATAACTGTCGCCCAGTAGGGTTCTGCTAGGAGGCCTTTCGTAATGAGGTGTTCAGCCTCTGGGATATGACCCGGATTAAACAGTTCAAGTTCGGGTTTTACTCCGGCTTTACGCATTCGTGCGGCGTACTCCTCGCTTTGTTCGCGCGTGTTCTCAGCGGTCCGCGTCTGGCCGAAGTTTATTGGGCCCAGATCAATAGTTGCCATCTCCGGTCGTGGATCCACTTCAAGAACTGGAGCAATACGTTCTTGCTGCGAATAGATCCCACCACCACCCGTTGTGAAGTTGACGATAATGTCGTCACAGTAATCATTGATCACGTCCCTGAGTTCCTGATATCTTGCGACAGACTTTGTCTTCTCCCCGCGTTCATCTCGGGCGTGTAAATGGACGATTGATGCCCCCGCCTCTTCGCACGCGGCAACGTCTTTTGCCACTTCGACAGGCTGAGTCGGGAGGTTAGGGTTCGCTTCTTTTCCTTGGTGTCCCCCTGTCGTCGCGACAGAGATGATGAGCTTTCGGTCAAAGTAATCCTCATAGCCACTGTATGCCATACTTCAACTCATCCAAGTTACTGTAATAGTTCTTCCGGGCGTAGATCCAAAACCAGTGTCTGTTGGTGTCATTTGGTTCCTTGACGGGTTATGGGTGGTAAATAAATAAAAGACGAAGTCAATTTGTCGTGCGATCCTAATATTTAAATATAATATTCGAGATGAAATGGCATGGAGCAAGATAGCACAGCTTTAGTTACTGGTGGCGGCCGTGGGATCGGTCAAGCAATTTGTGTCGAACTCGCTCTGCATGGTGCCAATGTGATTGTTGCCGATCTCAACGCCGACGAGATGCAGGAAACTGTCGAACTCGTCGAAGCCGAGAACGGGCGTGCCCGTGCGATCGAAACGGATGTTACTGATCTCAGCTCGGTAGAATCAACGATTGAAATCGCACTCAAGGAGTTTGGCAGCGTGGAGTGGTTGATCAACAACGCCGGCATCGCGGGACCGACTGCACCGTGCGAAGCCATTGAGTCAGGAGCATGGGACGATACCCTTGATGTGAATCTCAGAGGAGCGTTCTACACGTGTCGAACGTTGCTCCCCTCAATGAAACGAGAGTCATATGGTCGCATCGTCAACATCGCCTCAGTGACTGGAAAGCGACCACTCACGCAGCGGACGCCGTACGCAGCTTCAAAAATGGGTCTCATCGGGTTCACACGGACACTCGCCGCTGAGGTAGGCAACCACGACATCAACGTTAATGCCATCTGTCCGGGCTCTGTCGATGGTCCACGCATCCAGCAGGTCTTCGAACAAAAGGCAGAGGCGACTGGGCGATCCTATGAGGCGGTGCGATCAGCCGCTGAAGGTCAGAGCCCTCGACAAGAACTGGTTAACAGAAAGGACGTAGCGAATGTTGTTGCATTTCTTTGTTCGTCGGACGCTGACCAGATGACCGGTCAGGATATTAATGTCTCTGCGGGAAAGGTAATGTACTGATTATTACAGGTTGGTCCTCTGTTATTAATCGGCCACGTCTGACGAGCAAGTAGATACAGATGAAGCCTACCCAACATGAGTGTATCGTATGATCGATCATAAACTATATACAATAGTACTGTTCACTCGCTAATGGCGTAAACATGGCAAAAGATAGCACCAACCAGACAAGACGCAGCTTTATGAAGAAGACTACCGCCAGCGGGTCTGTGATCACCTTGGGCGGACTGGCAGGCTGTACAGGAAACTCCGGAAGCGGCTCGGGTGGGGCAGACGGATCCTCTTCAAGCGGTTCCGAGGAGTCCGACGGGTCACTAACATCGATGGGCTCTATCGCCAACCGACAGAACTCCTACTGGCTCAGCTGGGAGAAGGGATATCTCGAGGCGTGTGAGGCCTTTGGATATGAAACAAACGTCCAGACGAACAACGGGGAAGTCCAGACTCAGCAACAGCAGTTCGACACAGCGGTCTCAGACGACGCGGATTTCATTGTCGGGCAGACCTACACTAATGCTGCTGCGATCACGCTAGCAGAGACGTTAGTCGAGGGTGAGATTCCCGGTGTCCTTGCGGTCACCATCGCCGACTGGTTCGTCCCGCAGGACGCCGGCGAAGAGTATGTGACGTTCTTCACTCCTCACTTCGTCAACCACGCGTACTCGGGCGCGAAGATGTTGTTTGAGGCAATGGGTGGTAGCGGTACGTTTGTTCACATTGAGGGGAACCGCGGCACAGCCCCGAACATCGGCCGGAACAAAGGAGTTGACCTCGCGCTTCAGGAGTATCCAGACATCGAGATGGCGGGGCCACGCCAACCAGGGAATTTCATTCGCTCGGACGCACGCTCGGTGATGAACGACAAGGTGTCGCAGTTCGGTGACGAAATCGATGGCTTCTTTGGCCAGAACGATGCGGTCGCGCTGGGGGGACTCACCATCTTAGAAGAAAACGACATCGACGTTCCAGTCGTTGGCATTGACGCCAGTGAGCCCGGGCTTGCGGCTATCGCAGAGGACCGGATGACTGGGACAGTCTCAGGCATGGGCCCGTGGCAGGCTGGATGGTCGGTAGCAAAGTGCCATGACTACATCAACGGACATAGCCTAACCGGTGCAGAGAAGATGATGTCATTTAACGCACCTGTCTGTGTAAAGGACCCGGACGAGTGGACCGACGTCATTGATCGGCTGCCGGTCGTTGACGCTGCTGGTTATAACGATGCTATCTTTTCGGGTGAGACTCCCTACGACTGGACAAAAATGTCCGTCGTTGAAGCCGGTGAGGACGCCTGGGACCCGCAAATAGACTTGCAGCCGATGAATCTCACGGACATGCAAGACGTACTCGACTGGAAAGAGAGCGACAAGCCAAACGGATACAGCCTACCAAGCGTCTACACCGACGGCGGCGCTCAAGAAGAGACTGTTCAACTGTACCGAGACCAGTTCCAATCGAACCCGCTTAGATAATAAATAGTGCACCCTCATGGCATCTCAGGAATACACCAACACGGCGGGAGCGGGCCAAAGCGAGTTGACCGACGAGACCGACCACAGCTTCCGCGTCGACGGTATCTCGAAGTCATTCCGCCACGTGCAGGCCCTCTCCGACGTGTCACTGGCAGTTGACCACGGAGAGGTCATCGGCTTGGTTGGGGAGAATGGTGCAGGCAAAAGCACCTTGTTGAACATTCTGACTGGCGTGTTGCAGGCTGACGAGGGACAATTGTTCGTCGACGGCGAAGCGATTAATTTCACCAGCCCGCGCGAAGCGGCAGATTATGGGGTTTCACTTGTTCATCAAGAACAGGACATCATCAAGACCATGCGGGGGTACGAGAACCTATATCTCGGAAGAGAGATCGAGCAGTTTGGAGTACTCGCAAAAGAACAAATGCGCGAGGAAGCGCAAGCGTTCGTCGACGAATTAGGTATCAACATTAATATGGACGAGCGTGTTCGCAACTACACGTTCAACGAGCGGCAGATGCTCGAGATTGCAAAGGCGTTTCATATCTCTCAGAAGTCAGAAAATCCCGTTATTCTCCTCGACGAACCGACGGCTGCATTGGAGGAGAGCGGCCGTAAGATCCTCTTTGATCTTGTAGACGACTTGCGGGACAAGGCGACGTTTGTTTTCGTCTCTCACGAGCTTGATGAGGTACTGCAGATATCCGATCGAATCTACGTTCTCAAAGACGGCGAGCGAGTAGCGGACATAGCCACGGTTAACGCCACCACTGACGCATTACAGAAGGCGATGGTCGGGCGGAAAACCGCCGACGAGTACTATCGAGTTCCCGACCAGAAGCGCGATACCGAACTCGGCGAGACAACACTAACCGTCGATAGCGCAGCTCATGGTGAGGCGGTCGGGCCAATCTCATTTTCAGTCCGTGAAGGTGAGATATTTGGGATCGTCGGCGTTGAGGGGTCGGGAAAACAGCAGTTAGGTCGCTTGCTTGCGGGAGATATTGGTATAACGAAAGGTTCAGTCTCAGTGGGCGGTACTACATTACATAGCCCAACAGTCTCTGAAATGGTCGACTCGGGTGTCGGCTACATTCCGAAAGATCGGAAATCAGAGGGGCTGTTGCTCTATCAGTCAGTTTTTGTGAACACTTCACTCGCGATGGTCCGAGACATGAACGGCAGCATACCACTGCTCGACAGAGACGCCGAACGAAAGGCAACAGCCAACGCGATCGAGGAACTGTCGATCAAGACGCCGGGGCCTGAGGCGCTGGTTCATGGCCTCAGCGGTGGGAACCAACAGAAGGTCGTAATCGCCCGCTGGTTGGCCCATGAGACGCCGATACTGGTGATGGACAACGTGACTCGAGGCATTGATGTCGGTGCTAAAGAGGAGGTGTACCGTCTCTGCCGAGAGCTCACCGGGCAAGGAGTCTCAATAGTTTTCATCGGTGACGAGTTGCCTGAGGTCATAGGTATGTCCAACCGCATTGCTGTGATGGCAAATGGAGAGTTTGTCGGAGAGCCGATAGACGCCTCCCCGGAAAAAAAGCCGACTGAAGAAGACCTGATACAGGAGATGATCTAACAATGAGTACAAACAGCGTTAGCGAGTGGATCCTTGAACAACAAGAGCAGCGAACCCTTTACGATTGGATACAAGATCTAGGTCCCTTCGTCATGTTGTTTGGGCTGATACTTGCGTTTTCGTTCACAACAGATCGCTTCCTGACAGAGGCCAACCTGATCGATAACGTCGCAAAGAACGCCGTCACGCTACTGCTGGTAGCGCTCGCGGGGACGTTTCCTATCCTCCAGCAGAGTATCGACCTCTCTGTCGAGTCGATGGTGCTCTTGACGGGTGTCGTTTCTGTCGTCCTGATCTCGGAGTTTGGTCTAGGCCTGTTGGCTATTCCGCTTGCCATTGGTGTTGGAATGCTAGCTGGCCTATTTAATGGCATCATCTTCACGAAACTCAAGGTGCCTTCGTTCCTCGTCACGCTCGGAACACTCTCGGTGATGGCCGGGGTCGGAAAGATCATCACCGGCGGGTCGACCATTACGTTCCGGAACCCCGCCATTCGAACTATCTCCAACGGCGAAGTGTTCGGCATTCCCAACCTCGTCCTCTGGGGGCTGCTCATCTACGTCGGCACCATCGTGCTAGCCTTCCGGACGAAGTTCGGCCGGTACTGCTTCGCGTTAGGCGAGAACGAACGCGTCGTAGAACTGGCGGGCGCAAAAGTTGATCGCTACAAAATCTATCCCTTTGTGCTGTCAGGACTGCTCTGTGGCACCGCTGGCGTGTTGTTGACGCTCCGCATCTCCTCGGCGTCGCCGAACATCGGGAGCGGGCTCATGCTTCCCAGCATCGCCGCTATCGTCATGGGCGGAACAGCGCTGACCGGCGGCGTCGGCGGCCCGCACCGAACCATTTTAGGCGTGCTCGTCATCGCGGTGTTGAACAATGGGATGAACCTGCTCGGCATCGACTCGTTCGTTCAAGAGATCATCCTGGGACTCGTCGTTGTCGGCGCAGTGGCACTGTCGATCGACCGCGAGAAGATCGACGTAGTGAAGTAAGACGGCTCGCTCTTCCGCTCTTTTCACCTGCGGCACAGACATTCGTCTTGGCTTATTGCATCGACCATGCTATCAGACAGAGGTTTATCGCGCTCGTCGCTCAACCTGCCGAGTGTCAGACAGCAGTGAGTACGCTCGAAAAAAGCCACTATCCGTCCGTCAGTCGGCACTGACGGCAGTGTCGATGTGCCCGATTGGAACGGTGCCCTCGTCGGTCCAGCCACGGCGGTCGTAGTACTCATCGAGCGCCGCTTCGAAGTTCGGCAGCGAGTAAGGGAGCGTGTCGTCTTCACGATCGACACCTCGCCGGTTGTTGAAGTGTCGTTCGAGGTCGACGACCTTCGATCCCACCTCCAGAAGCGCTTCGTAGTCGGCGGAGAACAGCCCTTCGAGCCGTTCGGGAGTCATGAAGCTTCGCGAGAAGCGACAGATGATCCCGCAGTCCTCCAACGCGCGGGCGTTCTCCTGTTCGATGACCATCTCGGGTTTTCCTTCGAGACCCGTGGGATCGTACGCGTCTTCACCGTCAACGAGGGGGTACTCCCATGCGTACATCGTGGTGAACATGTGGTCTGCCCCCCTCGTCGCCGTCGCATACGACAGCCCCTGGCCGTTCAGGGTGCGGCCGTCGTGGGCGGCGAAGTCGAGCCCCTTTACCGTCCAATTCTCGACGTCCAACTGCTCGTGAAAGCGGTCGATCCCTTCCGCGAGCAGGTCACCGATGCCCTCTCGATGCGCGATCTTCTCGACCGTCTCGAAGATGAGGTCCGTATTCCCGAACTCGTCTTCGCTTGCCAGGTAAGCGGAGACGACGTTCCCGCAGGTGATGCTGTCGAGCCCGTAGGTGTCACACAGCTCGTTTGACTGCATCACGTCGACGATATCGTCGACGCCCGCGTTTGAACCGAACGACATCACCGTCTCGAACTCCGGCCCTTCGGTCTCGACGCCCCGCTCCTCGTCTTTGGTCGGAAGCTTGCAGGCGAACGCACACGACGAGCAGGTCGCCTTCTTGAACTTCTTCTCCTCAACCCGGTCGCCGTTGATGCCCTCGGTTCCCTCGAACTGGAGTTCGGAGAAGTATCTCGTCGGCAGCGCCGACACCTCGTTCGCGAGGTCGGTGACCGACGTCGTCCCCTGCCGCTTCATGATGTGGTCGGCGGTCGCGGCGTCGCGGTGGACGTCCATCTGGATGGGCGGGATCTCGATGTCGGGCGCGGAGTCGCCGTCGAAGGTGATCGCCTTGACGTTCTTCGCCCCCAGCACGGCACCGAGACCACCACGTCCGAACGCGCGGGACTCAGAGGTCATGATGCAGGCGAACCGGACCCAGTTCTCGCCGCCCGGCCCGATGCAGGCGACGTGGTCATGTTTGAGGCCGTGTTCGGATTCGACGTACGCGACGGTCTCGGAGACGGTCGCTCCCGCGAGCTCGGGAACCGGTTCGAACTCCACCCCGTCGTCGGTGACGTGGACCACCACGAGGTCGGCGCTCGCGCCGACGAGTTCGACCGCACCGTACCCCGTCGAGGCGAAGTTGCGCGACATGAAGCCGCCGGCGTTCGACGAGAGCAACCCCCCGGTCAAGGGGGAGACGCTCGTGCAGTTCATCCGCCCGGTAAAGGACATGTTCGACGCCTGCATCGGGCCCGTGGTGAAGTAGATCCGGTTCTCCGCCCCGAAGGGGTCGGCGTCGAAGGGGATGCGGTCGTGGGCGAGTCGCGTGGCGACGCCGCGGCCACCGATGAACGTCTCGTGGACGGCGTCGATTTCTGTCGTCTCGGTGGAACGGTCGCCGATGTCGACCGTCAAGAGGGGTCCCTCTGCGTGGAGCATACGTCATTAGTTCACCCGTACAAGTCAATAAACGTTGCTCACCACATGCTCAGGATTTGGAGGGTACGACGACGTTGTTGATCGCGGCGAGACCGTGACCGGTCGGCAAGCGGGTCACGTTTCGGCGCACACACCAGGGGCCGACAGGAGGGTCGTTTAGTCCAGTCGGACGCAGACGTTCTTGAGTTGCGTGTAGTTGTGGATCGCCTGTCGGCCGTTCTCGCGGCCGATACCGCTCTCTTTGTACCCGCCGAACGGCGTCTCGTTCCCGCCGGCGAACCACTCATTAACGTAGACCTGCCCGGCTTCGAGGTCGCGCGCCACCCGGTGAGCCCGCCCGACGTCGCGCGTCATCACGCCCGCAACGAGGCCGTACCGAGTGTCGTTCGCGAGTCGCACCGCCTCGCTCTCGTCTGTGAACGTTCCCACCGTCAACACCGGTCCGAATACCTCCTCCTGTGCGATTCGGCTGTCGTTGTCGACGTGGTCGAACACCGTCGGTTCGACGAAGTAGCCGGGGCGGTCGAACGCCGCCCCGCCGACGAGCGGTTCGCCGACCGTCTCGCGGCCCACCTCGAGGTACTCACCGACGCGCTCCTGATGCTCGTCGGACACGAGCGGACCGACGTCGGGGTCATCGATGCCGGGACCAACTGACAGGCCTTCGACCGCGTCGGCCAGTCGCTTGACGTACTCGTCGTGGACATCCTCATGGACGAGCACCCGCGAACTCGCCGAACAGACCTGTCCAGCATTCGTGAAGATGCCCCTAACGGTCTCTTCGACCGCCCGGTCCGGGTCGGCGTCGGGGAAAACGAGCAGGGGGCTCTTCCCTCCGAGTTCCAGGTGGACCTCGTTGACGTTCGAGACGGCGGATTTCGCGACCTCGCGGCCGGTCGCCCCCGACCCGGTGAACGTCACGCAGTCGATGTCCGGATGAGCCGTCAGCATCGCGCCGGCTTCGACGCCGTCGCCCGGGACGACGTTGAGCACGCCGGACGGAAGCCCGGCCTCCTCGGCGAGGCGGGCGACCGTTAGCGCACCGATGGGCGTCTCCTCGGCGGGCTTGACAACCGCCGTGTTGCCCGCGGCGAGGGCGGGGGCGACACTCCGCGCGAAGAGGTATATCGGGACGTTCCACGGGACGATGTGGGCCGTCACGCCCAGCGGCTCGTGGACCGTGTAGTCGACGTAACCGTCGCCGAGTGGAATCGAGTCGCCCTCAAGTTTGTCGGCCTCGCCGGCATAGTACTCGAAGTGACGCGCGCACCGGCGGACTTGGTCGCGGGCCTCCGAGTGCGGTTTTCCGTTCTCCAGCGTCTCGATTTCCGCGAGCCGCGCTGCGTGCTCCCGTATCGCCTCGGCGATGGCGAGGAGCGTTCGGCTCCGCTCTTTCGGGAGCGTCGCACCCCACTCCTCACCCGCCGTCGCCGCGACCGACACCGCGGTGGCCACGTCGGCCTCGGTCGCCGCGGCGACGCATGTCAGGGCTTCACCCGTCGCAGGATCTTCGACGGTAAGCGTCTCCCCGTCATCCGCCGGTCGTTCGGTACCGTCAACCCACAGCCCGTACTCCTCGTTCTCGATCGCAGACGCGTGCACCATATCGGCTGTCAGTTCGGAGGATTGACTATTAACAGTTGTGTGCGACGACCGCGCGGGTGCGTCTCCGTCGTTCCCGTCTCTCAGGCCGTGAAGCCGCCGTCGAGGACGAGGTTGTGGCCGGTGACGAACGACGACTCGTCGCTCGCGAGGAAGATTGCCGCGTCGGCGACTTCGTCGGGCTGGCCGGCACGCCCGAGCGGCGTCTGATCGAGGATTCCGCCCGCCGTCTCGCCGTCTTCCATGGTCATCGCCGTCTCGATGAACCCCGGGTTCAGGGCGTTGACGCGGATCCCCTCGGGTCCGTGTTCGACCGCCAACTGTCGTGTGAGGTTCGTCACGCCGCCTTTCGAGGTGCAGTACAGCGAGGAGTTCGCCAGTCCGCGTATCCCTGCGATCGAGGACATGTTGACGATGCTCCCGCCCTCGGCCTGCTCGGACATCACCTCGACGGCGGCCTGACTGCCGAAGTACACCCCTTTGAGATTGATGTCCATCAACCACTCGTAGTCCTCTTCGGTCGCCTGTTCAAGCGGCAGTTGGCGCTCGACGCCGGCGTTGTTGACCATCACGTCGAGCGACCCGAACGCCTCGACAGTGGCGTCGACCGCCGCCCGGAGGTCCGCGACCGAACTCACGTCGCACTCGACGAACTGCGCCGCTCCCCCCTCGCGTTCGACGAGTTCGTGTGTCGGCTCGCCACCCATTCGCGGATCCTCACGGACGTCGGCGACGGTGACGTTCGCACCCTCCTCGGCGAACCGCCGAGCGATGGCTCGTCCGTTGCCGGAGGAGCCGCCGGTGACCAGTGCTGTCTTCCCCTGCAAGCGCTCGGACATAACGACTTACGGTGCTACTGCCGGTTAATTAAGTGTTTCTCGGGGCGTCTCCCCCGTCGCGGCGTGCCGCGTCACCCCGCGGACCCAAATGTTTAATAATGATTCTCACACTTGTCAAAGTGAGATGTTAGACAGCGACTCGCTGGTAGTGGACTCCGTGTCACACTGCTTCAATCATACGCCGGAGAACCACAAACACCCGCACGCACAGGTCTGGGACGACGAGACGTACGAGATGGGGGCGAAGATTCTCCCCGAGGGGTACGTGCCGTCAGAGGAGGTCTTCTACCGCGACCACCAGCCCGAAGAGCTCGCTCGGCTCCTCTTTTTGGAGAGTCAGATCGACTACTCGGTGTACCACTCGCTGCCGCTCGACGACTACTTCCACGACGGGTACGTCTCCCGCGAGAAGGGGTTCGAGTTCATGGAGCAGAACCCCGAGCGTGTCTCGATGTACGTTGACGTCAACCCCCTCGAAGACGATGCTGGCGACCAGATCGAGGAGTTCGCGGCGAAAGACGGTGTCGAGGGCATCAAGTTCTATCCCGCGCGCTACCAGAACGGGAACGACCTCTCGCTTCAGTTGACCGAGGACGCGGTCTGGCCACTCCTCCAGCGGGTCGCCGACTCCGAGGTCGACACACTAGCAATCCACAAGTTCATTCCATTTGCCACGGCCCCGGTCCGTTACTTCAAGCCGGACGACATTGAGGACGCAGCCAATTCGTTCCCTGACATCAACTTTGAGATTATCCACGCTGGTTTCTCTTTTGTTGAGGAGACGGTTCTCGCAATGGCGAGCCACGACAATGTCTACGCTAATCTTGAGAACACGGCTTGCCTCGTCAACACCCGTCCGCGGAAGTTCGCGAAGGCACTTGGCGAGATGCTTTACTGGGCCGGCCCAGACCGAATCGTCTACGCCAGCGGCGCAACAGCGCTACATCCACAACCGCCTATCGAGGGGATTCAAAACTTCAAAATGCCCGAAGATCTCATCGAAGATTACGATTATCCCGAAGTCACGCAAGAAATGAAAGAAAAGATTCTAGGTAAAAACGCGCTCCGGCTTCTGGATAAAGACCCAGAGCAGATCAAGAAAGATATTGAGGGTGATAAGTGGGACCAACTCCGTCAAGAGCGTAAAGAAAGCGACTACCCCGCCGAACCGTGGTCAACGTACGAGGCTGGATCGGCGCTCGCATCCGACGACTAGCCATGTCTGCATACACCGACCCATACGCACGAACCGAAGAGGCCACACACGTCACTCCAAGCACGGAGTTTGACGACGATCGAAAAATGCGCATCAAGGCCGAGCTCGACAAAGTGCTCGATCCGTGTAGCTGTATGAGCGATCATCCGATCAGCATCCTCGATTTAGGGCTTGTTGAGTCAATTTCCGTTGACGACCGCGACGTGGAGATAACCCTTCTCCTTACTTCACAGCGATGTACATACTTCCTCGATATCAACGATGAGGTGTGTCAGCGCGTCGAGGCGCTTGAGGAGTTCAACAGTTGTGAGGTTCATCAGGATACTAGCGGTCAGATCTGGACTAATGACCGAATGTCGACAGAGCAGCGAGAGGTTCGGCGGAAGCGCTTCCACAAACAAATGGACGCCGCTGGCGTGACGCCGTACGTCGAGCGGTCGGAGTGAACTGCCTCATCCTACTCACCCTGTAATATTATCTGCGGATTAACTGAAATGCCGGTCCCAAACCACAGAAGGTGGTGGACCAGCGGTGGTTTCCACGGCGATGACACGGAATCCGATGGGACCTCATTGACCGGACCACAGGTCTATAGCGAGGAATATAAACGGGAGTTCCCATGTATGCTGCCGGTTCCCTCTGAGTGCGGGTGGGCCTCGAAAAGGCAATGACAACCCCGAAGTCCGATGGTCATATTCTTGCGCCACGTGAGAGTGAATGTCAATCTTCGGACAAAATCTAGCCTAAACAGCCGTTTGATGAGCGGTGCGTGGGTCCTAGATGATCTCAATAGAACCACTAGCGTGGAATATCTGTTCTTGCCAGTGTCATTAAGGCGTGTACTTGAGTAACGGCGCGTATCGGCGACCTGAAGCCTGCGGTGGTGGCCTGTCCAACGTCTAATACAGACTAGTCGAGAAGGCTAAGACGGCAGTCATGTGAGAATATTACGACGCCGCTTCGATTTCCTCAAGTGCCTCGGGGTTCTCAATACTTGACATATCTCCTAGGTCCTCACCTTGGTAAACTGACGATATAGCCCGACGGATCACCTTACCCGACTGCGTCTTTGGGAACTCAGAGACAAAGAGTATCTCACGTGGGCGGAAGGGCTTGCCATGTTCTTCGCCGACGAGCGCCGATAACTCGCCCCGGAGGTCATCACTCTCGTTGCAGCCGTGTTCAAGAATAACGTACGTTATGACCGCGGTTCCAGTTGTCTCGTCAGAGACCCCGACCGCCGCAGCCTGATTCACAGCATCGTGCTCGGTGAGTACACCTTCTATTTCGGCGGGCCCAACTTTTCGGCCCGCGACGTTGAGTGCATCATCGGCTCGTCCGTGAAGGAACCAAAAGCCGTCACTGTCTTTCTGTGCCCAATCACCATGATCCCATAGATCGTCCCACGTCGACCAATACTCCTCAAGATAACGTTCATCGCCGGACCACAGCGACTTGGTCGTTGACGGACAGGAGTCGCGAGCAACAAGAAAACCCCGCTCATGTTCGTCGGCAATTGAACTCCCAGACTCGTCGACGATGTCGATGTCCATGCCAAGCCCTGGCCCGCCGAGCGACGTGGGTTTCAATGGCTGTGTTGGCATCGGCATGAGGAAACACCCGCAGATCTCCGTCCCACCGGAGATGTTGATTATCGGGGACTCGCTCTGTCCAACGTTCCTGTAGAACCACTGCCATGACTCTGGATCCCACGGCTCACCCGTCGAGCCAAGTAGGCGTATCGAAGAGAGGTCGTGGTCCTCAATCCACTCGTCGCCGTGTTTACGCAGTGCTCTGATAGCTGTCGGCGATATGCCGAACGTCGACAACGAGTGCCGATCAATCATTTCCCACAGGCGGTCCGGTTCGGGATAATCAGGTGCGCCTTCATACATGAACACCGTCCCGCCAAACGTGTGGTTGCCAATAAGCGTCCATGGGCCCATCATCCAGCCGATATCAGACAGCCAAAAGAACCGGTCCGAGGGTTTGTGATCGAATCCAAAATAAATCTCCTTTGCACACTGCATCAGGACACCAGCATGCGTGTGGACAATACCTTTTGGCTTGCCGGTCGTCCCCGATGAATACAACAGCATCGACGCCTGTGAGGAGGAGAGCGACTTGGTCTCATACGCGTCGTCGCACTGTCCAATCGCGTCGTCCCACCATTCGTCGCGAGCGCCCATCGAGATGTCAGCGTCGTCACCAAGGCGATCGTAGACGACGGTGTGTTCAACGTGTCCCACCTCCTCAATAGCATCATCAGCCCCCTGTTTTAATCTGATCGGCGCACCGCGCCGATAAAACCCGTCGCCGGTAAAAAGCACCGCACACTCTGAGTCGGCGATGCGCGTGGCAGTGGCCTCAACGCCGAACCCAGAAAAAATCGGGACCGCAATGGCACCGATCTTGAAACAACCGTACAGGATGGAGATAACCTCCGGAACCATCGGCATGTACAGGCCGACGGTATCGCCAGTCTCGATACCAACTGATTCGAGATAGTTCGCCACCTTGTTCGACTGTCGTGCAAGTTCATGATACGTTATTTTGCGCACGTCACCCGGCTCACCCTCGAAGATGCACGCGATACTGTTTCTTGTCTCCGCGTCGACTGCGGCGTGGCGGTCAACCACGTTGTGCGCGATGTTGATCTCACCTCCGGGGTACCACGTCGAGAACTGTGGGCCATCGCTGTCGTCGCGAACTGCATCGTACGGCTTGTAGAAGTCGATGTCGAGATACTCGGGCACGGTGTCCCAGAACCACTCAACCCCTGACGCCTCGGTACCATCGACCGATGTTGTGGTCCGGTGAATGAGCTCGTCATGGTCGTCGATTCCGTGCGCCTTCATAAACTCGTGAACGTTCGTCGACTCAACAAACTCCCGGCTCGGGTCGTGAACGATGGATGGCTCTTCATGAGCGTCCTCTGTCATGGGTGTGTACCTCAAGGGTGCTGCAGCAATAGATATAAAATATTGGGGTCTTCGTGATGAGATCGTAGACCGGCAGAGTGTAATTCTCCACTTATTTCGTTCGCTCAGTTCTCTAACTGCTACGACTGCCTATCCTTTCCAGCCGCTTCAATTATTCAAAACCTCCATCTGTCTTGTACTGATGGCCAAGGTGAACGTAATGCTGGTGAACCCGGTCTATCTCGTCCCGCTGGGCGTCAGTAAGTGGTTTTGTTTCGGCCGGAGCGCCGTACGCGAGATGACCTTCCGGAATCGTCTGGTTCTGCAGAACCACCGCGCCGGCAGCGACGAGACAGTCAGATTTGATCGTCGCGTCCCGCAGGACACGGCTTCCCATCCCGACGAGGGCATGATCTTCAACGGTCGCGTAGTCAACAACGGCATTGTGGCCGACGGTGACCTTGTTACCAAGAATCGCGCCATGTAACATCGTGAACTCCTGAACGTTCGTCTCCATCCCGACGACCGTTTGGCCATCGTCTCCGCGAAGACAGGTGAATGGCCAGAGACTCGCGCGGTCGCCAACTACAACATCACCGATCAGGTATGATTGTTCTGAGACAAATGCTGACTCAGAAACGGCTGGTGTCATCTCGTCGAAGCTGCGTTGCATGGTGATCAAACGCGAGGCCAATAGTATAGTGATATTGGAAGTGACTAATTTCGAACCCCATGGCGCATTGCGGGCCCAGTCCGTGTTTGCAATTAGTACTCAACATTCGACAGCATCGGCAGAGGCGAGTTCAACGCAGATGTGACGGTCGCCGTCCGGCGACGATGCGATCGTCAGTTCTACCGAAGACCCTACTTCAAGTCGATCCAACTCATCAACGAATCGGCCAGTCAAACGGACCGGGCCAAAGTCGGCAATGACGACAACGGGCGTCTGCCCACTGAACGCAGGACTTGGAACGGCGATTTTGGTGAATGTCACGACTGTTCCGGTGTCGGGCAGCGGTTCCGTCGTCAACTCGTCGTCACCACAGGTCGGACACACGTGCTGAGGTGGCAGCGACCCATGGCCCGCCGGACACGCGAAATAGTAACCGTCGGCCTTAGCGAGCGCATCAAGCAAGTCGTCGTAGCTGCTCTCTCGCTGTGCTCGCATTATCCACACACCTCTAAGACGTGAACGGTCGCACTCGCAACGGTACCCCCTGCGTTGTGCGCAAGCGCAACTGTTGCATCTGGAACCGCATCGGTATTGATGTGATCGCCGCGGAGAAGTTTGGTCAACTCAACCACCTGGCTCACGCCAGTGGCACCAACCGGATGGCCTTTCGCTTTCAGCCCGCCAGAGAGGTTCACCGGGCAGTTGCCGTCGGCAGTTGTATCGCCAGTCGCCGCAGCGTCAATAGCCTCACCGGGCTCATACAGCCCCAACCCTTCAAGAGCTAGCACCTCGGCAATTGTGAAACAATCGTGGACCTCAAGTAAGTCAACGTCATCCGGAGTGATTTTGGCCTCGTCGTATGCGGTCGTCGCTGCACGGGTTGTCGCCGGGGTTTGGGTGAGCGACTTGCGTTCCTGTAAGGCCAGTGAGTCAGTTCCTTGTCCAGCACCTGTAATGTTGACAGGCGTGTTCAGATCGTGTGCAGCTGCGTACGACTCGCTGACGAGAACGCACGCGCTCGCCCCATCAGTAATCGGACAAGCGTCGTACAGCCCGAGCGGGTCAGCGACGGTGGGCGCTTCAATTACATCAGTCAGCGAAATCTCTCGCTGGAACTGGGCGGTCTCGTTGCCGATAGCATTACTGTGGTTTTTCACCGCGACTGCGGCTAAGTCTGCTCGTGTCCCGCCATATTCTACGAAGTATGCACGCGCCATGAGTGCGTATGCACCAGGGAATGTCACGCCCGCACGGCTCTCATAAAGATCGTCCGCCGCCATCGCCAATCCCTTAGTCGCCTGTTTTGTCGTCACATTGTGCATTCGCTCCATGCCGCCGACAAGGACGACGTCGGTCGTTCCAGACCGGATTGCCTCTACGGCGCTCATCAGCGCCACGCCGCCCGATGCACATGCACTCTCGTACCGCGTCGCTGGTGCGGTCACGCCCGCAGCTGCTGTCATTAGTGGTGCTTGATGCCCTTGTCGTTCAGTGAGTGTGCCTATGAAGTTCCCGTAACAAAGTCGTTCAATATCTGCTCTAGGAACTTCCGAGTCCTCAATAGCTATCTGAGCCGCCTCACCGAAGAGGTCGCGCCCGGTTCGTTCAGGTAATACACCGAACACTGTCGAACCAACACCGGCTATGCGAACTGCTTGCATACAGATCTTTTACTCTGGTTCTGATTGTAGCTGTTACGGTCGCTGGATCACGAATATTGCGTAGCCGGCAGTGTGGTCAAGCAATCGTAACGGCCACCACGGGACCTCCTCTGTCAAGAAATGTGCTCTCAGATCAATCGTGAATCGCTCTAGGATCAAGTGTGTTACGTCGAATAGCGTCGTATTACCATAGCATCATAGAATTCCTGCGCAGCCCGTAGACCGCAAGCTGTTTTGTTATTGTGTGGTCTGGGGGAATGTATTTACCAAGTCAGATCAATTACCCTATGCGATGTACAAGGTACTACTCCCAGTGGACGACAACACCGATCGGGCAGCCGCGCAGGCTCGATATGTTCTGGAACTGCCTGGCAACGCTGACGATCTCTCAGTGACGATTGCGCACGCGTATCAAGATGGGGCTACAGGTGCGGGCAGCTTCGATGAGGAGAGCCCGGGTGTAATTGAGGCTACTGACATCCTCGCTGCCGCTGACATCACGACCGAACAGCGAGAATTGTACTTACCCGTTGCGGGGTCAATCCTAGAGATGGCCGATGACATCGGGGTAAATGAGGTCGTGCTGTGCGGGCAAAAGCGGTCACCAGCCGGTAAAGCACTCTTTGGAAGCGTCACCCAGTCTGTCGCACTTGAGTCGTCAGTGCCGGTGGCCATCGTTCCAGTTGAGTGAACACTGGTGAAATGGTGCGATAGCTTTCGACCACAGTAGTTCTCTGAGACCGAGAAGAGCAGATGTGGCAGTTGCCAACAAATGGTGTTTAGATGTCAATAAATGAGTTTTGCCTGAGAGCGACAATAGGTCGCTGCATCGTAGCCTCCCACGTGTGTCGAGTCGTCGGTGTCTTCGTATAGGTGGCGTCGCTTGCCTGACTGGGTGTTGCCACAGCGGAGACACTCGTAGCGTTCGAGCTGTCCCCAGTCGCCAGCTGTCTGTGCGGTTTCCATCCCGGCGGGCTTCATGCCACATTCGTCACAGTGCGGAACACGACCTTTCTTCCCGGTGATCAGATTGCGTGCCTGGTCTTCTGGGTCGGTATCCACATACGGGACATCAGCCCGATCGACGACGGCGAATTCGTCGGGACTGTACGCCTCGAGCGACGGCTTGGATGCGTGTATGCTGGTCATGGATCTAGATGTCGGCGGCGGCTGGTGCGACTTCGCTGCCGGTCTTCAGGTCGGTGACGGTGTCGTAGTGGAACGGTTCCTCGAGTGAGTGATCGTCGCTGCGACTGCGACGTGTTTCGCAGGTCTTGCAGACCCAGTAGTCGTGGTTGATGTCACGTTTTACGGCCTGATGGCCTTCCGGACAGGCAAATCGGTAACTCGTCATGGGGTGTCTCTGGAAGAACTACTTCTGTCTCTGGAAAGGGGAACAATGGTCCTGCCTGTCGTGTGGGTGGCTACTGCTGTGGGCGTCTGTTGTGGTGTGTCGTGAGGTGGTTCGAGACGTGGGCGTTGGTGAGATCGTGGTGGTGGTGGATAGATGCACGACCGTTGTGGTGCCGGCAGATGGCTGGTTGTAAGAAACAACATCGGGTGTGTATTGATCGAGCAAAAAGGGGGCCACGATGGGGTGTCGATGTCGTAGTTGGAGTTGGTGAGGCCGTAGTTTGAGTGCCGCTGAGCGGGTGTCTTGGTGTCGCTGGTGGGAGCCGTGATGTTACTGTGACGTTGTCGTGAAAGTTGTGTCAGCGCGGAATTGATCCTGTCGGGAGTCTCCACGAGCGTTCGTTGAGAAGGCAGTCCGAGTGCCGTTGAACGGGTGTCCGTGTGGTGGCTGATGGCAGCCGCGACGTGGCTGAGACGTCGTCGTGAGAGTCGGGTTGCTGCCGGCGGTGAGGCGACTTTGGGTGGCGTCCAAGTCTGTGTCACGTTTCTGAGAGATGCCGGAAAGAGAGCCAGCTGCGACTGGCGACTGAGGTGGTGTGATGTCGCAGTCGATCGGCGTGTCGACGTGGTCGTTGAGCCATGCGGCTGGAGCTGTGATGGTGTTGTGACGCCGGTGTGCGTGACACGG
>Ga0209917_1000379_pt1 | contig 18831 bp, 20 predicted proteins | sample SalPon2_C_H2O_MG_FD_185710 | JGI IMG/M metagenome (GOLD analysis project Ga0209917, IMG submission 185710) | Salt pond water microbial communities from South San Francisco under conditions of wetland restoration - Salt Pond MetaG R2_C_H2O_MG... | ecosystem: Environmental > Aquatic > Non-marine... | reverse complement strand
GGGTTTCACGTCCGAGAGTTCGATCACCGGGCTATCGAGGTCGTCGGGGACGTCTGCCAGTTCCTCGCAAGGGTCGGCGTCGCCGGACTCGATGGCCGCCCGCGTCTCGTCGTCCGGGAACCCTTCTTCGAAGGTGGCGTTCATGAATCCCTCGCGGTCCTCGACGACCAGGTCGCCGTCCTCCATGCGGGCGAACGCGGCTTCGTCCTCGCTCCAGTCGCTGTAATGTTCCGCCCAGCTCACCTTCATGTCGAGTTCGCCCGCGGTGAGCCGGTTGTTCTCGAACGTCTCCTGATCGCTGAAGTAGGCGCTCGTCCCCACGCCCGCACCGGCCGAGGCGACGCCGATGGTGCCGAGGGCGGCGAGAGCCTTCCGTCTCGTGAGTTCGAAATCGTCGGTCATGGTTGCTCCCTTCCGGACGGCCGCCGCCGGCGCCGTCCGCTTCGGGTTGGCCGTATCGTTAGTACCGTCCCGGTTAGCTAATGACGCCTTGTGCTGACTAATGGGGGATTAACGGGCTTCTGGCCGAGCGCGAAGTTCAACTATCCCCCGTCCCTACCGGACGCAATGACCCACCGCGGAGTCGTCCTCGATGTGGATGGAACGGTCGTCCGTGGCGACGAGCCGATCCCTGGCGCCGCCGAGGGCCTCGACCGACTGGAGCGGGCGGGCCTCCGCCGCCTGTTCGTCTCGAACAACCCGACCAAGCGGCCGCCGGCCTACGCCGAGCGCCTCCGTCGGGCCGGCTTCGACGCCCATCCCGACGAAATCGTCACCGCGGGGACGATCACCACCGACTACCTCGCCGACAACCATGCCGACGACGCCCTGTTCGTCGTCGGCGAAGACGCCCTCGTCGAACAGTTGACCGACGCCGGCCTGACCGTCGTGACCGACGAGACCCGTGCCGACGCCGCCGTCCTCTCTATCGACCGCACGTTCGACTACGACCGGCTCTGTGCGGCGCTTCGCGTCTGCGATGACGAGGAGGTGACCCTCGTCGGTACCGATCCCGACATGGTGATTCCCGCAGCCGAGGGCGACCTGCCCGGATCGGGCGCCATCATCAACGCCGTCGCGGGCGTGGTCGGCCGCGACCCGGACGTGATGCTCGGTAAACCCTCCGACCCCGCCCAGCGGATCGTCCGCGAGCGCCTCGGCCTCCCGCCCGGCGACTGCCTGGTCGTCGGCGACCGCCTCGACACCGACATCGCCCTCGGCGAGCGCGCGGGGATGACGACCGCCCTCGTCCGCACCGGCGTCACCGACGACCGTGATCTGGAGCGGAGCGACGTCTCGCCCGACTACGTCCTCGAGTCGCTGGCCGACGTGGGGACGATCCTCTAACCCCGTAGGAGGTTCATCACTTCGTCGGCCACGTCCGGTTCGACCGCGATGATGTACCGCTTTCCGGGCGCGAGCGTCGTCTCCGGTCGGGCGACGCGCTCCCCGTCGTCGTCGGAGATGACGAGCGTTCCGGCGGGGAACCGAATCTCGCGGAGCGCCTTCCCCGCGGCCGGAGACCCCTCCTCGACCCGGATCTCCATGATGTCGAGCGTCCCGGTCACGTCCGCGAGCGTCCGCACGTCGCTCCCTTCGATTTCGTTCGCGGCCACGCGTGCCCCGGCGCCCTCGGGGAAGACCGTCTCGTCGACGAACTGGCCGTAGCTTTCCTGATCGCGGTCGGCGATGCGCGCGACCGTCCGAATCTCGGGGTTCATCTCCGTCGCCTCCATACAGATTGCGAGGTTCTGCCCCGGCAGTCCGGTCAGGCCGGCGATCACGTCGCTGCCATCCACGTCGGCCTGTCGGAGGATGTCGGGGTTGGAGGCGTCGCCGTTGATGATCGTCGCCACGTACTCGTCGGCCATTTCGTCACAGCGGTCGTCGTCGGATTCGACGACCGTGATGTCGTGGCCCCGGGTGTCGAGGAGCACCGCTGTCTCGAAGCCAACACGTCCACCGCCAGCGATGATGATGTCGAGAGTCATTGTATCAGTCGTCCGTCTGTGGTATCGGTTCGTCGGTGTCGGTCGCCTCGGACGGTTCGTCGCCCGATCCGAGTCGGGTGTAGACGGCGTACGCCGCGATTCCGAGCAGTATCCAGCCCCCGCTGAGGACGAGCGCCAGCACGTCGGTTCGAAGCAGGTACTCGATCAGCACGCCCGTCAGGATCAGGTTGAGGACGATGCCCAGAATCGGTGGGAGCGGATAGTACGGCATCTTGTACGGCCGATTCATGTCCGGACGCTCCCGCCGGAGTTTGATGACCGAGCCGTTGACGACGATGAACGAGAGGAGGAAAAAGAGGCTGGACATGTTGCCCGCGCTCTGGGTTGGGAGGGCGACGGACCCGAGCATCACCACGCCGCTCGCGAGAATGGCGACTAAGGGCGTGCCGTAGCGGTGATGCAGTTGCCCGAACGAGGGCAGAAGTTGCTCCTCTCGCCCCATCGAGAACGCCACCCGCGAGGAGGCGATGACCACGGCGTTCAGCGCCGTCAGCGTCGAGAAGACGGCACCGAAGACGATGATCGCGCCCCCGTTCTGAATGATCGGCAGCCCGGTCGGCATGAACTCCGTCGCCGCCTGTGCGATGCCCGCTTCGCCGGCCTCGGCCAGTCCCTCTGCGCCGAGCGTCCCCACCGCGACGCTCACTACCGCGAGGTAGACGAGCACCGTCACCGCGAGGCTCACGAAGATGGCCTTCGGGATGTTCTCGCGCGGGTTTTTCACCTCCTCGGTCACCGTCGTGATGAGGTCGTACCCCTCGAAGGCGATGAAGGTCAGGCCCATCGCGGGGAGGATGCTGAGCGGCCCTGCGTCCCCGGGGAAGAGCGGCTGGAATTCGGCGCTCGTGAACATCGGGGACGTGGCGCCGAACGCGACGAAGACGACCAGGATGCCCACCTTGATCAGCGTGAAAATCGTCTCGACGCTCCCGCTGGCGGCCGTCGAAACCGCGTTCAGCGCCACTAGCCCGAGGACGGCCACGAAGGCCAGGCCGACGGCCGCGGGAACAGCGGCGTCGACGACCGGGAGCGCGACGGCGCCCACCTGATCCGGTGCCGGCGTCAGGTTGTAGACGTGCAGGAGTTCGAGGAAGTTCGGCGCGAACCCCAGCGCGTACAGGCCGCCCGCGATCATGTACGCGAACCACAACATCCAGCCCATCACGAACGAGGGGAGGTCGGCGAACACCTCCCGGACGAACGCGTACCCGCCGCCGCTTTTCGGAATGGACGCGGCGAGTTCGGCGTACGATAGGCCGGTAAAGGCCGTGACGACGCCATTGAGCATGAATACGAGGATGGCCGCCGGTCCCGCAATCTCCGCTGCCAACCCAGTCAGGACGAAAATCCCCGCGCCGATCATCGCCCCCATGCCGATCATCGTGGCGTCGAGCAACCCCAGGTCCGCCTCGGGCGAGCGCTCGCCGTGTCCGCTCACGGCGCCCACCACCCTCGTGCCTGTGCCCCTCGCTCCGCCTCGGCGCCCCCCTCGCGGTCGGTGTTCGTGGTCTTCCGGTCCATCCAGCTACAAACATCGATGGAAACTGGACACAAGAAAGCACGGTGTCGTTCTCACGGAGAAAGGATCGAACGCGCGCTCCGATACGAATACAGCCAGACGGCCGCGTTGGCGCGTCTGACGCAACTTTATTTACGTGTGGGTTCGTATCATGGTGTATGTCATCGAGTGACAGCCCCTACGTCTTCCGGGACGAAGCCGGGGACGTGGACGACGACGCCGACGAGCGGTCGACGACCGAAGGACAGGAGGTGGTCATCGTCGACGGCCGTGCGATGAGTTACCGCTGGTACCGTCGCTGATCCGACTCTCCTCCGTACCCGGCCACCCCCCGAGGGAGCGGCGACTCCGCTCGTGGTCGGGTGCCGAACGGGACGGGACGCCCCGTCGATCATACTGTCGGCAGTATCAGAACGCGTCGCCGTAGACGTCGATGTCGGCGTGCAGACCCTCGCGGAGCGCCGTGTGTACGTGACAGATGCCCTCCGCGCGCTCGACGATTTCCGCGAGCGTATCGTCGTCGAGGTCGGCGCCGACGTGGATCACGAAGTGGATCGATTCGAGGTCGTCGTCGTCGTCGAGGTCGGCGCTCGCGTCGATCTGGATTTCCCCGAGGTCGTCGTGCCCGCGCTGTTGGCCGCCGACGCGGAACGCCGGCAGGAAACAGGAGGCGTACGTCGCCACGAGCGCCGCGTTCGGGTTCGGTCCCTCCTCGTCCGTGGCGTCGATCGTGAACTCGAAGTCGCCGACTTGGTTGACACACGCGAAGCCCTCGTCGCTGATGGTGATGGTTTCGATATCGCTCATACCATCTGCTCGATGGCTCCGCGGCGTCTAAATACTGTCCTTCTCCCTATCCGTCGGCGTACGGCCGCTCGAACCGGAAGCTCCCGTCGCCGTCGAGGACGTGCACGTCGGCGTCGGAACCCGCCGCCGCCACCTCGCGTCCGACGTCCTCGACGTCGATTTCGATGGCCGGGAACGTGTTGTAATGCATCGGGAAGACGTGATCCACGTCGAGCCAGTCGGCCGCGATAGCGGCTTGGGCCGGCCCCATAGTGTAGTGGTCGCCGACGGGGAGCGCCGCCGCGTCGGGTTCGAGGAACGGCCCGATCACGTCGCGCATCTCGCTCATCAGGCCCGTGTCGCCGGCGTGGTAGAACGCGAAGGCGTCCTCGTCCGTCTCTTGGGTCGGCACCGTGTCGCCGACGATGTAGCCCGCCGGCGGCCCGGCGCTGTACTCGTAGTCCGTCCCGATGCCGTTCGTGTGGTCCGCGCGGTGCATCGTCACGTACGCCGACCCACACTCGACGGTGCCGCCGATGTTCATCCCGACCGTATCGTCGGCGCCGTGTTCGTCCGCGACCCAGCCGACCAGTTCCGGCGTGCCCACGATCGTCGCGTCCGTGAACGCGCCCACGTCGCCGATGTGGTCGGCGTGGCCGTGGGTCAGGAGGACGTAGTCCGGCGAGAGGGCCGCGGGATCGACATCGGTGAAGGGATTCCCGAAGAACGGGTCGATCAACAGGCTCGTGTCGTCGACGGAGACGTGCCACGTGGAGTGGCCGTGCCAGGTGAGCTCCATGCGCAATAGTTGTCTGTATCCGAACATCAATCTTTAGGCTCGGCGGTGCAGTCGGCCGATAGCCGCCACTCCCATCGCAACGAGGAAGGCTTATTTCGCCCGCGGCTGACGCCACACCCATGCGACGCGTTAGATTTCGCGATCCCGCAGGGATGGTACGGACGGGCGAGTGGCACGGCGACGCCGTCAGCTTCGCCGACTCGACGTACGACCTCGACGAGGTCGATATTCTCGCACCGTGCGAGCCGTCGAAAATCGTCTGTATCGGCCTCAACTACGCCGATCACGCCGAGGAGACGGGCATGGACGTCCCAGACCGTCCCATGCTCTTCCTGAAGACGCCGAACACCGTCGCCGCCCACGGCGACACGATCTCCCTTCCGGCGGGGAAAGAACAGGTCGACTGGGAGGCCGAACTCGGCGTCGTCATCGGCGAGCAGTGTCGCAACGTCGACGCCGCCGACGCCGACTCGGTGATCGCCGGCTACACCGTCGTCTGTGACATCTCGAACCGCGACGACCAGCGCGAGGAGCAAAACTGGGTCCGTGGCAAGGCCTTCGACGGCGGCGCTCCGATGGGCCCGGTCGTGGCCGACCCCGACTACCTTCCCGACGACGCGTCGATCAGCCTCCACGTCAACGGCGAGGAACAACAGTCCTCCGACATCACGCAGCTCATCTTCTCGGTTCCGGAGCTGATCGAGGAGATTTCGGCGTACATGACCCTCGAACCCGGCGACGTCATCTCGACGGGCACGCCCGCCGGCGTCGGTGGCCTCGAAGACGGCGACGAAGTCGAAGTGAACGTCGAGGGCGTCGAAACCCTCGAATTCACCGCACGACGCGACTGAAACCCGATTCTCGTTCTTTCGCCGCCCGCCACCCGAGAGGACAAGCCATAAATTTAGGCCCACCTAATCCGGTCCCAATGGACCTGAGCCGACGGGACGCGCTGGCCGCGCTGGCCGCTACCGGCGTCGCCGGCGTTGCCGGCGCGGCGACCCTCGACGACGCTGACGGTGCGCCCGCCGAATCGCCCGATGGCAGTGCCGTCGATGGCCTCGACACCCTCGTCGCCGTCGCGGAGACGGTCTACCCCTCCGCGGCGACGGGCGTCGACGCGTTCGTCGAGACGTACGTCGACGGCCTCCCGGACGACCGGCGGGACGACGTCCTCGCCGTTGCCGCCGACCTCGACGCGACGGCGCGGGACTGGCACGACGCCCCCCTCCCCGACCTCGACCGATCGACCCGCGACGGCCTCCTCCGTGACCTCGGTGTCGACGTGGCCGACCCCGACCCCAACGGCTACCTCTCCGAGCGGATTCGGTTCCACCTCGTGAACGAACTCCTCTACGCCTTCTACGCGTCGCCGACCGGCGGCCGACTGGTCGGCATCGAGAATCCCATCGCCTACCCCGGCGGCACCGAGAGTTACCGACGTGCCTCGATGGACGCGGAGGGTAGGGATGGCTGAGGACCGGTCGCCGTCGCCCCGCGCGGACGTGTGCATCGTCGGCGCCGGGCCCGCGGGTGCCATCGTCGCCGCCCGCCTCTCCGAGGCCGGTCACGACGCTGTCGTTCTCGACGCCGGCCCCCGATTCGACCTCGACGACCGGACCGAGCAACTCGACGCGCACGTCCGCCCCGGCGTCGACGGTGGGGTGTCGGAGACGCCCCGGGGCGACGCCGCCGACGGCCTCTGGGGCATGGGCGGCGAGCGCGACGAATACACCTCCAGCGGGCCGGCGGGCTACCCGCTGAACGCCGCTCGCGTCAAGGGCGTCGGGGGCTCGACCCTCCACTGGCAGGGGATGGTGATGCGTCTGCACGAACGCGATTTCGAACTCCGCTCCCGTCACGGCGTCGGCGCCGACTGGCCCCTCGACTACGCGGACCTCCAGCCGTACTACGCCGAGGCGGAGCGTGAACTCGGTGTCGCCGGCGCCGACGACAACCCCTTCGCCCCGCCGCGGGAGGAGCCATTTCCGCTCCCCGCGTTCCCGCCCTCTCACAGCGACGCCATCTTCGCCGAGGCCTGCGAGTCGCTCGGCCTGCCCACTCACTCCGTGCCCAACGCCCGCAACTCCGAACCGTACGACGACGCGTCGGCCTGCGTCGGCTACGGCACCTGCAAACCCGTCTGTCCGTCGGGAGCTAAATACACCGCCGAGCGTCACGTCGCCCGCGCGGAAGCGGCGGGGGCACGCGTCGTCGACCGTGCGCCCGTCCAGCGACTCGAACACGACGACTCGGGCGACCGGATCGAAGCCGCCGTCTACGCGACGCCCGACGGCGAGGAACACCGACAGGAGGCCCGCGCCGTCGTCCTCGCCTGTGGCGGCGTCGAGAACGTCCGCCTCCTCCTGCTCTCCGCCTCCGACGCCCACCCCGACGGCCTCGCCAACGCCTCGGGACTGGTCGGGCGCTACTTCATGGACCACTGCTTCGCGGGCGTCGGCGGCCGGATCGACCGCCCGACGCGACAGAACCACGTCGGCTTCAACACGACCGAGTGTCACGCCCTCTACGACGGCACCGACCCCCTGCCGGGCGTCAAACTGGAGTTCCTCAACTACGCCGGTCCCTCCCCCGTCATCGAGGCGCTCCACGCCGACGACTGGGGCGACTCCCTGCTCGAGTCCCTTCGAGACTCCTACGGCACCCACCTCGCCGTCGGCGGCCTCGTCGAGCAGTTCCCCCGCGCCGAGAACCGCATCACCCTCGACCGCTCGACGACGGACGACCACGGCAACCCCGTCCCCGACGTGCGGTGGTCGGTCGGCCCGGAGACCCGGGCGGCCATCGAGCGGGCCAACGAGGTCCAGCGTGCGGTTCTGGAGGAACTCGGCGCGGAGATAGACTGGGTGGTCGGCCCCGACGAGACCGGCCCCGCCTACCACCACATGGGGACGACCCGGATGGGCACCGACCCCGCCGAGAGCGTCGTCGCCCCCGACTGCCGCGCCCACGACTGTGACAACCTCTGGATCGCCGGCAGCAGCGTCTTCCCTACCGGCGGTGCGATGAACCCCACCCTCACCATCGCCGCGCTCTCCTGTCGGCTCGCCGACCATCTCGACGGCTGGCTGTAGGGCGCGGAAAGTTTCAAGAGAGTGGGGGGTGTCGCCACACCCGAAATGAGACACGATACCAGTTCACGAGGACCGACACCGACCACCGTTCGACGGGGCCGGATCGATGCCTGACAGGCACGGCCCCTTCCGTGTCGCACGCTTCCTCCTCGAAATCGACGAGGTAGCGAAGGCCGGGTTCAGTTACTGTCGACTCCCCGAGACGACGACTGACGTCGTCGAGTACCGCGAGGGCAACGAGCCGCCGACGCCGCGAAAACTCGCCGGACTGAGCCGGTATAGCCCGCTCGAACTGCGCTCCGGCGTCACGACCGACTCCATCGCGCTCGCCGAGTGGCGCCGGCTGGTCGAACAGGGGAAGGTCGACGAGGCCCGGCGGTCGATTGCCGTCGTCCTCCTCGACGAGGAGGGCTCGGCGGCGGCGCGCTGGGAGTTCCGGAACGCTTGGCCCGCCACGTACGAGGCCCCAACCCTCGACGCCGACCGGTCCGCCGTCGCCATCGAGACGCTCGAAATCGTCTCTGAAGGGTTCGAGCGGGTCAACGGCGGGGGCGAGACCGACGGCGGCGCGCCCCGCGGGACGGAGACCACCGAGCCGTCCGCAGGTGAGCCCGAGACACGCCCGACGAGACACGAGAAGCCGTCGAAGACGAAGAAATGAGCGACCGGCCCGTCGACCCTTACGTGCGCCACCGGTTCGACGTGGACCTCGGTGACGACCGCCCCTCGCTCGGGTTCACCGAGGTCACGGGCCTCTCGGTGCGCGTGCAGGCCCGTCCAGCAGAGGCGGATGCGGCGTCCGAGGTGGACTGGTTCGACTGGGGCGACCGCCTGGGGCACGCCATCGGCCGCGCCCCGTCCGTACAGCGCCGCCGAACCGCCTCGCCCCCGCTCACGCTCCGTCGCGGCGTCACCGACGACCGACGGCTCTGGGACTGGCTCCAGGGGTGGGTGACCGGACGCGTCGAGACACGGGACGTACGGGTGTACCTGCTCGACGACACCGGCGAGCGGGCGCGGGGGTGGCGGTGTCGGGACGCCACGCCGGTCCGGTGGTCGGGGCCGGAACTCGCCGCCGACCATCCGGCCGCCGCGACGGAGACACTGGAGCTGACCCACGAGGGTATCGAGGCCATCGCCGGCGACGGCCGATAGGGGCTGTCGCCCCAATCGGTGACCTCCGACAATCACGCTTAAGCGTCGGCGTCCGCATCGTCCGACCATGCAACCACGGGACCTTTCGGACCTCTCGCCGTACGTCCCCGGTCGCGGCGCCGAGGAGGTCGCCCGCGAACTGGGAATGGACCCCGACGACCTCACGAAACTCTCGTCGAACGAGAACCCACACGGCCCGAGTCCGGCCGCCGTCGACGCGATTCGGGAGACGGCGCCGACCGTCGGCGTCTACCCCAAGGCCTCACACACCGACCTCGGCGAGAAACTCGCCGACCGCTGGGACGTGACACCCGAACAGGTGTGGGTGACACCCGGTGCCGACGGCGCCATCGACTACCTCTCCCGGGCCTTCCTCGACCCCGGTGACTCTATCCTCGCGCCCGAACCCGGCTTCTCGTACTACCGCATGAGCGCCCAATACCACCACGGCGACGTGGCGTCCTATCCGCTCCGGAAGGCCGAGGACTTCGCGCAGACGCCCGACACCGTCCTCGACGCCTACGACGGCGAACGGATGGTCTATCTCACGTCGCCGCACAACCCGACCGGCGCCGAGTTCTCACGCGAGGCGGTCGTCGAGTTGGCCGACGCCGTCGCCGAGGATACCCTCGTCGTCGTCGACGAGGCGTACGGGGAGTACACCGACGCCCCGTCCTCGATCGGCCTCCTCGACGACCACGACAACCTCGCGGTCCTGCGAACGTTCTCGAAGGCCTACGGCCTCGCGGGCCTGCGCGTCGGCTACGGCGTCGTCCCCGAGGCGTGGGCGGACGCCTACGCCCGCGTCAACACGCCCTTCGCCGCCAGCGAAGTCGGGTGTCGCGCCGCCCTCGCCGCCCTCGACGACGACGACCACCTCGAACGGACGGTCGAGACGGCGCGCTGGGCCCGCGAGTACCTCCGCGACGAACTCGACGCGCCGACGTGGGAGAGCGGCGGCAACTTCGTCCTCGCCGAAGTCGGTGACGCGGCCGCCGTCGCCGAGACGACCAAGCGCCTGGGCGTCATCGTCCGCGACTGCACCAGTTTCGGCCTCCCGGACTGCATCCGCGTCTCCTGTGGCACCCGCGAGAGCACGCCCCGCGCCGTCGAGACGATCAACGACGCCCTCGCGGAGGTCCGGGTGTGACCGACGGCCTTCGGGTCGCCGTCACCGGCACTCCCGGTACCGGGAAGACGACGGCGACGACCCTGCTCGACGCCGAGGTGATCCACCTCAACGACCTGATCCGCGAGGCGGGCCTGTGGTCCGAACGCGACGACGACCGCGACTCCCTGGTCGCCGACCTCGACGCCGTCCAGGAGGCGATCGGTGACTGGTCGGGGGTCGCGGAGTCCCACCTCGCTCACCACCTCGATGCGGACCGGGTGGTCGTCCTCCGCTGTCGACCGGACGTCCTCGCCGACCGCCTCCGGGAGCGCGGCGCCGACGAGGCGAAAGCGACCGAGAACGCCGAGAGCGAGGCGCTCGACGTGATCCTCTCCGAAGCGGTCGACCGTCACGGCCTCGACCACGTCTACGAAATCGACACGACCGACCGGCCGCCCGCCGACGTGGCCACCGACATCGAGGCCGTCGTGAGTGGCGACCGCGCGCCGAGCGCCGGCGACGTGGACTTTACGGACTACCTATGATCCCGTCGAATGGACGCCGGCTCCGGCGGTTCGCCGCCTCGTGCCGGCGGCCCACCGGTAACCAGCCACAACGACGATGACGCTGGATCGCCTCCGGCCCGTGGCCGAACTCGTCCTCGACCCGATGGTCGCGACCGCCGACCGGATCGGCCTCACGCCCGACGGGATCAGCGTCCTCGCCTTTGGCTTCGCCGTCGCCGCCGCGGGCGGATTCTCCCTCGCGTCGCCGCTCGGCTACGGCCTCGGCGCGCTCTGTGTCCTCGCGAACGGCTGGCTGGACCTGCTGGACGGCGCCCTCGCCCGGACGCAGAACGTCGACTCCCGCGGCGGTGACCTGCTGGATCACGTGCTGGATCGCTACGCCGACATCGTCCTCATCGTCGGCCTCGCGGCCGGCATCTCCCGCTACGACCTCGGCCTCCTCGCGGTCACCGGCGTCCTGATGACTTCCTACCTCGGCACGCAGATTCAGGCCGTGGGACTGGGCCGGGAGTACGGCGGCCTCGTCGGCCGCGCGGACCGCCTCGCGCTCATCGGCGTCGGCGCCCTCGTCGCCGCCGTCGTGAGCGGCCCGGTTGGCCCGCTCTCGCTCTCGGTCGTCGGCCACCTCCTCGCGTTCTTCGCCGTCATCGGCCACGTCACCGCGCTCCAGCGGTTCTGGGGCGCGTGGAGCGACCTGTCCTGATCGACCCGCGGGGCGCATCTTTTATCCCCGGCCGTCCGCTACGAACGGGTATGCCCCAGTGTGAAATGTGCGGTGCGGAGAGTTCGTCGCTCACGACGACGAAAGTCGAGGGGGCCGAACTCGAACTCTGTGACAGCTGTACCGACTTCGGCACCGAGGTCCGGACGGAGTCGAGCAGCTCGTCCTCGACGAAGTACTCCACGTCGTCGTCTTCGTCGTCCTCCTCGTCGTCTTCGTCGTCCACGTCCGGCGGGTCGTCGTCCGGTGGCTCCCGCCGCCGTCGGGACATGTTCGACGATATGGAGGAACTCGCCACCGACTACGACGAGCGCATCCGCTCGGCACGCGAGGACCGCGGCCTGAGCCAGGAGGACCTCGCGAAGGAACTCAACGAGAAGGCGAGCCTCATCCGCAAACTCGAACGCGGCGACGTGCTTCCGAGCGACGAGGTGCAGACGAAGCTCGAACGGAAACTCGATATCTCGCTCTCCGAAGGGGCGAGCGACGAGGACGCCGAGTGGTCCGGCGGGTCGTCGACGACGACCACCCTCGGCGACGTGGTCAAGCGCAAGGACTAACGGGCGTACGATTATAGCGGTCGCCCGTCAATGCGGGGCCATGCCACGTGACCGCGACGTCGCCGAGTCGTTCACCCTCGGTGCCGCGCAGATCGAACCGGTCTATCACGACGCCGAGGCCACCCTCGATAAGACCTGCCGGTGGATCGAACGCGCCGGCGACCGGGGCGTCGACGTACTGGTCTTCCCCGAGACGTACTTTCCGGGCTACCCCTACTGGCGACGTAGCACCTCCATCGCCCGCTGGACCGACCTGATGGTCGACCTCGCCGAAAACAGCCTCCACGTCGACGACGACGCCGTCTCGCTAATCGGCGAGGCCGTCGCCGACGCCGGCCTCCACCTCGTCCTCGGCACGAACGAAGTCGACGACCGACCCGGGAGCGAGACGCTCTACAACTCGCTGTTCTTTTTCGACCGCTCGGGCGACCTGGTTCGGCGCCACCGGAAACTCATGCCCACCCACGACGAACGCGCCATCTGGGGCCGGGGCGACCCCGCACACCTGACCACTCACGACACCGACGTGGGCCGCCTCGGTGGCCTGATCTGCTATGAGAACCACATGACGCTCTCGAAGGCGGCGCTCTGTGCGGGGGGCGAGGAGATTCACGCCGCCGTCTGGCCGGGCTTCTGGGAACAGCATGGTCACCCCGGCGACAAGACCCGTGCCGAGTCGGCCGAGGCCCGCGACACTTGCGACATCTACCCCGCGGTCCGCGAGTACGCCTTCGAGACGCAGTCGTTCGTCGTCTCCTGCTCCGCCTACATGAGCGAGGGGGTACCCGAAGGGTTCGACGACGGCGAAATCGGGTTCGGCGTCGGCAACGGCGGAAGCATGCTCGTCAACCCCGCCGGTATCGTGAAGGCCGGCCCCGCCATCGGGGAGGAGACCTTGCTGACCGCCGAGTTCGACCGCGACGAACGCCGAGCAACCAAGGCCTACTTCGACGCGATGGGCCATTACACCCGCTGGGACGCGGTGAATCTGGAGGTGTCGGACGGGCGTCTCGACCCGATCCACGACCACCACGGCGGCCCCGACCGCGCGGCGGATCGTCCCGCCCTCTCCCCCGCCGCCGCCCAGTCGCTCGCCGAGGAGTACGACGTGGACGTGGAGACGGTGGAGGCCGTCGCGGACGCCATCGCCGACGAGGGATAACCACGTTTTTTCACCGCCCCCGCCCCTCCTCACACCATGTTCGTCCTCGTCAACCTGAAGGCGTACCCCTGTGATCCGGTCGAAGTCGCCGAGGCGGCCCATGCGGTCGCCGACGCGAGCGGCGTCCGCATCGGCGTCGCCCCGCAGGCCGCCCACCTCGAACGCGTCGCCGCCACCGGCGTCGAGACGTGGGCCCAACACGTCGCTCCCGTCGCCCACGGCAGCCACACCGGGCACACGCTCGCGGAGGCCGTCGTCGACGCGGGCGCCACCGGCGCCCTGTGTAACCACTCCGAGCACCGCCTGACACTCGCCGACATCGACGGCGCCCTCGATGCCGCCGATCGCGCCGACCTGGAGACGGTCGTCTGCGCGAACAACCCCGACCAGGTCGCGGCGGCGGCCGCCCTCGGTCCCGACGCCGTCGCGGTCGAGCCCCCCGAACTCATCGGCGGCGACGTGTCGGTCAGTACCGCCGACCCCGACATCGTCGAAGGGGCCGTCGCCGCTGCGGCCGCCGTCGACCCCGACGTGTCCGTCTACTGCGGCGCCGGCGTCTCCACGGGTGACGATCTGACCGCGGCCGCCGACCTCGGGGCCGACGGCGTCCTCCTCGCGAGCGGCGTCGCCAAGGCGGACGATCCGCGGGCGGCGCTTTCGGACCTCGTCTCGGGCGTGTAAGGCCGAAAAATCGATGTCGGGCGGCTACAGAATCTCCGCGTCGGTCCGCGAGGCCGGATCGTCGTCCCCGCTTCCCGACGCCATCTGCTGGCGCGTGGCGTCGTCCGCCGACGCCGGCGTCCCCCCGCTCTCCTCGACGAGGACGGCGTCTTCGTCGACGAAGCCGTCGTCGCCGGTCACGTCGTCGTCGACGACTTCCACCTCGTCGCGTTCGTCGGCAGCGCGCACGTCGGCCGCCTCGGACGCCAGCGTCTCCTCGTCGACGAACGCCCGTTCAACGTCCCGAACCGCCTCGTCGAGGGCGTCGCCGGCGAGGTGGCCGTCGAACGCGTCTTCGACCCGTTCCGGAAGCGTGTAGCGGTATTCGTCCTCTTCGACGTGCTCGACGAAGCCGGCCGTCCGGAGCGGGCGATTCCGCCCGTACGCCATCGGTTCCGTCGGCGTCCCGCCCGCGGCGACGTGGGCGTCGACCGGTGCCGACGGTCCCTCGGTACGGTAGTGAGCCAGCATCCGCCGCGAGAGGTCGGACAGCTCCTCGATTTCGGCGCGGAGCCCGGCGACGACCGCCTCGCGCGTGCCGGGTTCGGGGCCGGCGGGCGACGCTGTGACCGACTCGCGTTCCGCGTCCGGCGTCGGGGCCGAAGCGTCGGCGTCGGCTCCGAACGTCACGTCGGTCTGCCCGCTCGCCGCGTTGGCGTCGGCGTCCTCGCCGCCGTTGCCGGACTCGTCCACTCCGCCCGGCGTCGGCCACTCGTTCGGTTCGATGTCGGGGCGGTCGGGGTCCGCGGCGTCGTCGGCCGCGTCGGCTCCCGCGTCCACCTCGGCGTCGTCGCTCACCTCGTACTCCCGCAGTTCCGCCTGGTCGGCCGCCACCGTCCCCGCGCGGGCGAGGTTGCGGCCCTCGCCGCCGCGGTACGGCGCCTCGGCTTTCTGCAGCATCGCCTGCGCGAACCGGTCGGCCATCCGCGACAGGTCGCGAGCCTCCGCCAGTTCCGATTCGAGGTCGCGGATGCGCTGTTCTTTCTTCTCCAACTCCTGACGCAGGTCCGCGAGTTCGCTCTCCCGGCGCTCCTGTTCGTCACTGATCTCCCGGAGGTCGGACACGAGGTCGTCGCTGATCGATTTGAGTTCCGGGCGCTCGAAGTCGTCGAGGCCGGGCGTCGCCCCCGCGTCGAAGGTGCGCTTGCGGTGGAACTGTACCCGTCGTACCGTCTCGCTCCAGTCCGTCATCAGGAACGCCTCGCCGTCGCCCAGGTCCTCGACGGCGCTCGCGTGTTCGGCGTCGATGATGCGGCTCACGACGTTCGTGTCGTTGTTCCACGTCAGTCGGTGCCACACCAGCCAGTCACACTGGGTGATGAAGTCCTTCTTCACGTCGGCCGGTCGCTGACTGATGCCGACGATGCCGAGGCCGTGTTTTCGGCCGCGCTTGCCGATCTTGATCAGCATCTTCCCCGTCTCGTCGAGGCCACCCCCTTCGGGAATGTACTCGTGGACCTCCTCGACGAGCATCAGGAACGGCTTTTTCAGCTTCTTCTCCTTGGCGAAGAGGTGGCGCGCGACCGACAGCAGGAGCTCCTTCGCCTCGTCGTCGTCGAGGTAGCCCGACACGTCGAGGATGATGGGGACGTTCCCCTCCAGCGCCAGCGAGGCGATTTTCTCCGCGTGCTCCGGGCTGACCTGGATGTCACACTCGTCGTCCGCACCGGCGTGCAGGAGTTCGAACTCCTCTTTCAGGCCGTAGTACTCGCCGTCGGTGTCGACCACGAGGACCGGAAAGTTGTTCGCCAACAGGTTTTCCACCAGTACCGACGCGGTGTTGGACTTCCCCGACCCCGACTTCCCCGTGACGAACCCCCGGCCGGTGAGCAGTTCGACGACCGGGAGCGAGACCGGCGTCCCCGGATCGGCGTCGGCGTCGCCACCGGGGCCGTCGCTCACGTCCGCGACCGTGATGGTTTCCGTGTCCGTCTCCGTCATCGCTCTGTGAGAGTGTCCCGTCCCCCATAGTTCCGCGTCAGACGGGCGTCCTACGGGTCGAAATCCGCCAGCGACGACTGGCCGGTGGCCGACCGATCGGGCGGGTCGGCGGCCGACCCGTCGCCCCCCTCGTCCCACCCGTCCAGTCGCGCCTGCTCCGCCGCGTCGAACTGCAGGTTCGACACCCGGACGCCGACCTTTCGGATCTCCTCGCCCGCGAACTCCGCGAGGAGGTCGAGCGCAACCTCCCTGACCAGGTCGGCGTCCGCGACGGGGCCGGGGAGCGACCGCTCGCGCGTGTTCACGTCGTAGGGCGGCGTCACGGCCTTGATACCGATGGTACGGTAGAGCGCCCCCTTCCCCTCGGCACGCTCGGCCACGTCCGCCGCCAGCCCCGCGACCGTCTCGCGCTGTCTCTCGGCGTCGGCCGTCGCCTCGGTGAACGCCGACTCCCGCGACAGGCTCTTCGGACGGCCCGTCGGCGTCACTGCCCGGTCGTCGTCCCCGCGCGCCCGGTCGTAGAGCGTCCGGCCCCGGTCGCCGAACCGCTCGCGGATCGCCGTCGGATTCGCGGCCGCCAGATCGCCCGCCGTCTCGATACCCATCTCGCCCAGCGTCCGCGCGGTCACCGGGCCGACGCCGTGGACGGCCTCGACCGGGAGCGGGTCGAAGAAATCACGCACCTCGCCGGGTTCGACGACGACGAGGCCGTCCGGTTTGTCGTGATCGCTCGCCACCTTCGCGGCGCTCATCGTGGGCGCGACGCCGATACTCGCCGGCACGCCCACCTCGCGGGCGATCCGTTCCTTGATGTATCGGGCGTACCCCTCCGCGAGCGGTCGGCCGTTCACCACCGTCCACGCCGTCCGCTCGGTCACGTCGAGATACGCCTCGTCGACGCTCACCTCGCGCACGCGGTCCGCACACTCGTGGATAATCGCCTTGATCTCCCCCGCTATCTCGCGGTAGTAGTCGAGGTCGACCGGGCGGTAGTAGCCTGCCTCGCCGGGGTCGAGGGCGGGGTCCTCGCAGGCCTGCGCTTTCCGGGGCAGCGACTCCAGTGCCTGCGAGATTGGCTGGGCGCTCTCGATGCCGTAGGCGCGCGCCTCGTAGCTCGCGGTGGCGACGGCGCCGTGGGGCTCGCCCGACTCGTAGCCCATCCCGACGACGACGGGGGCGCCCCGCAGTTCGGGCTCTCGCAACCGCTCACAGGAGGCGTAAAAGCAGTCCATGTCGACGTGACAGACGATACGGTCGTCGTCGGCCTCGCTCGACGCACGGGCGTCCGCGTCGGCCCACCCGTCCAGGCTCCGATCCGACTCGGGAGAGGTCATTGGGAAATCGACACCGAACTCGGGCGTGCCACGTTGCCGGTCCGTTGGAGACGCGTCTTCAAGATATTGACGGCGGTTCGAACGAGACGTGGCGGACCGCACGATCATCACCGTTCGGAAGCAGCCGTCCACGCCGGGTGACGGGCGTCGGGTCCGGTCGACGCCGAGTCGCGGGCGTCCGCTATTTCAACCGTTCCTGCAGGAACGAGGGATGGGTGGCAGTCACGCCGTCGATGTCGAGGATGTCGTCGTTGATCACGTCGCCGAGGGCGTCGCCGTCGGGGGCCCGCACCTCCGCCATCAGCATGTGGTCGCCGGAGGAGGTGTAGAGGGTTTCGACGGTGTCCATCCGCTTCAGCGCGCGGGTGACCTCGACGTAGCGCTCGCTCTCGACTTCGATGCCGACGATGGCGATGGACTGCCCGGAGAGTTTCTTCGGGTCCACCTCCGCCGAGTAGCCGACGATGACGCCTTCGTCTTCCATCTGTTGAATATACTTCCGGACCGTCGGCTTCGAAACCCCGGCTCGGTCGGCAATCTCCCCGTAGGACGCTTGTGCGTCCTCCTCGAGGACGGAGAGAATCCGACGTTCCGTATCGAGCGTACCCATACCTATCCGTTTCGGTCCACGGAAAAAATATGTTGCGAAGAAGAAAGTCGGTTCGAGGTGGCTACTTGTGTCGGTCGAGCAGCATGTCGTGGGTCCGTTCCCACTCGTAGTCGTCGTCGAAGTACCGCTCCGCGAGCGGTTCCTCGGGCATCTCGCCGATGGCCTGTTTCTCCTGCTGGTAGGACGGGCGGTCGGCGTCGACGTAGAACCGGCCAGTCAGGACTTCACCCTCGTAGAGGGACTGCTCGGCCTCGCTGGCCATCGCCTGAGCCTCCGTCTTGTTCGTCGGGTCGAAGTCGTAGTCGTCGGAGTCGTTGATGTCCGTGTAGGGGACGTACTGCCGGGCGTCCTTGTTCCAGGTCGGACACTGGGTCAGGAAGTCGACGTGGGCGAAGCCGTCGTGTTGCATCGCCTCGACGAGAATCTCCCTGGCCTGGTTGGGGTTGACCGCCGCCGTCCGGGCGACGTAGGAGGCGCCGGAGGTGAGCGCGAGCGAGAGCGGCCGGATCGGGTCCTTGGCGCTCCCGTGGGGCTGGGTCTTCGACTTGTGACCCTTCGGCGACGTGGGCGACGTCTGCCCTTTCGTCAGGCCGAAGATTTCGTTGTTGAAGACGATGTAGGTCATGTCGTGGTTCTCGCGGGCGGTGTGCATGAAGTGGTTCCCGCCGATGCCGTAGCCGTCGCCGTCGCCGCCGGCCGCGATGACCTCGAGTTCGGGGTTCGCGAGTTTGGCCGCGCGGGCGATGGGGAGCGACCGCCCGTGGATCGAGTGGTAGCCG
>Ga0209917_1000377_pt1 | contig 18850 bp, 19 predicted proteins | sample SalPon2_C_H2O_MG_FD_185710 | JGI IMG/M metagenome (GOLD analysis project Ga0209917, IMG submission 185710) | Salt pond water microbial communities from South San Francisco under conditions of wetland restoration - Salt Pond MetaG R2_C_H2O_MG... | ecosystem: Environmental > Aquatic > Non-marine... | reverse complement strand
CGCCGACAGCAGGAAGACGGCGATGCCCACGGCGCCGAGGGCGATGCCGCCGAAAAAGAGCGCGAATCCGAGATAGACGTCCGTCTCCGTCTCGGGATCGCCGATGTACCGCTCGTACCACTCGAAAAGGACGTTGTCGGGGGTACCGTCCGTCATTGGATGGCTCTACAGGCTCGACCCACATGACTGTTGGCGCCCCGTCTGACGCGGGTCTGACGGCGGTCGCTCGCTGTCGGTCCGTGCCGGCGTGTCGCCGAATGACCGACGACACGCGGGTTACCGATTTGGGCGGACCCAGTATCCGAAGGCTTATGCTCGCAACTCGACACTCGACACCAAATGCCCTCCCGGTTCGGCCTCGGTCCCGGCGACCTCCTCGTCGTCATCGGCTGTTGCTGTCTCCTCGCGACGGTCGTCGTCGGGGCGGCGTTCTCGCCCGCAACGACCGGCGCCTCGTCACCTGCCGACGACAGCTCCCGCACCCTCCTCGGCGTCCAGGGCGTCGGCAGCTACCACGAGGGCGGCTCCGTTCGCTTGCTCGATGGGGACGAGGAGCAGTGGCGGGCGTCGACGGGGCTCGTCTACTTCGACGTGACCAGACTCGACAACGGCTCGGTCCTCGCGAGCTACATGGACGACGGCTACGAGGACTGCGGGCCCTACCCGTCGACCTGTCACCGCACCGGCTTCCGGATCATCGACCCCGACGCCGACCCCTCTCCCGAAGTGGTGTACGAGTGGTCGTTCCCGGTGCGCAACCGTGTCGCGAGCGAAGTTCACGACGTGGAGCCACTCCCCGGCGGCGGATTCGTCGTCGCCGACATGGAGCACGAACGCGTGTTCGTCGTCGAGGGTGGCGAGGTGACGTGGCAGTGGAACGCCAGCAGCCGCTACGACGCCCCCGACGACCCGACCCGGACCGACTGGCTCCACATCAACGACGTGGACCGCATCGGTCAGGGTCGCTTTCTCGTCTCCGTGCGCAACGCGAACCAACTCGTCGTTCTCGAACGCGGCGAGGGGGTCGTCGAGGTGATCAACGCCGACCGCGACGACGCCACCGACGACGACGGCCTCGTCGGTGATCCCTCGGTCCTCTATCACCAGCACAACCCCCAGTGGCTCGGTGACGGCGCCGTCCTCGTCGCTGACAGCGAGAACCACCGCGTGGTCGAACTCCACCGGAACGAGGACGGGGTCTGGGAGCCCGTCTGGGTGCTCGACGGCGCTGTCGGCCAGAAGTTCGACTGGCCGCGCGACGCCGACCGCCTCCCCAACGGCAACACGCTGATCACCGACACGCGCAACGCCCGCCTCGTCGAGATCAACGCCTCCGGGGCCGTCGTCTGGACGCACCAGCTCGACTACCGCGCCCTGCCGTACGAGGCCGACCGCCTCCCGCACGGCGAACCCGTCGGCGCCCCCACCTACGGCGACACGCCCGCCGACGGCGTCGAGACGGGCGCCCGCGTGCCGATCCTCACCCCCCTGCTCCGCCTGATCAGCGCCGGCGTCCGGCTCCCGCTGTGGGTCGGCGAGATACACCTCCTCGCGACGCTCGTGTCTCTCGGTCTCGTCGGCACCGGCCTCGTCGTGCGGCGGCGGAACTAGCTTTTTCACTCGCCGTCGCTCACCCGAGGTATGGACGACGATATCCGGTGGGAGACGACCGACTCGGCCGTCGACTACACCTGTCCCGGCTTCGACGTGCGCCGCGACGAGGTGACCCTCCCCGACGGCACCGAAACCGACTATCATTACGTCGACGAGCCCGAAGCGGTGGTGATCCTGCCGTTTACCCCCGACGGCGACGTGGTGCTCATCGAGGAGTGGCGACAGGCGGTCGGACGGGTGAACCGCGGCCTCCCCGCGGGCTCCGTCGAGGACGAAGACGGCGACCTGGCGGCCGCCGCACGGCGCGAACTCCGCGAGGAGACGGGCTACGAGGCCGCGGCGGTGTCCCCGTTGTGCTCGGCGGAGCCGACGAACGGCATCGCCAACTCCGTCCACCACCACTTCGTTGCCCGTGGCTGCACCCCGACCGCCGAGCGCGACCTGGATTTCAACGAGAGCATCCGCGTCGAGACGGCCGACTACGACGCGGTGCTCGCGGCGGCACTGGACAGTGAGGAACGACGATTCGCCGACGACGCCACCCTCCATGACGGGCGGGCGATACTCGCACTGCTACAGTACGAACTGCGCTACGGGGCCGGTTCGGGGCCGTAGCTATCGGACCGGAAAAAATGAAGAAATCGTGGGTTGATCGCCGCGATCAGTCGTCGGCCGGAGCCTGACCGCCGGAGCCGGAGACGCCCGTGCCCGGACCCGCGGTGATGTCGAGGTCCTCGAGCGTCTCGTCGGTGACGACGCCGTCGACCCAGCCACGGTGGCTGTAGTACTCCTCTTTCATCTCGGCGAGTTCGCAGAGTTCACCCTCGGAGCCGCGCTGGCCCGGGATGGCTTCCTCGTCGCCCTCGACGAAGCGACCCGGGAGCGAGTCGTCCGAGCCGTCGAAGCCGGCGAGGTTGTTGTAGTAGCGTTCGAGGTTGTACACGCGCTCACCGGCCGTCATGAGCTCCTCCTCGGAGAGGTCACGGCCGGTCATGCCGTTGTACTGCTTGATGTACTCCTCGATGCCTTCCGCGAACGCGTTGAACTTGCAGATGTCGAACGAGTCCGAGATGGCGTGGAGGTCCTGGAAGGTCGCACAGAGTTCGCCCTTGCCCTCCCACTCGTACGGATCGACTTTCTCCGGGATGCCGAGAATCTCGGCGGCCGGCGTGTAGCCGCGCAGGTGGCAGGCGCCACGGTTCGAGGTGGCGTAGCCGATGCCCATACCCTTCATGCAGCGCGGGTCGTAGGCGGCGATGGTCTGGCCCTTGACGTCGAGCCGGCAGTCGTGGGCGTCCATCTCCTCGGCGGCGCGTTCCGCACCCATGGCGAGCAGGTCGCCCAGGTCGCTGGAGCGCTGGCCGGTCTCCTCGATGAGGTCGATCATGTGCTCCTCGTCGCCCCAGTCGATGTCGTCGTCGAGGTCGTCGAGGTAGCCCTTGTCGGTCATCTCCATCGCCATGGCGAACATGTTCCCCATGTCGATGGTGTCGAGACCGACGTCGTTACAGCGGTCGATCATGACCGCGATAGAGTCGCGGTCGTCGTTGCTGGAGTTGGTGCCGAGGGCCCACGCACTCTCGTACTCGTAGGACTCCATCCGGACGTTCATGTCCTCGCCCTTGTGCTGGTAGTTGACCTCGACTTCCTTCTTACAGGCGACGGGGCAGGAGTGACAGGTCGGCTCGTCGACGAGGATGTTCTCACGAACGTTCTCGCCGCTGATCTTCTCGGCCTCGACGTCGGTGCCTTCGGACTCGTTCATCGCGAAGGAGGACGTGTACTGACCGTTCTTGGTCGGGTGACCGTCCATCTCCTCCGTGATGTTCATGAGGACGTTCGTGCCGTACATCGAGAGCGCGCCCTCGTTGGGCGCGGTCACGTCGGACTCCTGGATGACCTGCATCGCCTGCCGGGCACCCTCGCCGAACGTGTCGGAGTCCGCGGGCTTGGGCATCTTCGTGCCGGATTTGACGACGACGGCCTTGAGGCCCTTGTTGCCCATCACGCAGCCGGTACCGCCACGGCCCGAGGACCGGTCGTCCTCGTTCATGATGCAGGCGTAGCGAGCCTCGTTCTCGCCGGCCGGACCGATGGCCATGCAGGAGAGGTTCTTACCGTAGGACCCGTCGATCTCTTCCTCGAGGATCTCTCGGGTCTCGTGGACGCCCTTGCCCCAGAGGTGGGAGGCGTCGCGGAGTTCGACCTCGCCGTCCTCGACGACGGCGTAGACCGGATCCTCGGACTGCCCGTCGAAGAGGAGGCCGTCGAAGCCCGACCACTTGAGGCGGGCACCCGACCAGCCGCCGTGGTGAGAGTCGGTGACGGTTCCCGTGAGCGGGGATTTCGTACAGACCGCGATCCGACCGCTCATGACGGCCTGCGACCCGGTCAGTGGGCCGGTCATGAACGCGAGTCGGTTGTCGGGACCCAGGGGGTCGACGTCCGGTCCGGCGTCGAAGACGTATTTTACGCCGAGACCGCGTCCGCCGATGTATTTCTTCGCGTCCTCGTCGTCGATGCTCCGATAGGACACATCGCCGGACCCGAGGTCCACCTGTGCTACGTGATCTTTGAAACCGCCTAAGTCTGTCATGGTAACGTACGTTAGTTTATTGCGTCTCCAAGATGTTAGTCGTTGCTTCGGTGATGTAACTTTATCTAGTTACATGCCCCGTTCAGGGCGGCTCCGTGTGGCGAAAATCAGCCACGACTCCTCTTATCGTTCCAGACAGTCCGGACGCCGCTCCGTGCCGACCCCGAAGCCGCTTTACGCGTCGACGGGCTACCCCCGGCAATGAGCGAGCCGAGCCCCGAGGTGTACGAACGGGGAAAGGGCATGGACGCCCACAATCAGGTGATGCGGGAGATTCGGTCCCGTAAGGAGAAGCGCTACGACCCACACGAGCCGACGCGGGTGTGGATCGACGAGGATCGGACACCCGACGGAGTCTACCAGTCGCTGACGATCATCCTCAACACTGGCGGCTGTCGCTGGGCGCGGGCCGGCGGCTGTACCATGTGTGGCTACGTCGCCGAATCCGTCGAAGGCGGCTCGGTCCCCCACGACGCCCTGATGGATCAGATCGACGCCTGTCTCGCCCACGAGGCGGAGAATGCCGACGACGAGTCCGAGTTGATCAAAATCTACACCTCGGGCTCCTTCCTCGACGAACGCGAAGTCGGCGCCGAGACGCGCCGGGCCATCGCCGACACCTTCGCCGACCGGGAGCGAATCGTCGTCGAATCCCTCCCGGACTTCGTCGACCGCGGGAAACTCGCGGACTTCACGGAGCACGGCCTCGCGACCGACGTGGCGATCGGTCTCGAAACCGCCACCGACCGCGTCCGTCACGACTGCGTGAACAAGTACTTCGATTTCGAGGATTTCGTCGCGGCGACGGAGGCGGCCGACGCCGCCGGCGCGGGCGTGAAAGCCTACCTCCTCATGAAGCCACCTTTCCTCTCGGAGGCGGAGGCCGTCGAGGACATGGTCGACTCGATCCGCCGGTGTGCGGGATACTGTCACACCGTCTCGATGAACCCCTGTAACGTCCAGCGATACACGATGGTCGACGACCTCTACTTCCGAGGGGGCTACCGACCGCCGTGGCTCTGGTCGGTCGCCGAAGTGCTCGAACGCACCGCCGACGCCGACGCCATCGTCGTCTCCGACCCCGTCGGCGGCGGGAGCGAGCGCGGCCCGCACAACTGCGGCGAGTGCGACGAGCAGGTCGAACGGGCGATCAAGGACTTCAGCCTCCGCGGCGACCCCGCCGTGTTCGAGCAGGTGTCCTGTGACTGTGAGGCGACGTGGGAGACGGTCGTCGGCGAGGAGACGGGGTACGCGATGCCGCTCGCACGCTAGCCCCAAAACATTTCGTTCGGCACCCGCAGTAGCCAGTATGTCACGAATCGCGCCGCCGACGGCCGTCCCGCTTTGCCCCACTCCCTCCGACGAAACCGATGGTCGATTCTGACGACGATTTGTCCGGCCTCCGCCGCCGGGCGCTCCTCGGCGCCCTCGCCGGGACGAGCACCGCGGCCCTCGCCGGCTGTCCGAGTGGCGGTGGTCCGGGGACCGAGACGCCGGACGACGACGGCGACGCCGCCCCGCCGACGCAAACCCCTTCCGACGAGCGCGCTCGCGAGTTGGCCGAGCGGTTCGCCCCGGCGCTCACGTTCGACACCGGCGAGCGGTGGTTCCCGACCGATCCCCGTCCGTACACGAGCGAACGCGACGGCGAGACGGTCGTCGACGGCTTCGACGCTTTCGACGGCTACACGGCGGCGTTCGCGGAGTCGGGCGAGCCGCCGGCGCCGACGGTGTTCTACCACGTCGTCGAGTACGCCGAATCACCGCTCGCCGCCGTCCAGTTCTGGTACTACTCGGCGTTCGACCAGTTCACGACCAACTTCCACTGGCACGACTGGGAGGTGTTGCACGTCTTCGTCGATACCGACTCCGGCGAGCCACAGCTGTTCGTCGCGAGTTCGCACTCCACCCGCGTCCCGAACAACGAGTTCCTCGATCCGGACCCCGACCGAGTCCCCCGCATCCTCTCCGAACTGGGCTCCCACTCCAGCGCGCTATCGTTGAACGACCGCCCCAACAGCTTCCAGCGGCTCCCCCTCGACGACCTGCCCGCCGACATCACGAACCGGGCGGTGGGCGTCATCGAGGCGCTGGCCGAGCTCCCGGCCGCGTACGGCCTCCCCCGCGACGAAGGGCTCCGCCTCCCATACGTCGTCCCCGAACTCGACGGCGCGCCCATCTACGACCACGAGGACCTCCCCGCCGTCGACCGCGAGTCGCTCGTCCCCGAGGCGCTGACGATCCGGTCGTTCGACGCGCTCTCCGAACCGCCGTCGGATCTGCCGGGGCGGGAAACCGGCGTCGTCTTCGGCTACGACGGTCGGTCGACCGTCGACGCCGACGTGAACTACGACCTCGTGCCGACGACCGAACTGGAGGATATCGAGACGTTCACCGGCCCGCAGTTGAGCTTCGAGTTCGCCGTCCCCGAGTTCGCGGAGGACGCCATCGCGGGCCACATCACCACGGCCGGCACGCCGTGGACCCAGGAGCGGTACGCCGATCCGGCGGCCGACATCACCGAACCGGCACACCGGGCGGCGCTCGCCGACCGCTACGGCGCCATCGACCCGCCGGGCCCGATCAACGACGTGATCGCGACGGTCAGTCAGGTGATCCAGTCGCCGGATGCCCCCGACGGCGCGGGCGTGACGACGACGGAGACGGCCGTCGAAGCCATCGCTCTCCTCCGGAGCGACCCCGTCGCCGCCCCGACGTTCCGCGGCGTGTCCATGTTCCGCGGCGTCGAATCCGGCTCGCACCGCCTGACGGTCAACGCTCCCGGACTCGCGCCCCACGACGAACCGGTCGAGGTGGGCGACGGGGAAGCGGGCACCGACACCACCGCCACCGCCACCGCGACGCCGACGTCGACGTCGACAGCATCCGAGTCCGACGCGACCCGAACGGCGGCTCTCGCCGGCGTCGACGGCGAGATTCCACTCGTCGCGAGCGCCGACGCCGCCAGACTCGAAGTGAACGCCGACGGGACGGAGGCGGAGTTGACCGACGTCGCCGTCGACGACGACTTCGGCGGCCGGGTGTACGAGGCGACCCTCGACGGCTCCGACGCCGTCTACGTCCACCGCGCCGGGGCGTACACGACGGAGGTCAGGGATACCGACGGCGCGATTGGTGCCTTCCGCGTCAACCCGGCCGAGGCCGCACCGGTGCGGATCGATCGCCCGCGGACGGGCAAGGCGTCGCTCGCCTCGTTCGTCGCCGACATCACGGGCGAGACGGCGGATCGGCTCGCGTCCATCGGGAGCGACGACGAGGAGGACGGCGGTGACGCGTCGTCCCCGGACACCGACCCCGGTGCCGCGGGCACGACCAACACGCTCGGCGGCCTGCTCCGCGCGATAGAGGCGGTCAGCGGCGCGGCGGAGCGCGCGGCCGGGCGGGCCGACCAAGGTGACCGGCAGGGAACCGATCGAGCGCTGGAGGCGCTGGCTTCGAACCTCCAGCGTGCCGTCGAACGGTTCGACGGCCTGCGCGACACGCTTCCGGAACCCGAGGCCGCCTCGGCCGACCGCGGGTTCCGGCAGGCACAGCGACGTACCAACCAGGCCATCGCCTCGAAGAAACTGTAGGCAGGGCCGCCCTGACGGCGCCTACGCAGTCGTTAGCGCGCTGGTATGCGACACATACACACGACCGCAGGCCGCGTAGCATGGCGTCGAGGAGAGATGACTCATATCGACGTTCACTCCACGATAGATCTGAACTGCACGGCCGTCGTTCGGCCCGACGGTCGGTACGAAATCCGGGAGAACGGGAACCGCGACGGCTGGATACGCACCAGCCGTCCGGTGCCGGTCGAGACGTAGACGCCGGGTCGCGGTCCGAATCAGACCTCGGCCAGCGCCGCCTCGAACCCGCGGAGCAGGCCGGCACCGTCCGTCCCGTCGAGATCCGGGAGCGTCGCCCGTTCGGGATGGGGCATCATCACCGCGACGGTCTCCCGGTCGCCGAGGACGCCCGCCACGTTGCCACGGGAGCCGTTGGGGTTGGCGTCGTCGGTGACCACGCCGTCGGCGTCGCAGTAGCGAAGCAGAATCCGCTCCTCGTCGACGAGGCGGTCGTACGTCTCGTCGCTCGCCTCGAAGCGCCCCTCGCCGTGGGCGATGGGGAGGTCGAGTACGTCGCCCTCGTCGTACGCGCGAGTCCACGGCGTGTCGGCGTTCTCGACGCGGACGTGGACGCGCTCACACTGGAAGCGCGCGCTCTCGTTGATGGTGAACGCGCCGGGCGTGAGACCGGCTTCACAGCCGATCTGGGCACCGTTGCAGACGCCGAGGACGGGCACGCCCTCACTCGCGGCCGCGCGCACGTCTTCGAGGATCGGGGTCCGGGCCGCCATCACGCCCGCGCGGAGATAGTCGCCGTAGGAGAAGCCGCCGGGGAGCATCACGCCCGTCGCGTCGGCCGGCAGGCCGTCCTCGTACCAGACGCGTTCGGCGTCGATACCGAGATGGGCGAGCGCGCGCACGGAGTCGCGGTCGCAGTTGCTCCCGCCGAACTGGATCACCGCGACCGTCATCGCTCCGTGACCTCGACCTCGTAGTCGTGGATGGTCGGGTTCGCGAGGAGTCGCTCCGCCATGTCGTCGGCGCGCTCTTCGGCCGCCGTGGCCGACTCGGCGTCGAGGTCGACCTCGAACCGGTCGGCCGACCGGAGGTCCTCGAGTTCGAACCCGAGTCGTTCGAGCGCGCGCTGGGTCGTCTCCGCCTCCGGATCGAGGACGCCCCGCTTGAGTCGCACCGTGACCGTCGCGGTGTATGCCGTCATCGCTCGACCGTCGGTGGCCGGGCGCAAAAGCCGTTTTGGAGTCGTCGTCCTACAGATTCCGAACCGCGTCCACCGCGTCGCCGATGGCCGGCGCGTCGAACCACGCGTCGCCCGTGTAGGCGTTGGCCCCCGCCGCGTACATATCGGCGACGGCGGTGATCACGCCCTCGGGGAGCGGGTTCGGCGCCACGTCACACAGCGGCCGCCAGTCGGCCACGCCCTGCCGGTCGGCCGCCGCCTTGGCCTCGCTCACCGCCTCGACCCACTCGGGATGGGTCCGCTTGTAGTACTGACGCACCACCTCCTTCGACACTTCCTGACCCTGGTAGGCGAAGCGGTTCTCGTCGAACGTCCCAACCACGTCCGCCACCCGAACCTCGCCGTCGACGTAGCAACACTCGATCTTGCCGTCCTCGTGGGCGAAGCCCGCTTCGGTCGCCCGGTCGGTGACGACGCGGTTCACCTCGCGCGCCAAATCGTCGAGGGCGTCGATGTCGGCGGCGCCCGCGATGCGTTCGGCCTCGCTTCGGTCGAGATACCGGTCCTGCTCCTCGTATTTCGTCGAGAACTCGACGACCGGCTCCGGCAAGTCGACTGGCTCGTCCGGCCACGAGTCGTGGTCGAGGCCGTGGTCGCTCGGCTCGCCGCGTTTCCGGAGGCTCGATCCCACTGGCACCGTGTTGCGGAAGACGATTTCGAGGGGGATCAGGTAGTTCGTCCCCGCCGCGCCGTGGAACGCGTCGTAGTCGTACGCGCCGTCGTCGAAGGGCAGGTCCGGCACCTGCACGAGGTCGATGGCGAGTTCGCGCGGTGCCTCCGTTGCCTCGTCGAGGGGGACGGCATCCGGGCCGACACCGCGGTAGTGGGTCGGGATGCCGTCCGCCTCCAGCAGTTCGAAGTTGAAGGCGCCCATCGTACAGAGGCTCCGTCCCTTCTCGGGAATCTGATCGGGCATCTGCCCCCAGTCGAAGACGGAGTAGTCGTCGGTGAAAGCGAAGCGCCCACGTCCCGTCGCCGTCGCCGTGGGTTCGCGCTCGACGCGGAACTCCTTGACGCTAGTCATGGTGAGCAACGCGACGGCCGCCGGCAAAAGCGATTCGACCCCGGACGCTCCGTCGGTCGTCACGACGCGTCATCGGAGCTATCACCCCCTCCCCGACACCGCACCGTTTTAACAGCGCCTTTCGTACGGGCGGAACGGACGAAGTAATGACACGTTCCGACGACCCTCACGACCTCCAGCGGTTCGTCGAGGCACAAAAGCCCGTCATCGACGAGGTCAAGAACGAACTGCGGTCGGGGCGCAAGCGAACCCACTGGATGTGGTACGTGTTCCCACAAATAGCGGGACTCGGCAGCAGCCGTATGTCTCGGCGCTACGCGATCGCTTCGCGAGCGGAAGCCGACGCCTATCTGGCACACCCGACACTCGGCCCGCGACTACGCGACTGCACGGCGCTGGTGAACGCCGTCGAAGGGCGCTCCGCGAACGAGATATTCGGTTCACCCGACGACCTGAAGTTTCGCTCCTCGATGACGCTCTTCGACGCGGTGGCGGACGACCCGACCCCGTTCAACACGGCGCTGGAGCGGTATTACGACGGCACCCCCGATCCGAAGACGCTGGCGCGACTCGACGGTTGACTCGCACGCGTTCTGAGACTGGTCGATGGCTGGCACTGGGATCGGATCCGACGACCCCAAAGGGAGTTCACCGTACATCACGACAACCCCTATGATCCCCGCGCCCCTCGACCCGGCCGTGACCGGCGCCTCGCGCGGATCGGCGGCCGACGACGGGAGCGACGACGAGGTGACGGTCGTCACCGTCGACGACGACGCTCGACCCGCCCAGGACTCTGCGACCGACGTCGACCTCCAGCGACTCCGTGACCTGAGCCACCTGCTCGACGATTCGATCCGGCTCCCCGGCGGCTACCGGATCGGCATCGAACCGCTGATCGGCCTCCTCCCCGTCGTCGGCGACGGCATCGGCCTCGCCATCTCGGCGTACGTCTTCGCCGTCGCCGCCCGCGCCGGCGTCCCGCGGGCGACGCTCGGCCGGGTCGCCGTGATCCTCTGGCTCGACGCCGTCGTCGGGAGCGTCCCCGTCGTCGGCGACCTCTTCGACGCCTACTGGAAGGCGAACCTGCGGACGGCGAACTTGCTCGACGCCCGCGTCGCCGACCCCGCGAGCGCGGCCGCCGACCGCCGGTATCTGCGCCGTCTGGCCGTCGTCGCCCTCGCCCTCACGCTCGTCGTCGGCGCCGTCCTCGTCGCCATCGCGTGGTGGGCCGCGACCCGGGTCGGCGTGATCGGATAGCAAGACAGTTACGGACGCCGCCCCGTCTCTCGCTATGAGCCTCCTCGACGACGCACGTCGCCTCGCCGCGACCGGCCCGGTGTGTGACGCGTGTCTGGGGCGTGTCTTCGCCGACCGGAGCTTCGGGTTGACCAACGCCGAGCGCGGCCGGTCGCTCCGCGTCGCCGCCGCCATCGACGACGACGAGCCGTTCGACCCCGTCGACACCGCGGACTGCTGGGTCTGTGAGGGCCGCTGTGCCGACTTCGACGACTGGGCCGACCGTGCCGCCGAGTCCGTCGAGGGCGTCGAGTTCGACACCTACCAGGTCGGCACCCGAACGCCGCCGCTGATCGAGGAGAACGAGCGCCTGCTCCGCGAGGACATCGGCGCCGACGCCGACGCGGGCGAGGCGTTCAAATCGGAGTTCAACCGCGAGGTCGGCAAGCGCGTCGGCCGCCGCACCGGCACCGAGGTGGACTTCGAGCGCCCGGACGTGCAGTTCGTCCTCGACCTGGACGCCGACCGCGTGGAGACGACGATCAACTCCGCGTTCGTCTACGGTCGCTACCGCAAGCTCGAACGCGACATCCCCCAGACGGAGTGGCCGTGTCGGGAGTGCGACGGGAGCGGACGGCAGGGGAGCCAACCCTGCGATCACTGCGGCGGGTCGGGCTACCTCTACGACCGGAGTGTCGAGGGGCTGACCGCCCCCCTCGTCGAGGACGTGATGGACGGCGTCGACGCCACCTTCCACGGCGCCGGGCGCGAGGACGTGGACGCCCGGATGCTCGGCACCGGCCGGCCGTTCGTCGTCGAGGTGAAAGAGCCCCGGCGCCGCGATATCGGCGTGGCGCGGCTCGAATCGGACATCAACGCCTTCGCCGACGGGGCCGTCGAGGTGGAGGGGCTTCGCCGCGCCACCTACGAGATGGTCGAACGCGTCAAGCGACTGGACGCGAGCAAGACCTACCGCGCCGCCGTCGAGTTCGACGACCCGGTCGACGCCGACGCGCTCGCCGACGCCGTGGCGGAACTCGACGGCGCGACGGTCGAGCAGTACACGCCCCAGCGGGTCGACCACCGCCGGGCGAACCTGACCCGTACCCGCGAAGTGTACGACATCTCGGGGGAACTCGACGATCCGACCCACGCCACGGTCGAGATTCACGGCGCCGGCGGCCTCTACGTGAAGGAACTCGTCTCCGGCGACGACGGGCGGACGGAGCCCAGCCTCGCCGGCCTGTTGGGCGTCGGCGCGCGCGTCACCGCCCTCGACGTGCTCGCGGTCGAAGGGGAAGACGAACCGTTCGAGGACGAGGCGTACTTCGCGTAGCCGCCGGGTACATAGTCGTCCAGCGCCTACACACCCCTATGGCCGACGATCACGCAGTTGCGACGCTCGCTGGCGGCTGTTTCTGGTGTCTCGAAGCGCCGTTCGAGGAACTCCGCGGCGTCCACGCCGTCACCTCCGGCTACGCCGGCGGCGACACGCCCGACCCGACCTACGAGGCGGTATGCTCCGGATCGACCGGCCACGCCGAAGTCGTCCAGATCGAGTACGACCCCGACCGCATCTCCTACGCCGATCTGCTGGCGGTCTTTTTCGCGCTCCACGACCCGACCACGAAGGACCGGCAGGGACCGGACGTGGGCTCGCAGTACCGTTCGGCGATTTTCACCCACGACGACGATCAGCGCGAGGTTGCGGAGGCGACGGTCGAGCGACTCGCCGACGACTACGACGACCCCATCGTCACCGAAATCGAGCCACTGGAGACGTTCTACCCCGCCGAGGACTACCACCAGGACTACTACGCCAACAACCCCCAGCGGGCGTACTGTCAGGTGCAGGTCCGGCCGAAGCTACAGAAGGTTCGGGAACGGTTCGCGGAGCAGGTGGCCGACGACTGATACTGTGTATTGTACCTGTGTACCGGCGTACTGTCGAACGAGGTGGCAACACGCCGGGACTGGCGTACAATACTCACTATGAGACGGGCGGTCGTCGATCAGTTCCGGCGGCCGCGTTCTCGGTGGTGGCGACGGTCGGGAGATGAACCCTCGTGGGTCGAAATCGTGTTACTCGGTCAGCGCCCGGATCAACGCCGCCCCTTCGACGAACGGTAGGTCGTGTCGGCGGGCATAATCCTCCGCGCTGGCCGTCGAGAGCGCGCCGCCCGTCTCGTCGTCGAGCATCTCACAGCCGGCGACGGCGGGGGCGACGCCGGCCTCGTGGGCGAGGGCCAGACCGAGTTCGGTGTGGCCGCGACGGTCGTCGAGCAGTCCGGACGCGCCCCGCAGGATGTGGACGTGGCCGGGCGTTCGGAACTCGTCGGCGAAGGCGTCGACGCCGTAGGTCTCGTCGCCGCTCACCTCGCCCAGTCGGCGGATTGTCAGCGCCCTGTCGTCGTCGGTGACGCCCGTGAAGCCGTCGCGGTGGTTCACCGTCAGCGAGAAGGAGGGATGGGCGTCGTAGCCGAGGTCGCTGTGGTCGTTCGCCGGGTGGTCGACCGACTCGTGGAGGAAAGGGAGGTCGAACCGATCGGCGACGGCGGCGGTCAGCGCGACGAAGATGAGGCCGCCACCGTCGTTTCGCATCCGGGTGACGGCGGCACGCGTCACGGCGTGGGCGGGATAGAGGATGTCGGTCTCGCCCTCGCGGTCGTCGGCGTCGTGGACGAGCACCGGGTCGCCGGCCCGGAAGGCAGCGGTCGCTCGCTCCAGGGCGCCGGTGGACTCCCCTCGCATCACCGGTCCCCCAAGTGGACGGTCAGATCGTCGCCGTCGCCGAGGGCGAGTTCGTCCCGGAGTTTCACGGGCGCGATGAGTTCGAGTTGCGTGGCGTCGTGGTGGGTTCGCTCGGGGACGATCACGTGTGCACCCTCGTAGGTCCCGGCGTCGCTCTCGACACGGGCCGCGTAACACGTCGCGGGGCCGAAGGTCCGGTCGCCGTCCTCCCAGCCGTCGATGGGTGTCGCTTCGGTCGCGAGCCCTTCGAGTTCGGCGCGGGCACGAACGCTCTCCGCGGTGAGTTCGACGTTGAGCGTCCCCGCGAACGGTTCGTAGCCGAGGCGGTCGCGGAACTGCCGCATGTAGCCGGACAGCGAGATGTAATGTTTCCCCTCGCCCATCCCGCTGGTCACCGTGCCGTCGAGGGACAGACTGGCGTCGGCCTCGAACAGCCGGCGGTAGTCGGCGTACTCGCGTCGAAGCCGGGCCACGCCCGCGTCGGTGACGGTGATTCGCTGGCCGTCGGCCAACACGTCACGGTCGAGGAGCCCCGCGTCGTCGAGGCGCTGGAGTCGTCGAGACGCCGTCTGTGCCGACGCGTCCAGTTGCTCGGCCAGGCTCGAACAGGATAGCTTCGCTCGGTCGTCGAGGCCGCCGGCGAGCGCTACCCGCTTCAGGGCGGCGAGTTCGTCGGGGCCGACCGTCGACGCCGCTGCGGTCTCTGCCATGCCCGAACTTGCGACTCGTCGCGTATAAGCATACCGAATACGGTATGCATAACAAAATCGTTATGGTTGGGAGAGGGGTGAACGCCCTGGCGGCGCCGGTCCCCGTACGGCTGGCGGGACGGGGCGTCCTACGCCGGCAGGACGACACCGGCGATCAGCGATCCGCCGACCGCCGACACCGCGAGGGCCCCGATTCCGAGTGCCAACACCAGAAACACCAGTATCCACCAGAGCGGAACCGCGTTCGACTCGGCCATAACTCCCCGTCGTCGGGGAGGGCCCAAAGAACTTCCCGTTCACCGCAGGAGCCAGCGCAGGAATCCGGTTCGCTGCTCGCCCCCGTCGTCGTCGGCCGACGCGGTCGGTTCGGCTTCGTCGTCGGTCGACGCGTCGTCACCCTCGTCCTCCGTCTCCACGGTCGCGTCGTCTTCGTCCGGCGCCGGCGCCAGCGATTCGTCGCCCGTCAGATCGGCCGCGAGCCGTCGGTAGGCGTCCGTCGCCGGGGCGTCGGGGGCCGCGACGACGAGCGGGTCGCCGGCGTCGGCCGCGGCCGACACCGCCGGATCGTCGGGGATGGTTCCCCGAACGGGGACGCCGAGGTGGTCGGCGACGGCCGCCTCGTCCGTCTCCGGCGTGGTCCGCGTCACCACTACTCCCGCAATCGGCGTCTCGAAGCGCCCGGTCACGTCGCGGGTCTTCGCCGTGTCGTTCAGGGCGCCGCGTTCGGGCGTCGACACGAGCAACACCTCGTCGGCGACCCGGAGCGGTTCGACGCTGTCGTGGCTCAGCCCCGCCGAGGTGTCGACGAGGACTACCTCGGCGTCGAGGCCGTCGAGCAGCGTCGCCAGATTCGACGGGTTGGCCGCGCCGAAGTCGTCGAGGGAATCCGACGCCGGCAGCACCCGGAGGCCGACCGGCCCCTCGCGGCAGGCGTCGGTGGCCGTCGTCCGGCCCGCGAGCACGTCGTGGACGGTCGGGCCGGCGGCGGCGTCGACGCCGAGCGCCCCGGCGAGGTTACCCATCCCGAGGTCGGCGTCGACGACGACCGTCTCGTGGCCACCCGCGGCGAGGACGGCGCCGAGGTTCGCCACCGTCGTGGTCTTGCCGACGCCGCCTTTCCCGCTGGCGACCGCGTACACGCGCATATGTCGTCAAAAGTCTCCGCCGGGGAGCATATAACTCTGCTCCCCAATCCGTGACCAGTCAAAGGTTACTTCAGCGCTGCCGGCGCTAGAGCTACCAATGAGTACCGACACGCAGGACGCCGACGACGACCGTCGGAAATACGAGTTCCGGAAGGTCATCGAGGACCTGAAGGAGTACGAGGGCTCCGGCACCCAACTCGTCACTATCTACATCCCGCCGGACAAGCAGATTTCGTCCGTCGTCGCCCACGTCACCCAGGAACACTCGGAGGCGAGCAACATCAAGTCGAAGCAGACCCGGACGAACGTCCAGGACGCGCTGACGAGCATCAAGGACCGCCTCCGCTACTACGACACCTACCCGCCCGACAACGGCATCGTCGTCTTCAGCGGCGCCGTCGACGCCGGCGGCGGGCAAACCGACATGGTGACCAAGGTCCTAGAGAGCCCGCCCGACCCCATCCAGTCCTTTCGCTACCACTGCGACTCCGACTTCCTCACCGAGCCGCTGGAGGAGATGCTGTCGGACAAGGGGCTGTTCGGCCTCATCGTCCTCGACCGCCGCGAGGCCAACGTCGGCTGGCTCAAGGGCAAACGCGTCGAGCCCGTCAAATCCGCGTCGTCGCTCGTCCCCGGCAAGCAGCGGAAAGGTGGCCAGTCCGCCCAGCGGTTCGCCCGCCTGCGCTTGGAAGCCATCGACAACTTCTATCAGGAGGTCGCGGAGATGGCGAACGACCTGTTCGTCCCCGAACGCCACGACCTGGACGGCATCCTCGTCGGCGGTCCCTCGCCCACCAAAGACGAGTTCCTCGACGGCGACTACCTCCACCACGAACTGAGGGACCTCGTCGTCGGCAAGTTCGACGTGTCCTACACCGACGAGTCCGGCCTCTACGACCTGGTCGACGCCGCCCAAGACGTGCTCGCGGACCAGGAGGTCATGAAGGACAAGGTGCAGATGGAGGAGTTCTTCGAGAACCTCCACACCGGTGACCTCGCCACCTACGGCTTCGAGCAGACCCGCCGGAACCTCGTCATGGGCTCCGTCGACCGCCTGCTCATCAGCGAGGACCTCCGCAAGGACGTGGTGATCTACGACTGCGGCGGCCAGGAGGAGTTCGAGGTGGTCGACCGCCGGCACGCCACGCCCGACCACCAGTGTTCGGACGGGAACGAGGCCGAGGTACAGGAACGGGAGGACGTGATCGAACACCTCATGACCATCGCCGAGCAGCGCGGCACCGAAACGAAGTTCATCAGCACCGACTTCGAGAAGGGCGAACAGCTCTACGACGCCTTCGGCGGCGTCGCCGGCATCCTCCGCTACTCGACCGGAATCTGATCCGATCGGACACTTTTTCGGGCGCCGCGGATTCAACGCCGATATGTCCCTCCTCCGCCGGCTCCTCGCGTCCCGCGACGAGCGTCCCGGCCTCGTCGCGGTTGCCCTCCTCACGTGCCTGGTCCTGGCCACCTACCCCGCCGTCGACTGGTACCTTCGTGCCGCCGACATCGCCCCCCGCTTTGGCTTCTGGGACTTCGGCGCCTACTCCGCCGCCGTCGACCGCTGGGCCGCGGGCGAGTCGCTCTACGTCCCGAACGACGACGGCGGCTACCACGGGAGCTATCTCTACCCGCCCGTTGCTCTGCTCGCCTTCGCCCCGTTTCTCCTCACGCTCCCCTTCCGCCCCGCGGTCCTCCTGTGGACGGCCGTCACCCTCGGGCTCCTCTGGCTCGCGGTCCAGCGTCTCGCGACTACCCTCGGCGCCACACTCCACCCACTCGAACGGCTCGCCGTCCTCCCGCTCGTCGTCGGCTTCCACCCCGTCCTCCTCTCGGTGAAACTCGGCCAGACCGCGGCCGCGCTGGGCGCCCTCCTCACGTTCGCCGCGTCGGCGTCGCTCCGCGGCCGAGGCTACCTGAGCGGCGCACTCACCGCCTGCTGTGGCGTCGTCAAACTCCCGTACGCCCCCGCCGGTGCCCACCTCCTCGAGGATCGGGACCGCTTCGCCGGCGCCGTCGCCGGCGCCGTCGCGCTCCTGCTCGTGTCACTCCTGCTTTTCGGTGTCGACGCCCACCGCACCTTCATCGACGTACTCGCCTGGGGAATCGACGAGGGGAGCGCCGCCCGCTCGCCGAGAATCTGGCTCCCGCCGTACTACCGCCCGTTCTACGACGTGCCCTACTCGCTCGCCATCCGGGTCGCCGCAAGCCTCGCCATCGTCGGCGGCGTCCTCCGGGCCGACGGCGCCGTCCGCGAGGTGACCGCCCTCGGCTTCGCGGCCGTCCCCCTGCTCGCGCCGCTCACCTACGCCTACTACTTCGCCGCCGCCGTCCCCGCCGTCGTCCTCCTCGTCGCCGCCGAACTCGACCGCCCGGCCGGCCGACCGGCCCTACCAGTAGTCGGCCTCCTCCTCCTGCAGGTCCACTCCTACGGCCTCCGCTGGGCAGGTATGATCGCACCCGAGTGGCTGCCGGCCGTCCTCCTCCAACCCGGCCTCTACGGCAACCTCCTACTCGTCGGCCTCGCGGGCGCCCGGGTCGCCACTGCGGGCGGATCGCTCTCGGCCCGGAACGTCGCCACCGCCGTCAGTCGGCGCGACGACTAGCGGAGCATCTCGGCCAACTGGTGTCGGCGGCGCTCGATGTCGGCGTGCGGGTCGAGATCATCGGCCTCGGCGGCCACAGCCAACCGATCGAGCGTCAACAGCACGTCCGCACCCGCCCGTTCGGCGTACGAACAGCAGTCGTCGATGTCGTCACGGCGGAGCGCGAGCGAGTCGAGGAGGCCCAGCGCGAGCGCCAGCGCCGCGCCCGCCTCGCCGCTCGGGAACGATTCGTGGACGGCGTCGAACGTCGGGTCCGCGGGCCCCTCGTCGGCGGGATGCGTGCGAAGACAGTGAGAACAGAGCGTCGCGTACGCGCGCCCCTCGGGGGCGTG
>Ga0209917_1000375_pt1 | contig 18851 bp, 22 predicted proteins | sample SalPon2_C_H2O_MG_FD_185710 | JGI IMG/M metagenome (GOLD analysis project Ga0209917, IMG submission 185710) | Salt pond water microbial communities from South San Francisco under conditions of wetland restoration - Salt Pond MetaG R2_C_H2O_MG... | ecosystem: Environmental > Aquatic > Non-marine... | reverse complement strand
TCAGGACTGCCTTGGTAAAGGCGAGACGGGTGAATCCATTTCCGTACGTGAAGACGTGCTGGGTGTGTACGGGGACGATAATCCTCGGGCCCGCTCGGTTGTCGAACGACTGGACCGGATTCAGACTCAGCCGTTCGTTCGGATCGCTCTGGTGACCGTTCGGCCAACCAGTTCACCGGCAGAGCAGAACGCGAATTTACAGCGCGACCTCGATACCGCGAACGCCATCTATCAGAGCGAGTGTGGTGTCTGGGTGTATCCGGTCGGAAGCCGGGTCGTCAGTACGGATTTCTTGGGTGAGACGGTGCAACTGGATCAGGACGATTGCTTCGGTAGCGGGCACAGTGTCAGTGACGATGAGGACGCTCTCTTCGATCTCGGACGAGACATGGGGGCCGAAATCGTTGGCTACTACATCAACAGCGACGTTGCAGGATTCCGTGGCTGTGCCGCCCATCCGAAACATCGGCTTGGCTTCTGGGTGGGGTCCTCCGCGACTCAGTGGACGTTCACACACGAACTGACCCACCTAGTTGGACGGAACAAACACAGGACGAACGATACGAACAATCTGATGTTCACGAACACGGGTGCGATCCAGAATCTGCCTCCCGATCTGACCGACAACCAGTGCGAACGAATTCAGGATGACAAACGTACGGAGAGCTGTTAGAGGGCCACGATCATGGAACGAATAACAGAGGACCTGCGGCTCGCGCTCGAAGCGGATGACCCGGAAGAGTTGGAGGCGATCATCGAACGGGGCCACCCCGAGGACTTCGAAGCCTTTCAGGGGGTGATCGAGAACGAGGAGACGCCGACGACCTACCGACGGCGGGCTCTCTACGCCCTAGGCAAGTGGCCGGACCGTGATTCCGACGCGGTGAACGTGATCGAATCCGTTCTCCCGAGACTCACCGAACTGGAACGGATTACCGCCATCTCTACGCTGGGGCGAATCGGGACCGCAGATGCGCGTGAACTCATCGTCTCGAAAGCCGACGATGACAGTCCCGACGTTCGCCGGCAAGTGATAAAGGGGTTGTCTCGAATCGAGGACGAAACTGCGATGGATACGCTTCGGGAGTTCGCGGAGGCGGACGAAACGGAACACGTGCGCGAACTGGCACGGGAAACGTTACGACGGCTGCAGGAGGAGTGAGCACGGAAGTGCTCGATATTTGGGGACGCGTTAGTTTGGCGGCTCCGTCTCGAGGCGCCAGATGAAGATCACCTTCAGAGTCACGACTAGAGTATTCGTGTCAGCCTCGCCCCCGGTAGCGGTCTCCGACCGTGGATCGGACGAATTCGCGTCCGCGCCGTTGACGAGCGCACTCACGAGGGTTCGTGTCCCGTCGACCATCGTGAGCCGTCCCGCCGACGTATCCGACCAGACCCACAGCGACTCGAACGTGGTCGCGCCGGGGATTTCGTCCTGAATGCGGTCTTGGACTTCCGTCGACACCCCCACGAGCTTGATCGAACCATCCCGCTCCGCGGCCGTGCCTAACGCCTCGACTAGCCCCTCGGCGGTCACGTAGACGATTTCACCGTCCGCATTGGCGAAGAACTCCAGAACTCGTTCCGTGATTGCAGTCTGCCCGTCTCCCGTCCAGACGCCGCGCTGTTCGGTCCGCCGTTCGACGGGGTCGAGTTCACTCAGCGCCTTCCGGAGGATTTCCGCGGTGCTGTAGCTCGTGTTCGAGCGTCCGACTCGCGGTTTCGGCGGAGATTGCCCGAAACTGCTTGGGCGACGACTAGAGGATATCGACGATTCTCGTGAAAACGGGTGCTCTTCGGCGAAGGGTTCGGCAACGGTCTCGTCGTAATCGCCCGGCGGCTCATGGCCCAAGGGCTGTTGACCGCTCGCGACCCCGAGTGACATCCTCCTCGGCGTAAACGGCACGACTCCCTCCTCGAAGCAAGATCGGACTCCCGTGAGGAGTGGCTATCGGCGGACCGTCAGCGGACGCGACTGTCGGTGGGGTCCCGATCGCGGTCGTCGCCAGAACGATGTTCGAGCAACCGAAGGGTGAGATACTCTCCGTTGTCGATCGTGATGTGACAGCTGTTGAATACGAATGAGAGTCGTCCGCCCGTCCGGGGTGTCCCGTCGTTTTGCGGGTCGAACAACGTATCTAACGCCGTCGGATCGACGACATCCGCCAGCGGTCGAAGGAAGCATGGTTCACGGCCGTCGACTGCACTCACCGCGCGTACAACGGCCGTACTGACCGATTCGTCCGGGGCGAGTTCGTACTCCACGGATTCCGATTCGTGCTAGAGCAAAAAAACTCCGCCATTTTTCACCCGATTCATCAAAACAAGCCCCGGATTCATCACACCACCTAATTACTGGCACTAGTACCGAGAGTTTCGGTGCACGACTCTCACCGTACCGTCGCCGACCGCGTCGTTCGCGGTCCCGCCGGGCCAAGCTACTTGCCCGACGCGTCCCAACGACAGGTATGTCGATCACGCTCTACGCGCTCGACGGCTGTCCGTACTGCGAGGCGGTTCACGACGCCCTGCAGGACCACGGCATCGACTACGAGACGGTCTGGACCGAGGCGCTCCACTCGGAACGCAACGAGGTGAAACGCGTCAGTGGGCAGCGCGCCGTGCCCGTCCTCGTCGACGACGAACGCGGCGTCACGATGGCCGAGAGTGCCAACATCCTCGACTACGTCGACCGAACGCTCGCATGAAGATCTACACCGGCCGCGGCGACGAGGGAATGACCGACCTCCGGAACATGTCCCGCGTCTCGAAGACGAGCCCCCGAATCGAGGCCTACGGCACCGTCGACGAGGCCAACGCGCTGGTCGGGACGATCCGACCGACGGGCTACGACGACGTGGACGAGTATCTCGAACGGGTTCAGAACCACCTCCACATCGTGCAGGCCGATTTCGCCAACCCCGACCCCGACGAGGACGACCCGGCCGTCCGCGAGGAACACATCGAACAGTTGGAGGCGTGGATCGACGCGGCCGACGAGGAGCTCGACCCGCTCGAATCGTTCGTCCTCCCGACCGGGAGCGAGGCCGGTGCGGCCCTCCACCACGCCCGGACGGTCGTCCGCCGGGCCGAACGGCGGGCCGTCGACCTCGCCGGCACCGATCCCGTCAACGCAGAGGCCATCGCCTACCTGAACCGCCTCTCGGACGCCCTGTTCACCTTTGCGCGCCTCGTCAACAAGCGCGACGGTGTTCGCGAGGACCGACCGACGTACTGACCAGCCACGGACGATGCACACCCGCGTTCACCTCCTCGTCTCCGTCCTCGTGCTGTCGATGGTCGCATCCGCCGGCGTCGGAAGCGCCGTCCCGCCGCGTGTCGGCGACGCCGAGGCCGGTATCGACGCCGGTCCACCGCGGTCCGTCGCCATCGTCGACGTCGTGTCCGGCGACAGCCCGAACCGCTCCGGGGTCCACCCCGTCGAGGCCGGATCGACACTACTCGTCCGCGGGCGGACCAACCGCCGCCCCGACGACACCGCCATCGACGTGTCGGTGATCGACGGCCCCGACGCCGACCGCTTCGGATTCGCCGTCGTCGAGACGTGGGGCTACGACGGCGTCTGGACCGCCCGCCTCGCCGTGCCGGAGAACGCCACGCCCGGGACGTACACCCTCCAAGTGCAACTCGACGGCGACAGCGACGTGCAGCCGTTCGAGGTGGTCGAGCGCCGGCCCGCGGCCTTGGGGCGCGCCTCGCTGAGCGACGCCGAACGCGTCGTCGCCGGGGAGTCGGTTCCCCCCGGCCGCGTCGCCGTCGAGAACGTGACGCTCCCCGACGGCGGCTACGTCGAGGTTCGCGACGGGGACGCCCTCCTCGGACGCTCGCCCTATCTCGGTCCCGGAACGCGTGCCGTCGTCACCGTCGCCGTCGAGGGCGTCGACGCCGGGAGCGACCTCCGGGCCGTCGCTGTCAACGGGACGCCGGACCGCGTCGGCGACCCGTACCGCCGGAACGGAACGCCCGTCGCCGTGCCAGTATCGCTCCAGCCGGCCGGCCCCGCGCCGACAGCGACAGCAACAACGACGCCGACAGCGACGCCCACGCCGACGGCGACGGCGACGGCGACACCCTCACCGACCGCCACGCCCGGAACGACTCCCGGAAGCGGCTCCGGGTTCGGCGTCGTGGCCGCCGCCGTCGCCTTGCTCCTCGCGTCCCGTGTCGTCAGCCGATTCTGACCCTCCCCTCGCCACAAGAGATATATTTGTCGTCGACGTTTGGTCATATATGAACAAGCATTTCGAAGATGCGCTGTACTACATGGGTCGAGCGGGCGAACACGCGAAGGAAGGCGTCATGGAGGAACTCGACCCGCTGGAGGAGCGATTCCGCGAACTGACCGGTAAGGAAGAGGAGCCCGAGCCGTCGCGGCTGGAGAAACTGCAGGGCGAACTGAAGGAGTTGGAGTCCCGCGCCGAGGGCGAGGCGAAGACGGCCATTCAGGACGCTCAGGAGCGAATCCGCCGCTACCGCAGCGGCGAGTCGGCGGAGTGATACTGCCCGCCGTCGGTCACCCGGGTGGCTCGCCACGCGAGGCGACGAGCCCCTCGAAATAGCCACAGCCGGCGGTATAAGACAACCCTTAAGTCGCCGTCACCAGTATCGACGTACTGCGAGGGTTGGTGGTCTAGTCCGGTTATGACGGCTCCTTCACACGGAGCAGGTCGGCAGTTCGAATCTGCCCCAACCCACTCGTTTTCCGGACTGTTGGGCTGAACGGAGCAGGTCGGCACTCCCGCCGAGCGACGCGAGGCGGGAGGCAGCGGACGACCGAAGGGAGTCCGCCAGCGTTCGAATCTGCCCCAACCCACTCGTTTTCCGGACTGTTGGGCTGAACGGAGCAGGTCGGCACTCCCGCCGAGCGAACCCGCCCTAGTCGAACACCCGGTCGTCCGTCGGCGTCAAGTGACGCTTCCGGTGCAGATAGTAGGTGAAAAACCCCGAGAACCCGCTCATGTACGGCGTGACGATGGTGAGTTGGCTGAACGTGCCGACGGGTACGTCGAGGACAGCGCCGCCGACGCCGATGGAGAAGACGGCGATTGCGGCGACGAGCAACGCCGCGAACCCGAGTTCGCCGAGAAGCGTCAGGCGCCGGTCGTAGCCGGCGGGTTGGTAGCCACAGATCGGGCATCGCTTCCGGCCGGTCGGAATGGGTTCCTCGCAACAGCCGCATTGGGCGGTCGCCGCGGTCCGGGAGTCGGCGGCATCGGTCCCCCGGTTCGTCACCGCCGTCGTCGCCGCGTCGCCGCCGTCGGTGCGCGCTCCGTTTCCCGTCAGACTTCCAGTCGCGTCTTCAGGTTCCGGAGCGTCGTCGCCAGTTCGCGCTCGTTGTACTTGCGGATGAAGGGCGCCGCTAGCCGGTCGAGCACGGGAATCGGGAGGTCGTACTCGGCCGCGTAGCCGACCCGGACGCCGTCGCCCTCGGGGGAGAACGTCCACTCGATAGTGCCGTCGATGCCGCCGGTCATCTCGAAGACGATCCGTTCCGGGGGGTCGTAAGCGACCGCTTTCACTTCGCCGTCGAGCGGGACGCCGCCCATCCGGTAGGTGTAGGTGGCGCGCTTGCCGCCGGTTGGGAGGGTTTCGACCGTCTCGACGGTCGACAGGCTGGGCGAAATCTCGGCTTGGTGTTCCGGCACGTCCATGTACTCGAACGCAGTCTCCGGATCGACGTCGACGTAGATGTCGTCCTCGACTCGGGGCATAAGCGTCCTTCGGCCCGGCGACTGAAGTGTACTCCGCCGGATACGGTCGGACCACGCGTTTCGCGCGCTCGGCGGCGCCTCCGCACCACGTCCCCGTGAATCGCCCTCCGTCGCTGCCACGGACGACGGCGCGGATCGGTATTTTCGGTGGCTGTGCGAGCCGATTCCCGATTGCCATAATCGTGGACCCCGACCCCTCAAAAGGTATAAGAGTGTTGGTTCCTATACAACTAGATTACTATCGAAAAAAACATGTCACCGGCTTCGCCGTCGGTCGGGCGCCGCCCCAGTGCCCGACGTGATCAGACGGTGGCGTCGTTCCCGGCCCGTTCCCACAGGTCGTAGCCGACGACGACTACCGCCAGCGCGAACGGCAGAACGACCGGCAGGGAGCCCACGGGTCCGAACTCGACGCCGCCGGCGACGTTCACGGACAGTACCAGGAAGGCGACGACGGGGCCGCCGGCGAGTGCGGCGCCGAGACGGGGGCGTTCGGCCCGTAGATAGCCGCTCCCCCACGCCACTAGACCCGGCAGGAGAAGCAGGAGCGCGAGGAGCGCGAGGCCGGCGCCGAGCAGGGCGTTCAGCGCGGCGGTCGGGTCCGCGGTTCCCTGTGGCCCGACCGAAACGAGGAGCAGCGTGGCCAGCGTGCCGACGGCCGCGCCGACTACACTCACGATGGCGAACCAGCGCTGCCAGCGTGCCATCCGCTCACGGTCGCGCCGGAACAGGGCGAGCAGGCCGGCCAGAAGCAGGACCGCGGCGACGACGGCGACGACGGGTACGACCGTTCGCTCGATCCAGAGCGCGCTGAACCGCGGCGGATCGAAGACGTAGGAGTCGTCCGGAACCCGCCCGAACCAGCGTGTCGGCACGCTGGCGGCGAGGGCGAGGAGGCCCCCGAGAAGGGTTACGCCGCCGGCGTGGCGGTTCGACGGCGTCCACATCTCAGACACCTCCGACGGCGGCGACGGTCCCGCGGTCCGTGACGCTCACGACGCCGCCGTCGAGAATCGCCGGCGGGACGGGCCGGTCCGCGGCCGCGTACCCCCACGCAGCCTCGCCGAAGCGTTCGGTGAACGCTACCAGACTGGGGGCAGCCGAACCGGACTGGAGCGCGAACGCGTGGCCGCCGGTCGCGGCCGTGACCGACCCCTCGCCGACGTACGAACACCACCGTGGTTCCGGCGCCCCGTCGTCGACCCGGTCGAGGGCGAACGTCGCGTCGGGCGCTTCGCCCGGGCGCTCGACCGTATACACCGTCTCGGGCGCGACGACGGGGGCGGAGAAGGTCCGGCCGCCGCCGCGGTCGACCGACCACCGCTCCCGGCCGTCGTCGAGGGCGAGGCCGACGAGGCGGCTGTACGTCCCGAGATAGACCGTCCCGTCGGCGACGACCGGATAGAACTCGGCGCCGTCCGACGCCGACCACTCCCGGTCGCCGGTGGCGGCGTCGAGTGCGACCGTCTCCTCGCCGCCCGCGACGACCGTCCCGTCCGCGACGGCGGGCATGGTCGCGTCCACGTCGGCGCGCCATCGCCGAGTCCCGTCGCGGGCGCCGAGGGCGACCAGGCCGTCGGCCGTCGGGACGACCACCCCGTCGTCGACGGCGGTCGGCACGCCCGTCGCCGCCGCGTCCGTCGTGCGCCACGCGGCCGTCCCGTCGTCGGCGTGGAGTGCGACGACGCCGTCCGCCGTCGCCAAGTACACCCGACCGTCCGCGACGACGGGTGGGACGAGTTCGTCGTCGTAGCCGACCGTCGGGCCGCTCGTCGCCGGCATCGTTTCGTGTCTCCAGCGTTCGGTCCCGTCGCGGAGCGAGAGCGCGAACGCCCCTGCGCCGGTCGTCACGTACACGTGACCGTCGGCGACCGTCGGCGAACTCGCGTCGGCGGCGCCGTCGACGCGTGGCGTACGGAGGGTGGTTCGCCAGCGGAGCGCGAGGGCGTCCGTCGGCGGGCTGACGGGCGCGTAGCCCGTGTTGCCGGCGTCGAAGCGGGGCGACGGCCACGAGCCACCGGGGAGCGTTTCGAACGCGCCGTCCGTGCCGGTCGCGTCGACCACGACCGACGGCTCCGGTGCGTCACTGTCCGGGCAGGAGGACGAACAACCGGCGACGCCGACGGCCGCGCCGGCCGCGAGCGTTCCGAGAAGCGTCCTGCGAGTGATGGAGGGCATCGGCCGACGTGTTGTGAAACCAGCATAAAATCTTTCCCGGTTCGTGGACGGATCACGGCGCGACGAACCGCTCGCCGAAAACGGGAATCGACAGGACGACGCCGGCGAGGAGGACGACGATGCCGACGGCCGAGAGCACGCGCCGCCGGTCGGTGCCGAACAGACAGAAGCCGGCGCCGAGGGCGGGGAGTCCCGTGACGACGGCGAGCGCCGCCACGCCGTCGGTCCATCGGTCGAACGGCCAGACGGCGACGGCTCCGACGACTGCCGTCCCGAGGGCCGCACCGATCCCGATCCGACGGAGGCGGTCGTTTCGGCGGAGCGTCGCAGCCGCCAGCAGACAACAGGCCAGAAGGCCGTTGACCGTCGAGGCGAGGCTCAGGTAGTAGAGGAACGGGTCGCGTGCCATCGGACGTAGGACGTTCACCCACGAAGGGCACAAACGCTTCGATACCGTGACCCCCGGAACGACGGGCTTTCGTAGCCCGCACGTGCAACGACACCACATGACAGACACGCTGGTGAGCGACGCGATGACCACCCCGATGCTCACGCTCGACGCGGACACGCCGGTCAGCGAGGCGGCGTCCGGAATGCTGGAGGCGGGGATCAAATCCGTCGTCGGCGAGGCGTGCCGACCGGAGGGCATCTTCACCTCGACGGATGCCGTGCGCGTGGCCGCCGACGCGACGCCGGCCGACGAGACGACCGTCGGGGCGCACATGTCGACCGGCGTGGAGGCGGTCGGTCCCGACGACCCCTTTCCCGTCGCCGCTCGACGGATGCTCGACGCCGGCATCAGCCACGCTCCCCTGACCGACGCCGACGGCAACGGCGTCGGAATCCCCACCACGACGGATCTGGCCGCCGCCCTGTCGGGGGTCGACGCCCCGGCTCCGGAGTAGCGGGGTCCCGCGACGAGGACTTACCCTGTTGGCCGTACGTCGATCGAGGGATTCGTCACCCGAGTGGCGAAGCTCTCGAAACAGTGGGCGGCGACAGTATTAGGTATCATCGTAGAGATCCGTCGCTATGGCGATAGATCTCGAACGGGTCGTCACGTATCCGACGAACTCCGACGACTGGATCAAGACCGTCCTGATCGGTGGGGTGTTGACGCTCCTGTCGGTGCTGATCGTGCCCGCGTTTCTCGTGTACGGCTACGTGGTCCGCGCGCTGCGGGCGGGAATCGATGACGCGGAGGAACCGCCCATCTTCGACGACTGGGGGACGCTCCTGAAAGAGGGAGTAATCGCCTTCGTCATCGTCATCGTCTACCAACTGATTCCCCTGCTCGTCTTCGCCGTCACCGTCGGCGGATCGCTCGCCGCCATCGGGACGGGGTCGGACGTGGGTGCGGGCGCCGGCATCGCCGGCCTGCTGGGCGGGCTGGCGCTGTTTACCGTCCTCGCGCTGGTGTTCGGCTACGTCACCCTGATCGGCTTGGCCAACTACGCCCACGTCGGCACGTTCGGCTCGGCGTTCGACATCGACGTGATCCGGCCGGTCGCGACGGACGGGGCGTATGCCATCCCGTGGCTCTACGGCGTCGGGATTCTGATCGCGGCCGCCGTCGTCGCGGGCCTCCTCAACATCGTCCCGGTCCTCGGCGCCATCGTCGGCGTGTTCGTCACCTTCTACGGACAGGTGGCGGCGGCGTGGGTCTGGGGGCGGGGCTTCGGCGACGCGAGGGGTCTCGGCGGCGACGCGGACGCGGACATCGATCCGGCCATCGCGTAACTTCGCGTCCGCGTGCGCTTCGACCGCCCACAACCACAACCCTGAAACGGACCGGTGCCGGCGTTTGGGTATGGCAACCGTCGCGGAACGCCTCGACGTCGAACCGGCGCGGCTCTGGGCCGGCTCCGTCCTCGCCCTCCTCGCCGCCCTGATCGGCGGGTCGCTCCTGTTCCCACGGACCGTCTACGACGGCTTCGTCTGGCACTACTTCTGGGGGCCGGTGCAAGCCGACGCCAACGCCGCCATCTGTGCCGTCCGGGAGGGCGGGGCTCCCCGATATCTCTACGAATCGGCGGCGTGTTCGGCCGCCCCCGAGCCCGTCGCGTACCCCGGCTACACGCTCGTCTCGGAGGTGGGATACGTCGTCATCCTGCTGATCGCACTCTCGGGGCTGGTCTTCCTGCTCGACCGACTCGACATCGGCTCCGACCGCGACCTCTTTTTCGCACTCTTACCCTTCGTCTTCTTCGGCGGCGCGCTCCGGGTCGTCGAGGACGTGACCGACGCCGCCGCCGGCTCCCCCATCGGCTACCCGCTGAACACGCTCATCATCAGCCCGGTTATCTACTTCACCGTCTTCGCGATCACCCTGCTCGCCGTCGTCGCCAGCGTCGCGCTCGCCCGCCGGGGCGTCGTCGAGCGCTACACCCGCCCTCTCTTCGGCGCTGGCGTCGTCGTCCTCGGCACCACCCTGCTCTACCTGCTCTGGAGCGGCGTCGCCCCCGACGGCCCGGGCACGTTCTACCCACAGGTGATCGTCGTCATCCTGCTTGGCTCGACGCTCACCGCCGGCGGCACGTGGTGGCTGATCGAGCGCTACGCGCCGGCGATCAACGCCGGCACCGGCCGCATGGGCTTCGTCGTCATCTGGGGGCACGCCGTCGACGGCGTCGCCAACGTCGTCGGCCTCGACTGGATGGTCGCGCTCGGCGCCGGGCCGAACCTCGTTCCCAAACACCCGGTCAACCAGGCCGTCGTCGACATCACGGCCGCGACGCTCCCCGCGTCCACTCTGGCCATCACCGGCGACACCTGGCCGTTTCTCGTCGTGAAACTCGTCGCCGCGACGGTGGTCGTCTGGCTGTTCGACGCCCAGATATTCGAGGACAGCCCGCGCTACGCCGTCCTCCTCATGATCGCCATCCTGGCGGTGGGGCTGGGTCCGGGCACCCGCGACATGTTGCGGGCGACCATCGGCGTGTAGCGGTCGGGGCTACGGGAAGGGGTGGAACGCCCGGTTCGGCCGGGGCTCGTATCCAAGTTCCGGCGGAACCGTCGCCGCTCGGTCGCCGAAGTACGGCTCGTCGACGAACAGCGGCTGGGCGGCCGGCGAGCAGACGCGGACCGCCTCGAACCCTAACTCGGCCACGTCCGGCGTCGTGATTCGGGCGGCGTAGGCGTCGAGGCCGGCGTCGGTCAGCCGGTCGACGACGGCGCCGAGTTCGTCCGCCCCGGACGGGACCGGATCGGGACCGACGCCCGCCGCCGGCACGTCGCCGTCGGCGTTCACGAACGCCCGCGCCTCGGGCGGGAAATCCGCGTAGTGGCCGATGGCGCCCTCCTCCGCCCGCGACCGCTCGGGCCCCATCGCCCGGAGCTCCATCCAGTTCTGGAGCGCCTCCGCGAGCGCCGACCGCGCCGCGGCCGCGGCGTCGAGGTTCGCCCCCGAGCCGACGGCGAAGCGGGGCCACGCCCCCTCCCGGTGGACGGCGACGGCGACGACCGGCACGTCCACGTCCGCCGTGACGAGCAGCGGCGTCACCGACAGCCGCTCGGCGCGGGCGCGGTCGACGAGCGCCGAAAAGCCCTCGTCCTCGACCGTCAGCTTCAGCGGCTCGTACGTCGAGTACCAGGCGAGCATCGTCGCGTCGCGCTCGATCACCTCGTAACAGCCGGAGCGGAGCGCCTCGGCGCCCGAACTCCCCAGTCCCAGCCCCGTCGTTATCGGCGGCCGGTGGCGTTCGACCGGCGCCGGGTAGTGGACGAACTCCGCGGGGAGGGCGACGGCCTCGCCGGTCGTCAGGTCCTCGCCGGGAACCCACGGAATCGGGCCGTCGCCCTCGTCGCCGTCCCAGTGGTCCGGGCGGACGAACGCCGTCGGCGGCACGGGTCGGCGCCCGTCCACGTCGTCGGCGTCGGCCGGCGCCGTCGTGAACGCCTCGTTCCAGTAGACGCCGGCGCAGTAGCGTTCCAGCCCCTCGCCGAGCGCTTTCATGAACGCGCGGTCCCAGTCGTCGTCGACACCGGCCGTGAGCGCGGCGGCCCGCGCGTCGCCGAAGACGCTCGTATCCGACGTGGTCGCCAGGTAGTACGGCGCCGGGAACGACTCGCGTTCCCCCACCTGCGTCAGAAGGCCAACCCGGTCGTCGACGGCGCGTTCGGCGCGGGCGACGGCGTCGTCGAGGGTGGCGTCGCGATGCTCCCGGGACAGGGTTCGGTCGCGACCGTCCGGCCGCGGGACCGAGCGGACGCGACGCTCGCCGCCGGGCACCTCGACGACGGTGCCGGCCACGTCCGCGCCGGAGAGCAGCGAGACGAGGCGGTGGCCGGCGACGGCGCCGGCGAGGCGGACGGCGCTCCGACCCCCGGTCGGATCGCCCTCCCCCTCGACGTCCGCCGCGGCGACGCGCTCCCGGAGGTCGCGGTAGCGCACGCTGTCGGCGAGAATCGTCACCGCCGCGTCGAGGTCCGGAATCGAGACGCCGCCCAGGCCGCCAATTTCGACGGCGAGCCACCGCGTCGCCACCGCGTCGGCCGCCTCGAAGGCGGGTGCGCCTGCCGGGGCGATCACGACACCGGCGGGGTACGAGCCCAGGTCGTCCGGCGTCGTCGCCGTCGCCGTCGCGTCCACGTCGTCGAGCGCGGCACGGACCGAGTCGGCTGCCGGCCCGCTCCCCGCAATACCGATCTGCATGGCTCCGCCGACGCTCCCCGGCAGGAAAAGTGGTCGGGAGTCCGGCTAGCCGTGGTTGAGCGTCACCGCGGCGAGTTCGGCCGGCGTCGCCTCCTCGAAGCGTTCCTCGTTGAGTTTCAGGCGGAGCCGTGGCCGCCCCACGTCGATCGGCACCTTCTCGGTGCGGATGAGGCCTTCCTCTTCGAGCGTGGTCTTGGTCCGCGAGAACGTGGCCTTGCTCGCGATACCCACGTCCTCGCCCCACTTACTGATGTCGTACAGGAGTACGTCGTTGCGGGCGGCGACGAGGAGCGTGAGCGTCACCTCGTCGAACTCGCCCCTGGCCTCGCGGGCGGACTGGAGGGCGTCGAGCGTGGCGTCGAAGTCGGCGCGGGTGTCCTGACCGATCTCCTCGCCGAGCGTCTCGCGAACTCGCGACAGCGGGGGCGTCCGGAGGTCGAACGATGCCGCCCGCTCCCACTGCCCCTCGTACGCCTTGTGGGTCGCCTCGACGAACGCGTCGTCGTCGTCGCCCAGCGCGGCGACCCGGTCCCCCACGCCGACCAGGGCCCACACCGAGTCGTCGGTGATCACGAGGGCGTTGGCGGCGCCGACCCCCGTCCGTACCGTGAGCGTCCCCGCAGCCACGTGGTCGGCGGCGTTGCTCGCCACGACGAAGTCGTCCATCACGTCCTTCACGACCGCCGTCTCGGCCAGCAGTCGGATCGACGGCGGCGTCTCGGCCGCCGACGCGACGGTCGTGAGTGCCTCGATCGTCTCCCCCGTCGGGTCGACCAACAGCAGCGAGTCAGCCGACTCGAACGCCGTCTCCAGTATCTCCTCGAAGCTCTCGCCGTGCAGATTCGCCCCGTCGGTCATGAGCTGAATATCGCGGCATCCGTATTTAATTTTAACGACCCCCATTGCCCGTAACAGAGTATTTTTCGACCATGCTGTCGCAGGTAATTTGTCCCGCCGACGCCACCCGTGGCCGTCGGGGATCCGACGGAGAGACAGCTTTATACCTCGGTTTCCACGCGAGTACACATGGACTACAGTCACGTTCGTGCGACCGATCCGGCGGTCGCGGACGCGATTACCGGCGAGACCGATCGCCAGCGAACGACGCTCTCGATGATCGCCTCGGAGAACCACGCGAGTCGGGCCGTCATCGAGGCTCAGGGGAGTTCCCTCACCAACAAGTACGCCGAGGGCTATCCCGGCGAGCGCTACTACGCCGGCTGTCGGTACGCCGACGCCGTCGAGGAACTCGCCATCGAACGCGCCACGGAACTCTGGGGTGCCGAGCACGTCAACGTCCAGCCCCACAGCGGGTCGCAGGCGAACATGGCCGTCTACTTCGCCACCCTCTCGCCCGGCGACCGCATCCTCTCGCTCGAACTCGAACACGGCGGCCACCTCAGCCACGGCCACCCCGCGAACTTCGCCGGGCAACTGTACGAGGTCGAACATTACCGCGTCGACCCCGAGACGGGCTATCTCGACTACGAGGGGCTTGCCGACCACGCGGACGCGTTCGACCCCGACGCCATCGTCTCCGGCTTCTCGGCGTACCCCCGGCAGGTCGACTGGGAGCGCATCGGCGCCGTCGCCGACGCCGTCGGCGCCTACCACGTCGCCGACATCGCCCACATCACCGGTCTCGTCGCCGCGGGCGTCCATCCCTCGCCCGTCGGCGTCGCGGACTTCGTCACCGGCAGCACGCACAAGACCATCCGCGCCGGCCGGGGCGGGATCATCATGTGTGGCGAGGAGCACGCCGACGACATCGACAACGCCGTCTTCCCCGGCGTGCAGGGCGGCCCGCTGATGCACAACGTCGCGGGTAAAGCGGTGGGATTCGGCGAGGCGCTCGACCCCGCCTTCGCCGACTACGCCGAGCAGGTGGTCGCCAACGCCCGCGCGCTGGGCGAGCGACTCGCCGAGCACGGCCTCTCTTTGGTCTCCGGGGGGACCGACACCCATCTCGTCCTCGTCGACCTGCGGGAGTCGCATCCGGACCTCTCCGGGGGCGACGCGGAGGACGCCCTCGACTCGACGGGCATCGTTCTCAACGGCAACACGGTGCCGGGCGAGACCCGGTCGCCGTTCGACCCCAGCGGGATCCGGGCCGGTACCGCCGCGCTCACCACCCGCGGCTTCGAGGAAGACGCCATCCGCGAGGTGGGCGACCTGATCGCGCGCGTCCTCGACGCGCCCGAAGACGACGCAGTGCTGGACGACGTGGGCGACCGGGTGGACGAGCTGTGTGCGGCCCACCCGCTGTACGAGTAATCGGTTCCCTGACGCCACCCGTCTCGCCCCTTTTCGTCCGCCCGACCGAATCCTATCAGTGCTGAACCAAATTAACTAAACCCCTCGGTCCAGTCGTGGGAACCGACGGTTATGAAACTCGCTACAATCGGTGTCGGCAACGCTGGAAGCAAGCTCGTAGACCGAATGGTCGAGTTCGAATCCGAGACCAATCGGAACCTCTGTCGACACGTCCATGCGATCAACACCGCGCGAACGGACCTCGCCAAGCCCGAGTATATCCCCGAAGAACAACGGGTCCTGGTCGGCGACACGAACCAGAAGTCGAAAGGGCACGGCGTCGGCGGCGACGTCGAAATCGGTGCCGAGGTCATGTCCGCCGATATCGACGAACTTCGCCGGGCGTTCGACGACATCGAGATCCACAACGTCGACGCGATTCTCGTCGCGGCCGGCCTCGGTGGCGGTACCGGAAGCGGCGGTGGCCCCGTGGTTATCGACGCCCTCCAAGAGATGTACGACGAGCCGGTGTATGCCCTCGGCGTCCTCCCCGGCGAGTACGAGGGTGGCCGCCCGGCGCTGAACGCCGCTCGGTCCCTCCAGTCCTTCGTCAACAAGACTGACAACTTCATCGGCTTCGACAACGACGCGTGGCGCGCTCGTGATCAGACGATAGAGGAAGGCTACGAGGAGATGAATCGCGAACTGGCCGCCCGGATCGTGACGCTGCTGGCGGCGGGTGAGACCGACGACTCGGAGGTCGCGGAGAACGCGATGGACTCCAGCGACATCATCCGCACGCTCAACACCGACGGGGTCTCCTCGATTGGCTACGCCGCCACCGCGGTCGACGCGGGACCCGAAGGCCTCCTCGACAGGTGGGGCGGCAGCGGCAAGGACGAGGACCCCCTCGACGACGCCAGCCAGGCGACGAAGATCAAGGCGCTCGTCCGCCGGGCGACCAACTCCCGGCTGACGCTGCCGTGTTCGGTGTCGAGCGCCGAGCGGGTGCTCGTCGTCCTCTCGGGACCGCCGGGCGAGTTCTCCCGGAAGGGCATCGAGAGCGCCCGCCAGTGGCTCGAACAGGAAGCCCAGACGGTCGAAGTGCTCGTCGGTGACGACCCGCGCGAGCGCTCGTCGCAACTCGCCGCGGCGGTGCTTCTCTCGAACGTCTCGGATGCACCGCGGATCGAGAAGATCCAGAATCAGGCCGTGGACGCCCAGGAACAGATCGCTCAGCAGCGGGCCGAACGCGAGGACAAGATCAACGAACTGATCACGGACGAAAACGACGACCTCGACCCCGTCGTCTGAACCGTGCCCCGAACCGAACGCACTCCGGCCGGACGAGGGACGCGATGAAACTCGCGCTCGTCGGCATCGGCGGTGCCGGCAGCCGTCTCGTCGACGAGATTCGCGGCGTCGAGACGGCGGGCGATCGGAAGCTCTGCTACGGGCATCTGCTGACGGTCGACATCTCCCGGACGGTCGACGACGAGTTCGATCACGTCCCGCCGGAGAAACACGTGACCATCGGCGACACGCACCGCGAGGTCGATTCGGGCGTCGACGGCGATCAGGATCTCGCCGTCGAGATCAGCCGCACCGACTTCCCCGAGATACACCGCACGCTCGACTCGATCCCCATGCGCAAACTCGACGGCGTGTTGGTCGTCGCGGGGTTGGGCGGCGGCACCGGCAGCGGCGCCGGAGCCGTCCTCGTCGAGCGACTACAGGACATGTACGACAAGCCGGTGTACGTCCTCGGCGTCCTCCCTGGCGAACACGAGGGTGGCAGCCCGGCGCTGAATGCCGCACGGTCACTCCGGTCGCTCGTCCCGGCGGCCGACAGCGTCGTGTTGTTCGACAACGACCGTTGGGTCAGCGGTAGCGACGACGCCGACACCGATCGGTACGAACAGGCGAACCGCGAACTGGCGTCCCGAATCGTGACGCTGTTCGCCAGGGAAGACACCGACCCCGAATCCATCGGGGCGAACACGATGGATTCGAGCGACCTCATCCGCACGCTCTCGCCGGGCGGGGTCGCCTCCATCGGCTACGCCGCGACCGACCTCGACGACGGCGGCGGGTTCCTGTCGTGGCTCCGCTCGTTGCTCCCCGGCGGTGGCGACGACGACTCGGACGAACCGACCGACGCGGTGAAGATTCAGAGCCTGGTTCGACAGGCACTCAACTCACGACTGACGCTGCCGTGTGAGGTTTCGAGCGCCGAGCGAGCGCTCGTCGTGCTCTCCGGGCCGCCGGAGGAGCTCTCTCGGCGCGGCTTCGAAAGCGCCCGCCAGTGGCTCGAAGAGGAGGCGGAGACGGTCGAGGTGCTCGCCGGCGACGACCCGCGGGCGGGAGCGTCGACCGTCTCGGCGGCCGTGTTGCTCTCGAACGTCACCGAGGTTCCCCGGATCGACGCGCTACAACGGCGCGCCGTCGAGTACGAAGGTGAGGGCGAAGACGAGAGCGGAACCGCCGATACCGTTCAGGCGACCGACGAGTCGGACTGATCTCCACCTCGCTATCGCCGCCGGTCACCGTCGGCCCGCGGACGGACCGCGTTCGCGAACGTCACGAGCAGGCCGAGCCCCCAGCCGATCGGGACGGCGAGGCCGGCCCACATCCCCACGAACGCGGCGCCGGACAGGTTGAACTGCTGTCGGATGATCGTGTTGAGATCCCCGACGGCGAGGACGTTGTCGAGGAGCCACGCAGCGAGCGACGTACTCCGGGGAAGGATCACCTCGCCCAGTGTGGGCGAGAAGAGCGCTGCGGTCACCGGCGGGAGGAAGATCGCCGCGACGACGAACGGGTACGCGGCGACGAGGGTCAGTCGCCGACCGCCGGCGCGAGTGGTTCCCCACGCGAGCGCGGTGGATATCGTGGCGACCACGCTCGCCGTGAGGACGGCGGCGAACCCCGAGGCCGGAAGCTGCCCCCAGGCGAGCACCGTCAACGTGCCCCAGGCGACGGCCACGACGGCGACGATAGCGATCAGCCCCAGGCCGGTCGCGATGCGGTTGAGCCGTCGGGTCACGTACCGGGCCCAGAACCCGGCGACTGCGAACGGGTAGGCGACGGCGATCAGCACAGCCCCCAGTCCGCTCCAGATCCAGAACGCCAGTCGGTCCCGAGTCGTCTCGGGCTGCCAGTGATTCCGGGCCGGATGGCTGTGCGACTCCACCGAGAACAACAGCTTTCGCCACGCAGTCAGCAGCCAGATGAGATCGGCTTTGATCGCGGTGACGAGTTGGGAGTCCGTCGACATCGGTCGACGGTACTCGACACGGGGCGTTAACAGTTTTCGCTCGGCTGCCGTTCGGATTACTCGACTTCCGTCTTCACGACCGTCACCGGCTCGTCGGCCATGCGGACCACGCGGTCCGTGACGCTCCCGAGGAGGTTCCGGTACGCTTCGGGGTGGCGCCGGGTGCCGAGGACGATCAGGTCGACACCCTCCTCGTCCGCGTAGTCGACGATTTCCTCGTGCGGGCGGCCGTGCCGGAGCGTCTCGATCACCTCGACGTCGCGCTCGGCCGCGCGCTCCCGCACCGCCGCGAGCGCCTCCTCGCCGACCTCTTCGAGGCCGTGTTCCGGCCCCTCGCGTTCGTCGACGTACTCGTCGCCGCTGTAGGCGGAGTAGACGTCGCTGTCGACGATGTACAGGGCGTGGAGCATGGCTCCGTGGAGGTCGGCCAGTCCGATGGCGTGTCGCGTCGCGTTCTCGGAGGCGACCGTTCCGTCCGTAGCGAGCAGGATGTTCTCGTACATAGCCGCGCCTTCGCCGCGTCGAGGGAAAAATCACGCCCCCGATTCTCGGCTGTCGATACTGCATCAACCAGTGCGTTGAAGGCCGTCCCCCGCACCTCTGGTGACATGGCCGACATCATCGACGGTAACGCCGTCGCCGCCGACGTTCGCGACGGCCTCGGAGACGCTATCGACACGCTCGACGACGCGGGCGTCACGCCCACGCTCGCCACCGTCCTCATGAGCGACGACCCCGCGAGCCAGACGTACGTCTC